>Ga0209755_10000263_pt1 | contig 102839 bp, 85 predicted proteins | sample TergutCo191P1_FD_187301 | JGI IMG/M metagenome (GOLD analysis project Ga0209755, IMG submission 187301) | Cornitermes sp. P1 segment gut microbial communities from Petit-Saut dam, French Guiana - Co191P1 (SPAdes) (version 2) | ecosystem: Host-associated > Arthropoda: Insects > Digestive system... | reverse complement strand
ATTGACAGGTAAAACAATGTATGCCGCTATCGGAGGATTGCACTTTACGGACGATGCCCGGCAGCTTGCGACTGAAAGCGGGATGTATTTGATAGATATAGACGAGGATAATGAAAAAATAAATGTCGTCCCACCCGAAAAGGCTAGAAAGTGGTAGTTGTAAGCCGCCGTACCGGGCGGCAACGGTGTGTTGCATCATTACAATCCGCTTATTGTATTTGTTAAGGCGGTATCTCTTGATGAGGGATGGGAGAACTGATTATCGTCTGACTGTTGCAATTTCCACGAGAATAAGAATAGTATCATAATATATGCTATGGGCCAAACAGGGGTTATTTACCCGCATTCTATTATTTAGACTCGCGTTCAATATTACAGACTTGCATTCAAGCGTGGGTGCAGAAATAAAAATCCCTTGCCTGAACCATGATTCCGCCCGATTAAAGATTCTGCGTGATTAAAAATCAGCACCAACGGTAAAAAAATCAATATTTTGACGTTTAATCAGGAAAATCCCTTAATCAGGTAAATCAGGGTTCAGGCAACGGTGCGCCGCGTAATGACGAAAACAAATAAAAATTTCCCATTATTCATGGTCATAATATATATTTGTACTATCGAAAAGGACGGGCAGGTACAGTGAGCATTCTCGAAACAATCAACTCTCCGGCGGATGTGCGGGCTTTGCCCATAGAAAAACTCCCCGCCCTCGCCGCGCAGATACGGGAATTTCTGGTTGAGAACATCAGCCGGACGGGCGGCCATTTGGCCTCAAGCCTCGGCGCGGTGGAGCTTACGCTCGCCCTGCACTACTGCTACAACACCCCCGAAGACAAAATCGTGTGGGACGTTGGGCACCAGGCCTACCCGCACAAAATCATCACCGGGCGGCGCGGGAGTTTCTCCACCATCCGGCAGCACGGCGGCATAAGCGGCTTCCCCCGGATCTCCGAAAGCCCCTACGACGCCTTTTCGGTCGGCCACGCGTCCACATCCATAAGCGCGGCGCTTGGTATGGCCACAGGGCGCGACCTGCTCGGCGAAAAGCACTCGGTGATCGCGGTAATCGGCGACGGGTCCATGAGCGGCGGGCTGGCGTTTGAGGGGCTCAACAACCTTGGGGCGTCGTCCACTGCCATGACGGTGGTGCTAAACGACAACGAGATGTCCATCTCCAAAAATGTGGGCGCCTTCTCGCGCTACTTCACCCGCGTGATCTCCGACAAGCGGTACAACAACCTCAAAGATTTCGTATGGGACCAGCTGCACGACCGCTCGATTCTCCGGCGCGGCCTGCGCGATATCATAAGCACCGTCGACCGCGCGCTCAAGCACGCCATTATTCCCGGCAAATTATTTGAGGATATGGGGCTGCGCTACTTCGGGCCCATAAACGGGCACAAGTTTACCGACCTTATAGACATATTCAAGTTCCTGAAAGATCACCCCAGGGGCCCGGTGCTGGTGCACGTTGTCACCAAAAAGGGCAAGGGGTACACCCACGCCGAGAAGAACTCAACAAAGTATCACGGCGTAGGCAAGTTCGCGCCGGATACGGGCGACGCGGTAAAGGCCGCGGAGGAGCCGAAGCCAACGTACAGCAAGGTTTTTGGCGACGCGATGGTCGAGCTGGGCGCGGAGAATAAGAAATTGGTGGCTATAACCGCGGCAATGCCCGACGGGACCGGGCTGAACGGGTTTGCGGGCGCGTACCCCGACAGGTTTTTTGACGTGGGTATAGCGGAGGGGCACGCGGTAACGTTCGCCGCCGGGCTTGCGCTCAAGGGGCTGCGGCCGGTCGTAGCCATATATTCGAGCTTTTTGCAGAGGGCTTACGATCAGGTGATGCAGGACGTCGCGCTGGATAAAATCAACGTAGTGTTCTGTATTGACCGGGCGGGGCTTGTGGGGGACGACGGGCCTACGCACCACGGCAATTTTGACATTTCGTACCTCAACACGGTCCCCGGCGCCGTAATCATGGCCCCTAAAGACGAAAAAGAGCTGCGGGATATGCTATTCACTGCGGTGGGGCACGAGGGCGGGCCGGTGTTCATACGCTACCCGCGCGGCAGCGTCCCCGGTACGTCAACCGACCAGCCGTTCGAGAAAATCGAAATCGCCGTGCCCAAAAACGTCAAACGCGGTACGGATGTCGCCATAATATCGCTTGGAGACATGTTTGAAGACGCGCTCGCCGTACGCGACCTGCTGGCAGGGCAGGAGGTAAGCGCCGCGGTTATCGACGCGCGGTTCGCAAAGCCGCTCAACGCCGATTTCTACAGGAAGATTTTCGCGAAATACCCCTTGATAGCGACGCTTGAAAACAACACGCTGGCGGGCGGATTCGGCGCGTCAATCCTTACACTTGCGTCCGCATTAAAGAGCCAGCCAAAGATAATGTGTTTCGCCCTGCCCGACAAATTCGTTAACCACGGCGATGTGTCCATACTCAAGGCAGAGCATGGACTTACGCCCGAAGATATAACAAAGAAGATTAACTCCGAACTGAAGGGGCTGGTGGCCTGAAATGGCAGAACAAAAGAAGAGAGCGGCGCCGCTTAACGTCATCTGGCTGTACATGATAATCATCAGCATCCTGATTGCCGCATACACCGGCAAGATGGGCGCTATAGGCACCGCGTCGTTCGACTCGGCGAAGGCGGCGGTAACGCTGGCGCTTGGGCTGATAGGCGGTATGGCGCTGTGGCTCGGCATAATGAAGGTCGCCGAGGCCGCCGGGCTGATGACGGCGATATCGAAGGCGATAAGCCCGGTCATGCGGTGGCTCTTCCCCGAAGTCCCGGCGAACCACCCGGCAATGCACGCCATGATAATGAATATGGCCGCCAATATGCTGGGCCTTGGCAGCGCCGCGACGCCGATGGGCCTGAAAGCTATGGCGGAACTCGACAAACTGAACCCCAACAAAGGCACGGCGACCAACGCTATGTGCCTGTTCCTCGCCATCAACACGTCAAGCGTAACGTTGCTGCCATTGGGAGTGATAACGATACGAGCCGCTGCGGGCGCGACCAGCCCCGGCAGCATAATCATACCCGGCATGATGGCCTCGGCCTGCTCAACCATCGCGGCTATCTTCATGGCGAAATTTTTGGCGTCAAGAAATAAGGAGGCAGCGCTGACGGGCGACGCCCTGAAATCCGACGAGAAGATCGTGAACCCCATAGCCGAGACCGAAAAACTCCCGCCGTCGCTCTTCGGAAAAATCGTCGCGTATCTGGCTATTCTGGCTTTCGTCGCCGCAATCCCCTATTCCATATATAAGGCAGGCGGGTTCCCGCCAACGTTCCTCGAAGGCGTGATAAGCTCCTCGGTCTGGCTCATCCCCATCCTCATGGGAACATTGCTCTTGGGCGGGTACCTCTGCGGCGTGAGCGTCTACGAAACGGTTACTGCCGGCGCGAAAGAGGGCTTTGACACGGCGGTAAGGATCATCCCGTTCCTCGTGGCGATCTTCGTGGCGATAGGCATGCTGCGGGCAAGCGGCGCGCTCGAACTCTTCACATCCTTCGTGGGGCAATACACCAGCGCGGTCGGTATGCCCGCCGAATGCGTCCCCCACGCGCTCCTGCGCCCGCTCTCAGGCGTCGGGGCGTTCGGGTATATGGCCGAGATAGTGAACAACGCGCCGGATTCGCTGGCGTCGTTCGTGTCGTCGATTTTACAGGGGTCAACCGATACCACGTTCTACGTTCTGGCAGTCTACTTCGGCTCAGTCAGCATCAGGCGCACGCGCCACGCGCTGGCTGCGGGATTGACGTCTGATGTGGTGGGGATCACGGCGGCGGTGATATTCGCAAATATGTTCTTTGGGGGATAAAAACGGTATCAACCGGTGTGTATCCGACGCGAGCCAAGATGCCCGCCGGAAATACTGCCGCAACACGCAATATCCCGCTTGTGTTTGAGTAACGGGAGAGGTTCAGTTATTTTTACTATTGACCGGTTCCGGCGGATCAGCCGGAACGGTCAATTCAAATTTAACCCCGTTTTTCACCGCGTATGCGTGCCCGCGCGAATCGCTCTTGCAGCGCAACAATACGTTATTGCAGCGGAAGAACGCGTTGTTCCCCACCTCTTCCACATTGTCGGGTATCGTTACCGCCCCAAGCCCCATGCAATCCATAAACGCGCCCCAGCCTATATTCTTTACGCTGCCGGGCATGGTTATCCCCTTGAGCCGCCTGCAGTCCGAAAACGCGTAACACTCTATGTTCGTCACCCCGTCGGGCAGTACTACGTTTTCCAAGCCCTCGCACCCCGAAAACGCTCCGCCGCCTATGGCCGTTATGCCGTCCATGATCGTCAGGTTCTTCAGGTTGACGCAGTACTTGAACAGGTTATCGTTCACAAAAAATACGCTGCCAGGCACGGTTATGCTCTCAAGGCTCTCGCATACGACAAACGCCCCGTTCCCTATCCCCGTCACCCCGTCGGGTATCGCCACACTCTTCAAGCTCTTGCAGTACCCGAACGCGTACTCCCCTATCGACGTCATCCCGTTGGGGATCACTATGCTTTCGAGGCTTGTGCACCCGGCGAAGGCGAAGTCACCTATGTCCTTGACGCTGTTGGGGATAACAATGTTCCTCAATTTGCTGCAATCAGCAAACGTCCAGTCCCCTATAAATGCTACGCGGCCGGGGATCGCGGCGCTTCTGAGGTTGCGGCATCCGCAGAACGCGTGGCTGCCAATGCTCTTCACGCTGTCGGGGATTTCGATATTCTGCAGGTTGACGCAGTCGGAAAACGCCCATTTACCGATGCGGTCCACGCCTTCGGGGATGATAATGCAGGTTATGTCCGCCCTGCCCTTAAACGCATAGTCGCTTATCCGCGTGCACCCCTCAGGGATATTGACTGTCTTGCCGGTGAGCTCATCCGCCGCTTCCTGCGTGAGCACCCCCATGGGCATATTGGGGGCGTACAGGCCGTCCTCCAGCACCGCCCGCACCGGACGGTCGGCCACTATGGGCGTGTAACCCAGCGCCTCGGCGAAGTAGTTGACGATGCCGTACGCCGCCTCCTTCATCATGGCGTACTCGTCGGACAGTTCGGATGCCGCTATCTTCATCGTGTACTCCCGCTCGTCGTCGCTCTTGTCTTTCAGGTAGTAGAGCTTGCGGGGGACGTTGAGGCTGAGGGCGAGGTAGAGCAGTTTCGCCGTGCGGGTATCGTTGGGGATGATTTCGCCTATCTGCGCGGCCAGCTGCTGGGATTCCAAAAATATCTCGTCGCCGCACCGCTGTATTATATCCCCTATAACATTATCGGAATTGGCCACGGAGCGGGTTCCGGCGCAAAACGGGCAGTTCGGCATCAATTTTCCGGGCGGCGGAGACCACTCACCCCCGCAATTATCGCATTTCATGCGGCATTCCTTATAAAAATCATATTATAGATTCCACGATTAAATATTATACCTGTACCGCGGTACGGCCGCAGGGCGTATTTAACCGTGTCTTCAATACTATAGAGATTGGTATATCTATAGAATACAATATTTTCAACCCAAAAAGCAAATTACGGTTCAGATTTCCTCAAAATAGTACTGGTCGCGCCCGTTATTCTTGGATTTGCACAGCGCCGCGTCCGCACGTTTCACGTAGTCGCTGCCGTCTTGCGGGTGCCTGACCTTGCCGGTCGTTCCGCCTATCGAGATGGTTACTATAGCTGCGGCGTCGCTCCTCTCGTGTGGGATGCAGCAGTCCCGCACCCGGTTGAGCAGCTTTTCGGCCATAGTCCGCGCGCCGTCTTCGTCGGTATTGGGTAGCACCACCACGAACTCCTCGCCGCCGTATCTCGCCACGAAATCCCCCTCCCTCTCAAGGCAGTGGCTGAGCGCGCCGGCAACGCCCCGCAGGCAGTTGTCGCCCATTACGTGGCCGTAGGTGTCGTTGTAGTTTTTGAAGAAGTCGATGTCTATCATCAGCACGCTGAGCAGCCCTTCGGAGCGGGAGAGCGAATTGATTTCGTCCATTATCGCGTTGTCGAAAAAACGTCTGTTGTGTATGCCGGTCAGCTCGTCGATAATCGTCTTGTTGAGGAACTCGCCGAGGGTATCGATCTCGCCGCCGCTGCCGCCGGCCCCGCCCTGCGGCTTGAACTCCCACTCGGAGGATATCTGCCCTATCTTCTTAACCATATGATAGAGAGGTCCCAAAAGCCGCGACAGGAAGATGTTGAACACAGCGAATACAGAGAAGATGACCGCCATCATAATCGCGAAAAGGGCCGTCATGCCGGTGCCCAGCGTATCCGCCAGAGTAAAGCGGTGTATCGCGACCACATACCAGTCTAAGGACGGTATCATCCCCAGCGCGGCAACACCTTTCTTCTCGTGCAGCTTAAAGAACGCGACATGCCCGTCCTTCAAATCCTTCGCGCCGGCCATTATCTCCGCCCCGGTCCGTCCCAGTTCTTTCTCTATAAGCGCCTTGTTTACCACAAGCTCAAGGTAGCGCGCCCCGGTTATCTCCCCCTGCCTGTTGAAAAAGTACAGGCTCGCGCCGCCCTTGTAGGCCCGATATATGCCGTTGATAAAGCCCGACAGGTTCATGCCGGTTCCCAAAATGCCAAGCGCCTTGCCGTCCGGGCCGAAAACCGGCGCGTTTATCCAGATGTTCGTAACCTTGAGGTGCGGGTCGTAGTCTATGTTGAAGTTGTACCTCTCGGTCTCGTACATGGTCATGTTGTACCAGTAGAGTTTGGGATCGTCTGGGTTTACAGTATAGGCGTCCCGGCCGTCTAAGAAAAACTTCTTGTCCCGGTCGTTTACCAGAAAGAGCGAGCCCGACGAAAATAGCTTGCGGTATCCCTCTATTTCCTTGAGCGCGACATTGGCCGCTTTGGGGTCGTTGGGGTCTAAGAAGTATTGCATTATCACGGGTGACGTGGACATTTTGAGGACGATGGCGATGTCGCTTTTTACCTCCGCCTCCAACCTGTACCGCTCAAGCTCAACCGTTTGCGCCAACTCGAACCTGGCGCTCTCCTGCCTGAACTGCCCCATAAGTAATACGAACGCGATGCTGCCGGAAACGAAGATAATCAGGAAAAGCGCTGCCGAAAACGCGATAAAGCGGCGCCTCATGGAGGTCTGGCGCCCGCGCGAAACAGGCAGCGACATTATGCTTTTGTTGCTATACGGCATTCTTGCTTCCCCAATGTTTGCCAACAAACCGTAATTGCGTTCTCATCCTATATCTATATAATATAAATTAAAAACACCACAATTGCCAAAAAGATTTAAAATCATTTTGACGCTAACTCCAAACTCCAAATTCCACACTTACCGTTCAAACGGCTCGTTAAGCATATACAGCCACAAATCGTACAACAACGGCTTCCCCCCGCCGTCCACCGGAGTGTCGGCGTCCATACATAATGCGTTGTGGTAATTGGATTTATCACGGTCCAACCGCGCGGGCTTGACGGATGTGATAAGCGTATTGGAATTGGCATATGGCCGCCCCGTGTTGTCAATGTTTATAACCGGCCCAAGCTCCCTGAAACCAAAGGAGTTCCAATACCTGCGCATCGCCGTTATGGGCATGGTACGATCCTCTGTATGTGCGGCGGCGAAAAACTTTTCGAGGCGTGTGTTGCTGTTGGCGTGTATCCACTCCCCCGCCCTGTCGTGCTGGAAACTGTAGTCCATAGAGGCAAACATGAGCACCCCGGCGGTACTGTAGTACTTGCCCAGCATCGCCGCGTGCCCGCCCCCCTGAGAATGGCCGCCAAGAATTATTCTGGACCACCGGGGAACATCCTGCGCGGTCAGATACTGATCCCAGCCGTCCATTGGGTACTGATCGGCCAGATAGCGCAGCAGCTTGACAAGCCGGTTCTCGGCGCTGTTGGCGCTGTTTACGTTCACGTGCGGCGAAAAATCCGACCCGAACAATATCTCGCGCCGCATATCCTCGTAACAGTCGAGGCTGCGGCTCCGCGCGCACTTGTCGTTTACCGATACCTCGTTCACATACTGCAAGCTTATGGCGTGAAACCCCTGATCGGCGGCAGCGTCGCAAAGCATGGTGTAGTTCGACGCGCGGGACGCGGTTCCGGGGAAAAACAGAAACAGCACCCCGCGCTGCGCCGCCCACGGATTGTTGACCGCGTAGTGCTCATGAGGCGTGCGGGTAATAGACTGATCGGTCTCGGCCGGAAAAATCAGGTACCCGCGGCCAAACACGGCGCCGGCCGCCACAAGCAATGCCAATATACAGCCCCGCGTCACCGTATCAGCTCCACCCCTGTAGTCTTGTCCTCCCGCTTTTGGAACCCCGTGGGCGCAAAAATAGCGCGCACCAACTCCCGCGAGACCTCCTCCCAGTCGGCTATGACAGCCTCCTCACGAACTATAGGCGTAAACGTCTTCACACGGCCGTAACATATGGGCGTAAACTCCCGGTTGTCCCAAAGGATAAAGGTTGCCAGATATACCAGCTTGCGGGCGTTTGAGACGTAAAGCCCGTGCTGCGCGCGCTCCTGAAAGTAGGGGTCGGTCTCGGTCCCCACGCGGATTTTGTCCAAAAACAGTACCAGCGCCGGCTCCCTCGAACCAAACGTGAATTTCGTCCCCTTTGCGGGGATCTCAAGCGTGATATCCTCCTCCGACGTCCTGAAAAAATCCTTGGTAACCCGGTAATCCTGCACAACCTCCGCCTTAAAAGCGTCCGTAACGTCTATTTCCTTAACGATATCCCGCAAAAGCTGGCTGAAAAAGAAATCCCACACCAGCTTGTTAGTCGAAACATTCCTGTCCCCCGCAACCCCGTGCAAAGACTTCCTGACATCCCCCAAATAGATAAGATTGGGCGACTGGTCAATCATAACCAGCGCCAGATCGCCGTTTATCAGAAACTGCTTCTTGTAGCCGGACGCGACAATAACCTTAGTGGACTTATTACCGCCGCAGCCAGCCGGCAAAAGTGTCAGCAGGGCGATTGAAACTGCGATCATAGCTGCGATACGGGCGGATGCTCTCTTCATAATCTATATAATATAATACCCGCGCACCGAGAACGGCGTATTTTTTTCCATTTGCCGCTGCGGCACGGGCGTCTGCGAGGGCAGCTCATACTGCATAGGGGCGTGATTTATCCCCCCCACCATGTCCGCCCAGCTTCAACGGGTGAAGTTGAGGGATAAATTGACTTTGGCCCCGGCATATTTTAATTTATATGCATGAAATCTACACAAAGGCCGCAAAAGTGCCCCTGATTGCCGAAAGCAACCAAAAAATCGTAAAAAACACCCTCGCGCTCTACTTCCGCCAAATAATCACCATGGCCGTGGCCCTCTTCACGTCCAGAATCGTGCTGCAAGAACTCGGGGTTACAGACTACGGAGTAAATAACATCGTCGGCGGCGTAGTGGGTATGTTCGGCTTCCTGAGCGGTACGCTAACGCGAATAACGCAAAGATTCATCTCCGTCGAAATGGGAAAAGGCGGTAATCCCGACATTTTGCAAAAAATCTTTTCTACAAGCATGATTTTACATATCGCGGCCGGCGTTATTATTATTATCCTCGCCGAAACGGCAGGCCTGTGGTTCTTAAATAACAAGCTCGTAATACCGGCAGAAAGAATGATAGCGGCCAACTGGGTGTATCAATTCGCTGTATTCAGCTTTGTGATATCGCTGCTAAACGCCCCGCTCACGGCCCTGATAATCTCGCACGAAGATATGCACGTATACGGATACATGGGCCTTTTTGATGTTGTTATGCAACTTACCGTAGCTTATTCGCTGACTATTGTTAAATCGGATAAACTCGTATTTCTGGCCTCGTTCGGTTTTGCCATTATGTGCGCCGTATGGCTTATTTATTTTATTTATTGCCGAAAAAAATATCAGGAAGCTAAGTTTAAATTTGCCTATGACGGCTCGCTGGCAAAAGAATTGAGGGGGTTTGGCGGATATGTATTGGTAACCAATATTTTTTGGATATTGCGTACTCATGGTATAAATATACTGCTAAACATATTCTTCGGACCAGCAATAAACGCGGCAAGAGGATTAGCCAACTCCGTTAATTTCGCTCTGCAATCGTTCTGCAACAACTTCAGGCAGGCGATAGTCCCGCAAATAACAAAATCTTGCGCGGCAAACGATACCGGGGTTATGTGGAATCTGGTTGAACGGGGAAATCGAATGTCATATTTTTTACTTTTCATTTTTTCGATACCGGTTTTGCTGGAAACAGAATTTATCTTAAAACTCTGGCTGGGAAATGTCCCCGAATACACAACCATATTCGTTAAATTGATAATAATAGAAGCATTATTAAGCGGACGGATGCATGGTATCGCAGATGTCGTTTACGCAACCGGAAAATTGAAAACGTGGCAAAGCGTGTCATACGCGATCAATACACTTTTGCTTGTACTCTCTTACTTAACCTGCAAGGCCGGTTATCCGCCACAGTATGTTATGGCTGTTTATCCGTTTGCAGGTATCCTTTTCTTACCGCTTTGGATTATGCTGGCGAAAAAGCTGTTTAATTTCCCGGTCAAACGCTTTATCAAAGAATCTACCGTCCCCGTTATTTTGGTCTTCGCGGTATCTTTTTTGCCTTTTTACTATACCGAAAAACTGACGCCGGCATCACCCCTCTACTCCTGCGCCATTATACTGGCAAGTATGTTATGGACCGGAATAGCCATTTTACTGATTGGCTTGAAAAAAGAGGAACGGATTGCAATAATCACTTTCGCCAAAAGGAAGATTGGATGGGAGATAAAAAATACATAATTCACTAACAAAACCGTCCATATACCATACGGCATTATTGTGCTGTGTTGGCCCGTCTATACCGGCTCAGGCATCAGCAGCGTACAACCGTCACATCGCCTTCGGTCTCCCATGATATCCGTTCATCCCATGATTTTGTCTTTGTTTCTTCGCGCCGGTCGAAGATCATGAGGTAGGCCGGGGCGCCTGGGGCGGCTTTGCCGCGGTAGGCGGTTATTTGTTTCAGGCCGTCTTCGAGTATCTCATTTGGGGTATCCCACGAGCGGAGGAGTTTGATTTCTATGATGAACTTGTCGCCCTTATACTCTATGAAGATATCCATTCTGCCCCGGCCTGCGGCGGATTCGTGTTCTATTCTGCCGCTGCCGTTTGTGAGGCGCTGGAGGAAGGCTGTAACGAGCAGGTGCGGGAACGCTTCGGTATAGTCGGATTTTTGCTCCCAGACTTCCGAGTATCGCCGCCAGAAGCGCTGGAACTCTTTGAGCAGGGAGTCCATGTCGAGCTTCCCGTCCTCAGTTTGCCACCGCCATGTCGCGGGTGGCGGCATATTATCGTGGTAGCCGGAGTTAAGGTGGCGTGTCAGTATATCCTCGTAGATGGGGTTCGATATCTTAAAACCGGTTGCGCTGTCCCACTTGATCAGGCCGAGATCCATAGCCAGTTCCACATCCGGGCTGGTGCGTGTAACAGAGAGGTCAACTGCTCCGGTTATAATGGTTTCGATCACCCGCCTGATCTTCGGGTCGCGCAGGCGTACATTCAGGGCGTCGAGATGGGTTTCTCTGGCCTGAATCATCTGCTCGCGCGCGGTTACGATGTGGTCAATGGTGACGGTTTGGTAGTCATCTTCTTTGAGTATCCGCATCGTGGCGCGCAGGAACAGATTGTTGACTATCCACGGCTGCCCCCATGATTGCTCATATATGTAGTTCAAAGCCTCTGCGGTTATCCCCTGCCCGGTTTCGGCGGTTCTCTGCGCAAACAGGGCGGCAATATCATCCTTGCTGAAATTTGATATAAAAACAGAGTCTGCCTTAATATTGAACGGCGACCCCGGATTCGGCGGGACGCCGTCTTTGGACGCGGTGATGTAGTCCTTCAGATCCCTCATGCCGACCAAAGCCACCGAAACCGGGAATTTGCCCGGCCCGCGATCGGCAAAACCGCCGCGCAGCTGCCGTAGAAATCCTATAAGCGGATCCCCTTCCAGCACATCGGTTTCATCAAAGAGCACAACAAGCGGTTTGGGGGAAATCAGTTCCGCCCACCGGTGCATCGTTCTATCCAGCAAAAGATTAGGCTCACCAGGCGGCAACTCAGGAATGGGAAATCCCACTCTGCCGGCAAAAGCACAAACCGCTTGGTGGATAGTAATCATCGCTTCCGCGCGCTCGGTTATCCCCTGACAGCTCTCAAGGCTTACGTAGCAGGCTACGGCTTCCCCACCGGCGTTAATCTCCCGCGCCCACACCTGCAAAAACGTCGTTTTACCAGTCTGACGGGGAGCGTGGAGTATCCAGTAAAGCTCGTCCCGGATGTACCGGTCCAACTGCGCCCCCACAAGCCTGGCCGCCGGGGATAGCATATAATGTTTCTGCGGGTTACACGGCCCGGTAGTGTTAAAAAAGCGCACGGGGCGCTTTTCCGGATGCTCTGTCATTGTATTTATCCCCAATTTCCGTTGATTTCGGCGCATTACGCCGCGCCAATTTGGCCCGCTCTACAATAAATATATGTTATTCCGCCAACATTTTCAACATTTTTCGAAAGATTTGCCTCTTCACCGACGGCCCGGGGGTATCTGAACTTGGTGACTGCGGTTGGGGCCATCTTCCTCAACGGAGCGCTCCTGAGCCAAATGGGACAAAATATATTAAATAATCGATGACGGCGGTGTAAAAATAGTATTTTATGGACAAGGCCGGGATTGTCCGCCCGGCAGGAGATATGTCGGCAATGACCAACAAACTTAAGCAGTTTATGCGCGACGGTGAGGGCCTGACCGTTGAATTCAAACGCTGCGGGAGTGAGCCAGGCAACAGTGTCTATGAGACCGTATCGGCCTTTTCCAACCGTTACGGCGGCCATATACTTCTTGGCGTTGAGGACGACGGGCGCATCAGCGGCGTGAACCCGAAGTCTGTCGCCAATATAAAAAAGGGGTTTGCCAGCTCGCTCAACAACCCTGAGCGGTTTGCTCCGACGCTTTTTATAGCTATAGAGGAAGCGGAGATCGACGGCAAGACAGTGTTGTGGTGCTATGTGCCGCCGAGTTCGCAGGTTGTGATGTTCGGCGGGCGGATTTATGACCGCGCCGAAGACGGCGATATGGACATTACGCGCAATTCAGAAATGGTAACGCATATCCACAGGCGCAAGTCGGCGGACTACTCGGAACGCAAAATCTTTCCGTATGCCAAAGACGATGACTTCGACTTCGCGCGGCTTATGCCGAAAATACGGCGTTTGGCGACAAACCGCCTGAGAGACCACCCGTGGGCGAATATGCCCGACATGGAGATACTCCAAAGTGCCGGATTGTACGAGGAAGACCGCGAAACCGGAAAAACAGGCTATAATCTGGCGGCAATATTGCTGTTTGGGCACGACCACGTGATACGTTCCTGCACGGCAAACTATATAACCGACGCCATCTGCCGGCGGGAGAACCTCGACCGCTACGACGACCGCCTGATGGTGACGACGAACCTTATAGACGCTTACGAGCAGCTCATAGAGTTTATAGCCAAACATACCTTAGACAGGTTCTTCCTTATCGGCGGCCAGTCCGTCAGCGTCCGCTCGCAAATCGCCCGCGAAATTGTAAGCAATATCCTTGTGCACAGGGAATACACAAGCGCCTACCCGGCAAAAATTATAATTGAGCGTGAACGTATTGTCACCGAAAACTGGAATTTGCCCAAAACGCCTGGCCGCATAGACCCTAAAAACTTCACGCCGTACCCCAAAAATCCACTCTTGGCCGCCTTTTTCACAAATATAGGCCGCGCAGATATCCTCGGATCGGGGGTGAGAAACCTCTACAAATTCACAAAAATCTACTCCGGCAACGATCCGCAGCTCATTGAAGGCGACGTATTTAGGACAATTGTCCCCCTCGCCTCGCTCGACGACGCCATTATTACAAAAGGCGGAATCACAATTGATCTTACAGAAAATGTAAAAAGTAGGGAAGAAATAGATGAAAGTAGGGAAGAAAATGTAAAAAGTAGGGAAGAAATAGACGAAAGTAGGGAAGAAAATGTAAAAAGTAGGGAAGAAATAAGCGAAGGTAGGGAAGAAAATGTAAAAAGTAGGGAAGAAATAGACGAAGGTAGGGAAGAAAATGTAAAAAGTAGGGAAGAAATAGGCGAAGGTAGGGAAGAAACGGTAGAAAGCAGGGAAAAAAATGTAGAAAGAATATTTGAACTGATATGCGCTGATCCTGCGATTACGCAAAAGGAATTAGCGCAGCTGACCGGGCTTTCGAGGCAAGGTATCGAAAAAAACATCGGAATACTCAAAACAAAGGGCTTGATACAGCGTGTCGGCCATAATAAGGGCGGATACTGGAAAGTTGTGATACCCTGATTTTCTTGATCATTCCGGAATAACCTTTAAGACGATTCCGGAAAATACCGCGAGGTACCTGAAACCGCCCCCGAAGTATACGTAAAAAATTATTGACATACCCTGTGATATTATATTATTTTTATATCTGAATGTAGTTGAACTGATAGAGTGTCCCGAACACCGGAAGATATAACCCGAAAAAATTTGCATTAAAGCCGCACCATAAACTATTTTAGTTTTATGGAAATAAACAAAATAAACACCATATATACTCAAAATAAACAAGACTGCTGCGGATGCAACGCTTGCGGCGATATCTGCCCCAAACAAGCCATATCGTTTGAAACGGATGTTGAAGGCTTTTGGTATCCGAAAATAGACAACGGAAAATGCGTTGTTTGCGGGTTGTGCCAAAAAGTGTGCCCTGTTACCCGCTCGGAAGATTTAAAAAAGAACGATTTAACGCAATCTATCGTTTATGCGGCGGAACACAAAAATATGGAGGTTGTTTTTGACAGTACGAGCGGCGGCGCTTTTTCAGCTTGTGCAGATATTGTTTATAGACAAAATGGGTTTGTTGGCGGAGCGGTTTTTAACGATAATTTTTCGATTCGTCATTTTATTTCAAACAATAAAGAAGATATCGTAAAACTGCGTAGTTCAAAATATGCGCAAAGCGATTTAAGCGGTTTTTACTCAGAAACTAAGAGTTTACTTGAAAGAGGAGTGAAAGTTTTAGTCTGCGGATGTCCTTGCCAGATGGCTGGTATGCGGTCGTTTTTGGGTCAAGATTATGCTAATTTAATAATTGTCGACTTTATCTGCCGCGGAATAAACTCTCCGAAAGTTTGGCGTAAATACTTAGACAGCTTTGAGGAAAGATACGGTTCGCCGGTTGTATATGCAAAGGCAAAATCAAAAGAATATGGATGGCGGAACTTAACGCAAAAAGTTATTCTGAAAAACGGTGACATAAAATATGAAATAAAGAGCGACAGCCTGTTTACGATAGGGTATTTGCAGACAAACGCATATTGCCGCCCATCTTGCTATGATTGTAAGTTTAAGGGATTTCCAAGAATAGCGGATATTACTTTGGCTGATTTCTGGGGGATAGAGAAATACAATACATCAATGGAAAAAGATCTGGGGACATCAATGATAATGCTTAATTCCCAAAAAGGTGTAGAGTTTTTTGAAATGGTTAAAACACGGCTGAATTATATCAGAATGGACTACGATACTATTTTTGACGGAAATCTGGCACTAACCACGCCGTTAGAACCGCCCAAAGTGGAAAGAACACGGTTTTTTGCAGATTTGAATAAAATGTCATTTGACGATGTGGCAAAAAAACATTTTATTTTGGTGCCCAAAACAGGTAAAATAAAATTGGCAGCGCAAAAATTGAAGCGGATGTTAAGTTTGGCCAAGTGTATTATAAAGGAGTCGCATCTACACATCATTCCTATTTTGCAAACTATAAAATACAGCCGTTTCTTTGAATCTGGAATCTTTCTATCAACACCATATTCTATTATAGAAAAGCATAAAACAGCGAAAATTGTTTTAAAAAATGGTATTTTTCATTTTGGTGTTAAAGGACTTCGCAAATCAAAATTGGAAACGCGGCTTTTATTGAGAGAAAACGCAACTTTGGATATTGAAGGTGGTTGGATGGTATTTTATGGCGGCCACATCGAAGTACATAAAGATGCAACGTTAAAAATCAAAAACAACGGGAGAGGAGGCGGCTCCAATATAAATTGTACGATCATATGCGACGACAGAATAGAAATAGGCAAAGGCGTTATGATCGGACGTGGCGTAACTATCCGCGATAACAACGGCGGGCATTATATAAACAGGCAGGGCTATAAAAACGCAAGACCGGTAATAATTGGTGATAAGGTATGGCTTTGTGAAGGATGTACTATAATGTCCGGCGTCCATATTGGTGAGGGTGCGATAGTTGGTGCCCATGCCTTTGTAACGAGTAACGTTCCGGCCCATACGATAGTAAGCGGAAATCCGGCTCGTATTATAGATAAAGATGTATTATGGAAATATTGATATGGTGGATATATTTATAAAAAAACATATCCCATTGGCTTATTATTTGGAAAATACTATATTTATTACAAAAAGGAGGAGTAACGATGGAATTGCAGGATTTTGTCGCAAAAATGGCCAAACAGTTTAATGAAACGGATATTAACGAATTTCAAGCGAGTACAGAGTTTAAGGATTTGTCGGAATATGGCTCAATGACTGAACAGGCGATTATTGTAATGATAGATGCCGAATACTCTGTTGTAGTTAAATGGGACGATGTCAGAAAAGCCGAAACCGTAGAAGATTTATTCAATATCGTAAAAAGGTATAAATCATAACTATGATTAAAGCATATATTAATGCAATAGACTATTATTTACCGCCCAACATATTAACCAATGAAAAATTGGTGCAGGAATTTCCAGAATGGGGCGTGGACCAAATAGTGAAAAAAATTGGAATAAATAAACGACACATTGTTACAAACAATGAAACTGCCGCCGATTTGGCAGTATCGGCGGCAGAAAAATTATTCGCCCAAGGAATCAATAAAGATAATGTTGATTTCGTTTTGTTTTGTACTCAAAGTCCGGATTACTTTTTGCCGGCTTCCGCATGTATTATACAAGACAGATTGGGGCTTTCAAAAAATGTTGGTGCATTAGATTTTAATCAGGGCTGCTCAGGATTTGTTTACGGATTATCTTTGGCAAAGGGCTTAATTGCCGCAAACATTGCGAAAAATGTACTTTTGCTTACTGCTGAAACATACACAAAAAAGTTGCACCCGCAAGACAAAGGTAACCGCAGCATATTTGGCGATGCGGGGGCGGCAGCATTGATTTCTACAGAAGGTTTTGCCGAAATCGGCGAATTTTCTTTGGGTTCGGATGGCTCGGGCGCAGAACATTTAATCCTGAAAACAGGGGCGGCGCGCTATCCAGAAAAAGCTGATAACGTCGATTTTGATCAAAATAATAACCCTGTTTCTTCCGACCACATACAGATGAACGGTAACGCAATAGTTACATTTACATTAAAACATATTCCGCCACTTGTAAATTCGGTATTGGATAAAAATGGAATAGAACAAAAAGATGTGAATTTGTTTTTTTTCCATCAGGCAAATAAATATATGCTTGATTTTTTGAGAAAGAAGTTAAAAATAAACGAAGAAAATTTTTATGTTTGTTTGGCGGAAGTAGGTAATACTGTCTCTTCGACAATTCCGATAGCACTTTGTGAGGCGTTAAAAGACGGAAGCTTACAAAAAGGTATGAAAGCTATGTTGGTCGGCTTTGGTGTTGGGTTTTCGTGGGGCGGGTGTATGTTGAATTGGGAAAAGAGAGTCTGATATGCAAGAAATGCCTGTGATTGAATTAAATAACGGGGTAAAAATCCCTTCAATCGGCTTTGGCCCGGGAATTTGTGGGTATAAACCCAATTCATATAAATTCATGCTCAAAGCTATACCTCAAATTACACATAAAAAGACGCTGATGCAGAGAGCTGTTGATAGTGTTATCAACAAATTAAAATGGGAAATAGATGCTTTCGCCCTTAAAGGAGAAAAAAGAAAATATATTGAAGCTATTGTAAACGGTTTTGAGGCTGGATTCCGTCTGCTTGATTTTTCGGCGGCTTACGGAAATGAGCGGCTTATAGGCCAGGCGATAAAAAAATGCGGTGTTCCAAGAGAAAACCTGTTTTTAACCACAAGAGTATCCAACACACAGCAACTTAAAGGGAGTATTCGCGAAGAATTTATGAGAACGCTTGAACATTACCAAACGAATAATGTCGATTTATATATGTTTCATTGGCCGGTTTCAGAAAAAGAGCGCTATTATTATTTGGATACATATAAGCAAATGGAACAACTTTATAAAGAAGGTTATTGCAAAGCAATAGGTGTGGCAAATTGCCATAGACATCATCTGGAAGAAATTCTTAAAATTGCAGATATCGTTCCGCAAATAAACCAATTTGAAGTTCATCCGTTATTCACCCAAAAGCCTTTAATTGAATATTGCAAACTTAAAAATATTATTGTTGAAGCATATACTCCTATAGCCAGATTTGATGACCGGCTGATACGGTTGCCTGCCTTAAACACAATCGCGGCAAAATATAATAAGACAGCGGTACAAATTGTTTTACGATGGCATATCCAATGCGGAGTTATTCCTGTTGTACGGTCTTTGAATAAAGAAAGACAGGCGGAAAATATTTCTGTTTTTGATTTTGAATTAACAGGTGAAGAGATAAAAACAATAGATGGATTTAATATTAATTCCAGATTAAGGTACGATCCTGACAATTGTGATTTTTCGATATTATAGGATAGAAAAAATGAAAATCGGCATAATGACTTTTTGGTGGTCAAACGACAATTACGGGCAATTACTGCAATGTTACGCGCAGCAAAAGTGAGGCGGCCTCACTTTTCGGAATAGTATCCATTATGTATTTCAGGTGGCTATTTCGTTGGCCACTAACCGGCGAAATAGCCACTATATGGCAGTAACGAGAGGCGTGAAATCGAGATGGCCTCACTCCCGACAATTACTTTTTTTCAACAAAACGCTCTTAGCCATTCTCAATACTCTGTAAGGAAACATTACCGAATTTTTTATAAACGACAAAAGCGGTTTATAGAGAAAAACATACAAGAATGCAACAAAATATGACGGAACTTTTTTGCCGTGTTTGCGAGCGAATTGTATATTGTCTTTTACGAACGATGAAACATATCTATGAAAAAACATCTGTCGGCACTTATATCCGAACGCATCTTTTTTCCATTGCACAAGATCAAAACTCTCGGAATACAAATCTAATTTGTCCAAGCTTTCCAAAGCCCATAAAACTCGGTTCGTTTTAAGACCGAACGGAGAGTTTTTCTTTTCAACGAAACGACAGCTTACATCAAGATATTTGTATGTCGGAGAATAATTGCTTATTCGCTCTGTTTTTTCACTTCTGGAATATTGTGAACCATCAACTATTATTTCCAAGCTCTCCGTACTCACCAAATTGTAAAAAAAGTATTCCATATAATCGCCATCTACAAAATATTTTGACGGACAGTCATTGAATGCATGCCGCAACAAGTCTATATACGGGTAGTTACTGGGAGCATAATATATTGAAAATCGGTTCTGTAAAGACAGTATCGCTCCAACAATTAAAGGCATTCCGAACTGCCTAATTTCTTCCCAGTATGTTTCTTTTACAATATATGCTCCGAAATTAGAATTTACCGGAATATAAGGTAATCCTACTTCTTTGGGAAAATTACTCAAAAATTTAAAGTTATCTTCCCACGTCTTTTTATATTCTTCCTCGTTTGAACGTCCATAATGAGCGACGTTGAAGCATACTAACGTATCAACTTTATATTGCGGGTCATTTTCACATTCGAACTTGTCGTATATTGTGCAAAAACTATCAACCCCACCGCTAAAAGCGGTTGCGACATGAACATTTGTATTTATTTTCTTTTCAACCATATCTTTGGATGAAACATTGATTTTGCTCAAATAAGATGTAAATGTTTTTAACAGCGCTTGCGTATAATCAAGATTTTTCATTAATCTTTTGGAAACTGCGCCGTCAATAAAAATATCATCTCCGCATTTCATTGCCGGAAAAAGCAACGCCACAAGAAAACCATCGTAGCGGTCTATAGTCAAATAATCTTCAAATTCTTTGGGAACCGACACCCAAATCGTGTTTTTTTCCGAATCCCCACCCCATTGTGCAAATTTTGCGCATTCCACATCGGCAACAAGAGCGACTTCTCCGCCGCGGTTCTCTTTTCTTAAGTTTGATAACTTCATTTTTTTTCTCCTTGCTTCAGGTAAAATACTATTTGCCGTTTGATAAAAACTTCCTTTTAACAAAAGAATAGATTTTTACCCTTTCACTTTTTCTTAAACCTATAAACATAACAATAATACCCGTCCATAACATACTTGTTGTTATTATTATTCCGGAGTCAAAAAAAGACTCTGAAAATAATTTATTTATAAAATAAAAAGGAGTAAAAGATATTACCGAAACAAAAAAGATGGGGATAGCTGCTTTTTGTGCGAAAAAAAGTAACGGAAAATCAAACATTTTTTTTGCCAAAGTAAAATTAACAGGAAAAGCATATAGAAATCTCAAAACTAATGTTACCACAAAAACATATTGTGGCGAATATCCCATTTTTAAAACCAAATAAGAAAAAATAAGTATAAGCAAACTGTATCCATAACCAACACAATAGATTGTCCTTAATTTTCCCGAAGCACTAACTATTTCATAAAGAGTAAAGAAAAACGTTTCAGTCAGAATTAAAACTATCATAAATCTAACAAATATTGCTGTATATTCCGGCATTTTTCCGAGCCAAAGCCCTAAAACAAACTCTGTTTTCAACAAAAGCGGAACAGAGAAAACCCAAAACAGAAAAAATATAATTCGAGTTCCGCGTTCAACCAAAGACCATGTGGCCTCAAAGTCTTTTGCTGCATACGATTTTGTTATTTGCGGAACTATCGCCTGCCTAAAGTTATTACCAAACGACAACAACGCCATATTAACAGCGCCAGCCAATCCCCTTGCGGCATTTACAGCCGGACCAAAGAAAATATTAAGCATAATGGTTATGCCTTGTTCTCGCAATATTGCAAAAACACTATTGCCAAACACCCATCCCCCAAACCCGCTCAACTCCTTCACCAACCCCTTATCCCAAACCCACTGAAACCTCGCATATTTATACTTCCACCGGCAATAAAAACGATAAAAAAGCCAAAACAAACAAGTAACCCCAAAGCCGAACATCGCCAGAAATATAAGTTTATCCGCATTTATAATCACAAGCAAATAAACAGTAAGAAGCCGTATGATAACGTCAAAAATCCCCATAAATCCGAATATATGCATATCCTCATGAGAAATAACCAACGCCATGAGCGGAGCGTTTAAGAGCGACAGCGCAAAACCGAATACCGCGAACTGATACACCCAATTAGCGGCGACCATTCTTTCTTCTGGAATTACGAGGTACGTGTTCAGAAACCATAAACCTGCTGTTTGAGCGAGGATAAGAACTATAACGGCGGCAATAATGTGCAGCGCCATGCTTGTTGAGAATATTTTTCGCAATGTGGTGTGGTCACCGCCTTTGCCTAATTCGACGGAAATAAATCTTTGGGTTATGCTCATAAGTGTGCCGCTTATAAAGCCAAACATCGCCACCACACTGCCGACCACGTCATTTATTCCCAGATCAATAACACCGAGTGTTTGCAGTACGATTCTAGTTGTGAACAGTCCCACGACCATGACGATTATCTGGCGGAAGTAGAGCGCTAATGTGTTTTTCGCGATTCTTTTGTTGCTTTCGGAGATTAGGGGGGCTTGTTCGGACATATTATATTTCTTCAGTTGGCAGCCCGGTTAATTGATGAATTTATTGACAAATTAAAGTCAAGTATATATACAAACGTTATCGGTAGCATCAAAATGGTGTGTACGAGCGAGAACACTTCGCGAGCCAGTATTGTGCCCACAAAAAACCTCGCTGCGTGGTCATTCTCCAGAAACCGCTTGAACGTTATGTCGTATATTGGGTTTGCAATTGTCATGTTTTGCCTCATTCCACATAGTAAAAATAGTTTATGGCGCGGTTTTGGCGCAAATTTTTTTGAAAATTATTTGTTCGAATCGCCGTTTTTCAGAGTATTGTTGGGATGCCGTAAGGCGGGTTGCCGGTCGAGTTTTTACATTTATGGATATAAAGTATACTTTTGGCGCATATTTGTTACAAGCAAGGGCGGGAAGGTCGAGTTTTTACATTTATGGATATAAAGTATACTCTTGGTGGGCGGGAAGTATGAGGTGGTCTGGTATCAATAAAGATGGCTTCCAGAGTTGAGCAAGGCAGGGAGAGGCGGAGGCGGCGGAGTCATGTTCTATTCTGCCGCCGCCGTTTGTGAGGCGTTGCCGGGAGGCTAGTCACTCTTCGATTCTTTGGAGGAGTATATGGTATGATAGATTGTCGTATAATATTAGCCTGTTTCGGTTCATGTTGATGTACAGTTACCGATAATTCAACGTAAGCCTGCGACCTATATTAGCAAAAAATCCAGTTTCTTGTGTATCTTGATTTGGAACTATTTGCCTGTATCTCTCTACCACCCTACGTGCCCAATGCTGACAGTTATTCGTAAGTAGATTATAATTTCCAGGCGGATTGTTGTCATTAATGGCATCTATCGCCATATTTTCATCTTCCATGGTATAAATCGGAGATGGACTATATCTTCCGCGTTTTTCTTCATCATCAAAAAGTCCATCTGTTGTAAAACCAACATTGTTTATACCTATTCTATCTCTTGCATCCTGAACCTGTTCATTTAAATTATTTTCTTGCTCAAACCAAATATGATGATGATTTGGCGCAATGGGCGCCATATATCTCAATGGAGTTATCGCTCTCTCCAGGACCAAAGCCCTTTTTTGGATAATTCCCTCAGACATAACACATTGCGAAGCTATTTTCGCAGCCTTTCCCCCAATCACATCCGCCTCCTTCTCCAATCCGACATCATCATTAACATTCATACCACCATATAACTGCGTAGTCGGCCGCACCCGCCCCTCCTTCTGCTGAACCACATGCCCCAGCTCATGCCCCAAATGCCTCTCCTGTCCCGGCCCTATATACACCTGATTCCCTTGCGTGTAGGCGTGTGCCTGTATCAGTGCCGGTTTGTCCGAGTTGTAGTGGATTCGCACATCGTCAAATGAAAGCCCCGATGCATTTTCAAACCTTGCTTTTGTCGCGTTCGGTATCCCGGTTAAATTCGGCTTACCGCTCTCCTGTTTTCTCATAACAGTAGATTCAAACATAGCGCCTACCCTCCCTTTCTTCCGTTTTTTTCAAGTTCAAGTTTTATTGCTTTGTTAATATGTTCTGCGGCGACAGTTTGGCTTTTTTCATAGAAAGCCAGTACTGCCGCCATTTTTACTATTTCCTTGATCCGCGCCGGCGAAAGCTCTTTTTTGGCGAAATTGGCCGTCTCTTCTTCGCTAATTCCCTGCGCGGAGCCACCTAAAAGTTCTTTCCAGTACAGCCTGCGTTCTTCTTCTGGAAGCATGGGGAATCTTATCACGAACTGCATTCGCCTCAAAAACGCTTCATCGAGGTTTGCGCTCAGGTTTGAGGTCAGCAGGGTGACTCCGTCGTACTCTTCTATTTTTTGCAATAAAAATGATGTCGACAGGTTTGCGTATTTGTCGTGCGAGGTGGTGATTTCCGTTCGTTTTGAGAACAGGGCATCGGCTTCGTCAAAGAGCAGTACAGCCAATGTGTTTTGAGCGTCGTCAAAAATCTCCTTGATATGCTTCTCCGTCTCGCCGATGTATTTGTTGAAAACATCCGACAGCCCTACCTTCATCAGCGGCAGTTTCAGGTTGTCGGCAACTATGTGCGCCGCCATTGTCTTTCCCGTTCCGGAGGGGCCGTGAAAGAGTGCCGATATTCCGTTTCCGTAGTACATCTGCCTGTCTAACCCGACGCGTTTGAAAATTTCGTTTTTATTTGCGGCGTAGCAGCATAATATTTCGATCTGTTTTTTTACCGCTTCGCCGTGGAACATATCCGCACGGATTGAAATGTTGCTTTTGTACAGCAGTTTTTCGCCGGTATTTTCATCATCCGAAAGAAACTGCGGCGGCTGACCGCTTTGCCCGCACGTAATAAAGAGTACTGTTTCCCTTTTAAGTGCAAGCGGCGCGGATATAAGCGGCATGGCTTCTTCATGACAGCGCCAGAGCTTTGAAAAGGGCGTTTCTTTTCTGAAGAGTTCAAAAATATTGTAATCGACGCTGTAAATCCCGGATATTATACTTATAGTGTGCGCAAACGCCGGTGTATTGATATTCGGGAGGGCTCCGTTTATTTCGTACACAGCCGCTATAATTAAGACGATATACTCAGTTTCCGAGAGATTCAGCAGCTGTTTCAAATAAGGCAGCGTCAAAAAATCGCCGCTGTTTTTAATTTCGTCATTAATACGGTTATATATTTGTGGGAATTCCTGAGCGGCTATCTCGTTTTTCAGATACCCAGTAATCAGAGCTGAATACTGCCCCAAAAGCACCGAATTTGTCATAGCCTCAAATCCTCACCTAACCTTGAAGCGCCCACAACCGGCTGTTTTTTATCCGTAATAATGCTGTTGACCCCCAGAAAACAAAATCTGCCGATATTTCTGTTCTCATCCAAAAAAACTGTTGTATAATAAGCGTTTATCGGTATGAATTGTTTTATCAGGCAGTTAAACAGATCTGGAACGATATCGGGGCGCGACTTTAACATCAGATAAAAATGTCCGTTTTGCGCCCCAAACAGTCTACGTTCATTTTCGGTCAATTCATCGGCGCAGTCGACTATTACAGGTGTTTCTCCGGTTAGCGTGTAAACAAGCAGTTTCAGGCAATTTTTTGTCCCCTTTGTTTTATAGAGCTGTGCGAGCGCTCCGAGCAGTTTTCTAACTATTTTTTCGGGCAAGCGCAAAAACATCTCTCCGCCCGTTAATCCGGCGAGCCAGACCAGCATATTGCTCTCTTTCGCGTTCAGGTTGCGGTAAAAATCCATTATCTCGCATTCCGCGTCAAGATACTGATTTTGGTAAACCGCCAGAAAACGGTCGAGGTCGTCATTTCCATGATAGATCATCGGCAGGTATTGGGTAAAACTAAGTTTGGGGAACGTTATCTTGTATGCTGAAAAAAGCGCCTCACCATTAAGCAGTTCCGCCTCAAAAGATAAATATCTGCCGCATCTCGAATTGCCATAAAGCAGGATATCGGTGTATTTGGAGATAAGAACATTATCTTTGGGTATCCGTTGCTTCTCCTTTGATAAAATCTCCTTATCCTCGGCAATATAAACCCGCAGCGCTGTTTTTATTCGCGTAGAGTTATTTTCTATCGGAATGATTTCAAGTTTGAGCCTGTCCCATACTGTTTCGGCCTTGCCGCTGTCGAATATTTCCGAGATAAATATCCGTCCGTTCGCGAAGCCGCTAAACCGCTTTGGAGAATAACAGGTTTTTTGCTCTTCCATAGATGGTTCTCTTTCAGGATATTATAAATTTTATCGACAGGTTATTTAAATCCGAACAGGTCATGGCTTTTTGAACGTCCACGATCTCTCCGTCATATTTCACATGAAGCCTGTATATCCGCTTTACGTGAGGGTACGTCGAAAGTTTTTCTGTCAACGTATGGGAATTTATCGGTGAACCTATCTCGCTTTCGCAGGATTCCACTATAGTGCGCCTTATCTCCTCCTGAACCTCAACGCCATCGCCCGCGTTAAGCGCTATTTCGCCCTCTACTGTTACGGAGACGGGTATGACCTTATGAATTTCAAGTGAAACGGTCAACAATTTATACGGCTGTAATTTTTTTAAAAGCCCGCTCCTCCACTTCGAAAACGGCATTTTAGCCTCATCTTTCAATAGCGCTGCGTACACGTTGATCTTATTAAATGATCCGCCGCTTATAACCTTCAGTTTTTTTATTTCGCTGCCGCATATCATTTTGATCTTCTCCGCGTAATCAGCCGCCGTAACGCATACCTTGGGGGTAAGCATTTCGTTAATCCGCGACAGCGCCTCATCGGCGGTTTCCGCGTTCCTGCCTGCGGATAAAACCTCTATGGCCTCTGTTTTTATTTTTTTGCCCTCAAAAAAAACCGATTGTCCGGGCCACAGGCTGGTCGCCCCCTTTGTCAGAACAAAAGAAAAAGCCTCTATGTCGCCGCCCTCTTTCGGTATGGGGAAATCCCGGCCGTTGCCGAGGGTAATAAATCCGTCTTTTATCGGGTTAAAGCCGATTTCCTCATAATACGAGCCGTAATTTATCCACAATTTAAACTCACGCGGCATAATGCCGTTAGATGCGGGTACATAGATTTTTATCTTCTGCATGGTAACGCCGGTTGTCTTTCCAAATATCAAAACGCCGTCTTCCGGGCGCGCGATACCGCTATCCCTGTAATCGCTCTCCTTATAATACTCATAATCGCAAAAAACAGCTCTATACGCGCATTTTTCTGGCTGTTCTATTTTTATTGACGCGGCGTTAGGCATTTTTTTTGCAGTGAAACTCGCGGGCGTCCAAATTTTCTCATCAATTTGTTTAAATACCCTTACAGCGCCGTTACACGCGGCCCAGAAAGAGAAATCAAACGTATCTCTCCGGCCATCGCAATAAAAATCGACGTTTTTGACAAGCGTCTCTTTTTGAATAAACGTGCGCCCGCCAAAATACTCAAACGCCTTTCTGCCTATTTTTATACGCGCGCCTTTTATTAAGCCGTTTGCGTGCTGCCCTAAATCGACATTCGCAAGCGCGTATTTTATCTCGCGCTTTCTGCCGCCCAAAAGTCTTATATACCCCTCTTTATGTTGTTCGCTTACAGAATCAATGGTATAATTCTGTATATCCGTAAGAGCCGCCATAAGCTGAATCAAGGTAATCCCCGGATCGCTTTGGCGGATATTTTGCCAATCCGGGCACAACGCGGGAATGCGTGAAACCGCCTTTTCGAGCAGCTCCTCATAACCGGTATCGTCAAGTGTTATCCGTTCCATATCTCTCCTCGCATATAAGCATTAACTCCCCCGCCGCCAACGCGTAAAAACCACCCATTAAATCCGTAATCATGTACTCTTTGCAGGCGCCTTTCGAGCCGCTCGCATAAACGCCAGCCGAGATTACAAGATCAGAGGTATTTGCGCCATTCTCATCTAAAAAGTTCTTTATGACGCCTTCATCTGGAAACTCGCCAATCTTCCAGCCCCGGCTGCTATACCCACCGCTTTGGTAATCTAAGAATGAACGTAATTTTTCACGCAGGATGGCGGCACTGCTTTCATTTCCGCTAATCATCACCCTGATATTCATCAGCGCTCTTACCGGGCGCAAAATTCTGACATTGTAATCGCAGGCTTTTATCAGAAGATTTTTTATAAAAATGGCATATCTGTTAAAACACTCCTCCTGATCCGTTCCTTTGAATTTAGGATAAACCGAAAGCAAATTACGGCTATTGTCAAAAACGCATTTTATCTCTTCAAGCGCGGGAAATCTCATTAACAGCGTTTTACTTATATCAGTTTCGTTAATCATCAGCCCGGCGTTTGAAATCCTGTGTTTGAGCAGTTCCTTCTCGTCTTCGCCCCATTCTGTTTTGCTCGAATTGGTAATTGCGACCGCTTTGAAGCCCTGGTAATCGCCCTCTTTCAAAACAAAAACGTCGCCTTTCGAGCAATCCCCGTTTAAAGAGAAATCAGCCGCGTTGATATAAACCGCTGTTATCGCCGGATACCGCGCAAGTCCCTGGATAACCGGGGTCCTCAGCCAGTATAAGCTGTCTTTTGAAAAACAGGTTTCACTTTTTTTCGCCCCCTTGGGAATATCAAACGTTATCCTGCCGGAATATGAGAAACTTTCTGTATCGTCAACGGTATCAACAGGCGCAAACCCGTCTTCTGCGGACACTTCCCATTCACCGGAGACGGCTGGAATTCCATAATTTTGTTCTGTGTTTATGAACAATGTCAGCTTACCTTCCAACGCTCCGTCAAACCCCATATAAAAATAGGGTTCTTCTCCGTAGCGGTTTTCATAAATTAAGCTGCCGTTTTGAATATTCTGCGTTCCCGCCGCCGTTACCCTTTTTATCTGACGCGGTTCGAGGGAGGCGCCGTAGCTTATTTGAATATTATTTATTTGCGGGCAGAGCATTTTGCACGGGCGGTAATATAAATTTTCCGCATCCTCCAAACAGACACGGATCCAGTAGGAACTGACGCCGCCTATTTCGTGCATATCCATATCGTCGGGAACTGTGAAAAAAAACTCACACTTCTCCCTGCCGTGAAAAATATGTTCGTGATTGCGGCTTTCGGGCAGCAAAACGAAGCGCTTTCCGTTAAAATAGTGAAAGCTGATCTTATCGGCTTTACATTTTCGTTCCTTGGGCGGGGTGATCGCTTTTTTAATGGCCTTGGCGTATTTTTCATCGTCTTCAAAAAAAGCTTCCAAATCTATAAACTGAAGCGTATCGTATGATTGATAAAACTCTTCATAGTGCAGGTCTAACCATAGAATTACCCTGGCTCCCCGCTTTGAGAACGCTTTATCGCAGGCCACAAAGAAATCGCTCTTCTCTTCAAGAGGGCAGCCGAACGGGAAGAAGGGCGTCTCCCGCGCTTCTCCGTTCCTTATTATCAGGTCCGGCTTTAGATTATCCCCCGTGCCGAAAGAGAAAATAGGGTTTATAAAATTACAGTGCGGCAATAGCGCTTTGTTTAATATTTCGACACCTATCGTAAACTCCTGCGCTTTGAAATCCAGCTCCCCATCCGCTTTAAGGGCGAGTTTGCCGGGCGGGACGATTTCCACGCTCACCGGGACCGGCTCTTCGCCGCCTTGGATAAACCACCTTGCCGTATCCGGATTTGCGTAAACGCCTGAATCCAAATCCGTGGCGGAGAACATAAAGTAGCCCTTTGAAAGACGGTAAAGCATATTCGAGCAGTCAAAATACAAAACGAAAGCTCCTTCATCCACTTCAAAAACGGCGGAAAGGTCAAACCCGCCAAGCTCTCCCCCGCCATTATAAATGACTACGCTGTTTTGCTTTTCCGGGTTGGTCATAATTATTTTTTTCAGCTCCGCGCCGCTTACCCCAAAATCATCTGTTAAACGGCAGGTCTGCTCATCGCCCGCCCACGTGGCATCTCTTTCTAGCAAAACGCATTTTCCAGAAGCTATCGGCTCAATTATCCCAACCACGCGGGACATATTTTCCACGCCCTCTACAGGCGGCAGGGCTTCCGATAAACAGGCGAAAAACTCGGCGCTGTGTTTTTCGGGGAGCCGCATAATTCTCTCCCTGTTCTCGCGCAGAAAATCGTCGCTCAACGTAAGTAACGCGCCGGCAAAAGGGTTCTTCCCGCCAAGAGTTCCAATCTCCGGCGTGTAAGAATGAGCTAATCCGAACGAATCGCCTCTGTTTTGTCTTTTCATGGCTGCACCTGTTAATTATTAATTGTAACACGCATATTATCTTTTACGTTTAAATCCGGTATACTGTAATTTACCGTCACGCAGAGAACACCGCTGTTCACCGTATCTGTGAACTCGACCTCTATATCCCTTATTCTGTTTTCCCACTCGTAGAGCGCGTTTATTATCTCTGTTCGTATTATCTCACGTATGGTTTGATTAAGCGGCTCGAAAAGATACCTTCTTATGTTGGTCCCAAACTCCGGAAGCATCATCCGCTCACCCTTGGCGGTAAGAAGGATAATGTGCACCGATTGTTTTATAGATTCGACATAATCCGCCTCCCGTATCTCCCCCACCGTTATATTGAACGGAAAAGCGATATTCTTCATGTTCATCTTATCCATTTATCTTCACCATCGCCCCCTTTATCTCCGCAATTGCCGAAGCGCTTACCTCAAGTTTCGCCCCGGACGACAGCTTCGCGCCCGTACTGCCCTTTAACTCCAGAGACTGCCCGGAAACCTCCGCCTTGCCGGAACTTTTTATCCCTACGCTCTTACCGTCAAGCGCCAGATTCGCCCCCTCCGCTTTTATATCACCGTTCTTAGAAAATTTAAGCTTTGCGCTGCCGCAAGATATCGTCAGTTCTTCTTTGGCCGTCAGTTCCATTTTGCCGTCTTTGCCGTTTAATTTAATCTCCGTACCATCCTTGGATTTGAGCGTAATCGCCTCATTTTCATCGTCAAATATCATTGTCTGCCCTTTTGGGGTTTTGATCGTGATCTTCTCTTTGCCGTCTTCGTCGCAAAATTTAATCTGCGCGCCGCTTTTTGACGCTATGACCTTGTTGTTGTTTTTTTCGCACAAGTGCTCGCCAAGAAAACCGTTATCTTTCTCAAAAAGCGTTCCCAAAACTATCCCGCGTTCAAAATCATCACCAAGAAAAGCGACTATAACGATATCATCTTTTTCGGGAACAAAGAAAAAGCCCCCCTTCTTTGTAGCATAGCCGCGCATTAAGTCTACCGATACAATGTTGTCGTCACCGTCCTCCATCACCGGGATTTTTACCTTTAACCTGCCTTTGTCATCTTTGTCGTAGTTCTCGGTTACAATTCCCTGATACAATGCCTGCACTCCGCTCCCCTATTCCGCAAACGCGCTTATTTCGGTTTTATACCCGGCGCTGTTAAAGCGGTGGACGGCCTGCGTTATCCTGAAGCTCTCCCCCTCAAACTTCAGCTTGCCCAGCGGCGCCAGTTCCGGCAAGCCCGCGCAAACGGCGTCGAGCCGGCAGTACTCCCTGCTAATCTCTCTCATCCTTGCCTTCTTCAGATATTCAAGCTGGTCTTTCGTTTTAAATGCCGGATAAAGAAAGGTTTTCTCTGCACCCAATACGGAACTGAGCTTATCTTTGGCTATGCCCTTTGCGCCCGGAGCCATTTCATTTACCGCTACACGCTTGCCGTCGTCGTCGAAGGAAGCGAGCGTCACTTTTTTCACCTGGTTAGATAACGACGCGGTAATCTCCGAGAGTATGACGCCGTGCTCCTGCTCAAGTTCCGTCTGCGGCGCTTTCGGCGTGTCGGCGTCGGAAACGAAAAAGAGTTTGTCGGCGTCTAAATAGAAATAAAAGCCTAGCAATTCCGCCCACCTGCATAAAAAATCATAATCGCTCTCTTCCAAAACCGCGGCGGGCAAATCAAAAGCGGCGGGGACAGCGTCAACGGTTTTCTTCGAATAGAATGAGCTATAGCGCGAATCCGAGAGTATCTCTTTGATAAGCGCCGACAGCTTTTTCTTCTCCGCCCGCTTCACGGATCCGCCAAGCGCCATCAACCCCTTGCAGTCAAGGCAGAAGAGGCGGTATTTTATCCCTGTCTCATCCTTAATAACGGTTAATTCGTGCAAATATCCACAAAATACAGGCTTTAATTTAGCGGCGTAGCCTAAAGATATCTCCGCTTTCGTACCTGTTTGCAAAATGGCCAAAAGCCCGCTTTCATCCGGCTCGGTTGAAACCTCTACGGAGGCGCAATTCGCATTATTGCCGCAGGAGACTGTAATATCCGCGCCTGTCACCGTACAATCTTTCATCTTCGTCAAATCCTTACCCCCTATTTTCAACTCGATCGACGGGACATCGAATTGTGCGTAATCTTCCCATAATTTATCATATGTTAAGCTCATTTCAGCACCCTCAGGTTTACTACCCCGCTTGACTGCGCCGCCGTTTTTAAGGCGCTTATAGTGCCGTAAGCAGCCAGCGCGGCGGCAAAATTTTGAGGTTCGGAAACGTTTATACGGGTTTGTTCCGCCTTCGGCACCGGCGATTGGGTATATTTTACATAATCACCGCATATACTGATTGACGCCTCGGCCCTGACCGGATAACCGTCGCCGGAAAACATCGTATACGACACTCTCATAGACGTCAGCAACCCGAAAATCTGTATGCTGCCCCACGAAAAACAGAGCCTTTTAAGCTCGTTGGACTTCTCAACGCTCTTATTCAGAAATTTATCAAATTTATGTATAAGCGGCCGCACATCGCTGTAGTCGGACGCGCTCTTGCAGGTATTGAAAAACAGGTCGGTTGAGAAGGTAATGCTCCGTGATTCATCAAAAGGAGCGCTTTGCATTGCCGATGGGGTTTCCTGTATGGCTGCGGCGTTCTTTTTCGCCGGCTGTTTGCTTTTTTTCCGGGCGAAATGGCCGGTATCTTCATCTATCGTAATTTTATTCGGATTAAACTGAACTTCAAAAGGGCTGCCGCTTTGGCTGCCGCTTTTGTCGCATTCGAAGATTATAGCCTTTGTAACGAACTCCATGCCTATCTTCCCTTTCTGCGTTCCTCTCTGAGCCGCTGCCGCGCCAGCGCAGAGAGGACGTTTTCGGTTATCATCGCCAAATCTTCTGCTGAAAGGGCTGCCGCGCCAACACTGTTAAACGCTTGAATGTCACGTACCCTCTCCCGTATTTCATAATTTTCCGGCAAACGCCGGACAGAGGGCGCGGGGGGCGCTTTGCGGTAGACTAATTCGGCCTCTTTCCGATAATCGTAATCGAAAAATGTTTTCAGCATCTTATAAGTCATAGTAGGTTTTGACCTGTAGTAATGCCGCTCCGTCTCTAACTTTTTCTGATAAAAATTTTCATATACGCGGCTAAGCTGCTCACGCGAGGCGGCGCTTGAAAAAAACTTTTTTATCCTCGCCGGGCTGAGCATATTATAGTTGTGGAAATGCTTATTTACGATTCCACGCACCATCCTGTTTTTTTCCAGAAATTGTATAAGCCTTACCGGTATGCCAAATCCTGACCTGCCGGATTTGGCGGCGGGGTTTGAGGCCAATAGCACGCTCTTAATTTTGCGGATATCGCGTTTTGCTTTTATCATAATAGTATAAAACTGCTGTACGTTACCTCAAATTTGTCAATCAGCACCTCGTTTCTCTGCGCGTCAAGCTCCGCTGCCGACCAGCTTTTCACCATACAATCCATAAACGAGTATGTTTTGGCGGGAAGGCCGAGGTGGTCATTTACGATAAGGATTAAAGGAACTCCAAGCGGCTCCCCTACTATGTAAAACGGATTGTAGATATCGGCGTACACCCCTTTTTCCAGAGTAAGCACGCCCTCCGAGGCTGCCGGCTTCGGAAACGTATGAACGTAATCGTTTACGCCGCCCTCCTGATAGGTCAAAACCTCAATTTTGCGCGCGATGCCGGATACGCTTTTAAAGCCCATTGAAATCCCGCCGACTGTAACCATAAACCTGAACCCGACGAGCGGGCCTGAATTAATCAGTGCCATATTTACACCTCAAAAATATTCTTTGAAGAATCGCCGTTACGCTCCCGGTTGATCCTGCTTATCTCGCCGCAGAACCGCACCCTCTCGGCGTGGGGAAGATCAAGCACCTCCCGCCTCCCCCAGTTGAAATAATAGGCTATAAAGGCCGTCTGCTTGTAAATCTCATCCCGGGGATAAACCCTTATCCCCGTTACGTAAAATTTACCGGTTCAACAAACTCCTTTCCGCAGCCGGGGCAGCAAACCTTCATCTTCATCGCCTCGCTTTCGTTAATGGCAGAGTACATATTCTGCAAAAAAGTGAAATCCGCCGTCTTCAGCCGCTCCAAAAGCTCCGGCGTTATGCCGGCGTCAAGCCCGTCAAGGCGTACCACCACCTTTGAAAGCAGCACCAGCGCGATATAATCCGGGTTGCCCCTTACAAGAGGGTGCGCCGCCGCGCTTAACTCGTCGCCGGCCGTGGCAAGGCGCATCGCGCCTTTTGTAATAAGCGTACCGTCAACACTAAGCCCCATGGGCAAAGTGAAATCGTATTGCTCCTGATACATACCGTGTCTCCGTTTTCTGTTTATAAATCACACGGCTAAATACCATATCTGCGCTGTCTGGCGGCATCACGGCTGTCGTGCAGTCGCAGGGTATAGTATTTAGTCGCGTATTCAATATTATTTATCTCTGGTTATCCCCTCGTGAACCAGTTCCAGCTGCTCAACCGCGACCTCGTTCGATGTCGCGTTTACGTCCGGCGCCGTGTACTTAGTAGGCCACGCGCTGATCGCGGTCCACTTCGCGACCTCGTTGTGCAGGTCGTCCTGAAGCACGATTGTCACGGTTTTTCTGTTAATCGTGCCGTTCTCAACCTCCTTGGCCCACTTGTAGAGGGTATCGTCGGCGACTATACCCCACTTCAGGGTGATATTGCCGTATTTCACCAACCCCGGCTGTTTTCCCGCTGTGTTGACGGAAAAATTGCCTTCGCGGTACTCAATCGGCTCAATCGTTATGTCCGGCGCGCTGATCTCCGAGAACCCGCCGAGAGACAGGCCCTCTATCTGGAGATCGTAATTATACTTTTTAAACGGGTAAACCATTGCCATCTCTAACCTCCTGTGTGTTTTTAAGATATTTTAAGGATATTACTCAAACATTTTTATGCTATTCAGCATCCTGCATTTTCTGCGTAATGCGGAAGATTATGAATTCAGCCGGCCTTACGGGAGCAACCCCGATCACGCATATCAGCCTGCCGTTCAAAATATCGTCCTCCGTCATTGTAGACCCCTTCCCCACATTAACGAAAAACGCCTCCTCAGCGCTGCCGCCCACAAGCGCGCCGTTCCTCCACAGCGTTGTCAGGAACACCCTTATAGTCCCCTGAATCCGCGACCAGAGGTTCGCGTCGTTGGGCTCAAAAACCGCCCAGCCAGTATTGGCCTTAATGCTCTCCTCTATATAAATGAAGAGGCGGCGCACGTTTACGTACTTCCAGTTGCCGTCGGAAGAGAGTGTCCTCGCACCCCACACGCGAATCCCCTGACCCGGCAGGGCGCGAATCAGGTTTATGCCCTTGGGGTTGAGCTTGCCCTGCTCCGCGTCGTTATAATTCACCGACAGCCCCGTAACCCCGCGCACGACCTCGTTCGCCGGGGCCTTCCACACGCCCCTGGTGTTGTCTGTGCGGGCGTAAACCCCCGCAACCGCGCCCGACGGCGGTATAAATGTATTGGCCTTCTCGATGCCGGAATACACCTGCAGCCACGGATGGTAGATCGCAGCGTAATTGCTGTCGAACTTGTCCTTGTACACGAGCAGATCGGAGATGTCTACCTCGTCAATAGATGTATCAAGAACGGCAAACCGGCTCTTAAGCCCCTCGCAATGACCAATAAGCGCCGCCTGCACGGCCGCGTCGTAACATCCGGGCACCGCCATGATAAACACATCGCTGAGTTCCTTAAACGCATTCAAACCTATCCTCTTACCGGCTATGTCCTCGCCGCCCGTAAGCATAGTCGCCTTAAGAGGCGCCTTTATGTCCCCGTTCTTGCCGCCGACCAACTGAATGTTCAACGAGGAAAGCTGCTTGGCCAAGTCCGCGGCCTCAAGCGCTAAGAGCGGCTCCGACTGCGTGCCGCCGGGCAGGGCGCAGGCCGACGCGCTAATCAAAGAGGATTTCGAAAGCACCGTGCTTATGTAAGAAGGCGACATCGAATTCAACGACACGTTTTCATAAACCTCAACAATGGAGCCGCCGGTAATGGTAACGCGCAGCACGCAGACGTGCAAAAAACTGTCTGGCAGCGGATTGTTCGGCGCGCTAATAAGGTTCTCCCCCACCGGCGCTTCCGTTACCGTCAGCACGTCCCCGTTGATCTCGCTTACGAGAAGGTACTGATCGACCACATCCTTGACCCCGTCAGGCCCCGCGGAAACCTTTAAACGCAACAGGTCGCCCACGCAAAAGCAGGACGTATTCCCCACCGTCAGCTTAAGGCCGTCCGCGCCGAGTATAACGGTCTTTGAAACATAATCAGCGTCGATCTTAACCTTCACGCCGTCGCCCCACTTGCCGACGCTGGACGCCTCAAATGTGATCTTCCCGTACTCGGCGGCACTGCTCTTGAGCAAGACCTCCCCCTTAGACGCCACCGCGCCGGATGGCGCGATACGCATAACGTAGCAGGTAGCTCCGCCGTTTGCGAAAAACGCCTCCACCGCGTAGGGAAGATAACGGTTCTCGCCGTACTCAGCCTTTGAAAGCTGCCCGCCAAAACTCCGCTGGAAATCCCCAACGCTCGTAACAAGCACGGGAACCCCCTGCGTCCGACCCTTCTCCGCCATGCCGACAAAGCCGGCCGTCGATGTGCCGACGCCCTCCATCGCCTTGATACCGCTCTCGAACTCCTCGACGTAGACGCCGGGGGTTAGGTATTCTGCCATTTTTACTATCCTCCTATATGGTTTTTGTTTATTATAAAAACATTTTTATACGATTGAATTTGCACATCAATGTTCATATTATAGATTACACGATTAAATAATTATAAAATTCTATCTCGCTTACTATTTCTTCCCTCGCACAAAAAGAAATGATGGCACGCCACTTTGCGCATATGTTCTTCTAGAGGCAGCTTTCCCACCCACGATATGAGGGCAATATGCTTTTGTAGCTGCAAGAGTGACATGAAAAGTAACACCATTAATCGTACTGCCATTAAATTGTTGAATCAATTCCATACAACCGGGTTTACCATCTGTTCGAGTTCGCGGTGTTGACGTAGAAGAACATGGACTTTTTGAAATAGAGAAAACTACCTGACAAGACCCTTTTCCTAGTTTATTACTATACGCCATGTATTCAAGAAATTTTATTGCATGTTCTTCTGCATGTAAACCACCACCGTTGCGAAACACATAGTCATTTACACCAATAATAGATACTACGCAAGTGGTGGCCATGGACGAACCGAAATGCTCAAGCTCTTTGGGTATTGGGTCATCCAAAAGACAGCATTCACCCTTACAACGATCATCGCCGCATCTACTACAACACTGTACAACCTTCTCAAATGATCTTTTACCAACATTCAGACTTGGACCAGTCAACAGTTGTACTGCACACCCCCCCATCCCCTCCGCCTCCCTCTCCAACCCCTCATCATCATTAATCCCCACCCCATTATACCGTACCGTAGGCCTCACCCCCCCCCGTTTCTGCTGCACCACATGCCCCAGCTCGTGCCCCAGGCACCTCTCCTGCCCCGGCGCGATGTACACCTGATTTCCCTGCGTATAGGCGAGGGCCTGCAGCTGCGCCGGTTTGTCTGAGTTGTAGTGGATCCTCACGTCGTCGAATGAGAACCCCGACTTGTTTTCGAACCGTTCTTTCACCGTATTTGGTATACCCGTCCGGTTCGCCTGCTTTTTGTTTGCGTTTACTGTTACGTTTGTGCATTCAAACATACTGTTACCCTCCCATCACGTTTATTTGTCCCGGAAAATTGACTTCGATCTGCCCGCCCCACATGCACATCAGCGTAGAGTCTTTTGTTATTGCGGGTGCGCTTCCTATATTCACTTTTTGCGCCGGTTTAAGCCAGGGCGACGAGGTTGCAGGGATGCAGGGCATGGGGGTCAGTACCCCAAACGCCGCCGCCGTCGCCGCGGCCACTATCGGGTTGGCCGGGTTGCTGCACATCCCAAACGGCATGATGTTGAGCATGGGGATATGGTCGTTCATGTTGGCGTACGGCATCATCCCCATTACTTTGTTCAGCGGCAAAACGTTCATAGGGACCGGCGCGTTCCCGAAGCTGCATTTCAGCAGCGCCCCCCCGCAAACGAGCTGCGGCATAGGCTTATTCCTTTTTGCTTATTTCCGTCTCACGCTCCTTGGCGAGCGGGACGACCTTAAATTTAAGCGGCATGACGGGTATTGGCCCGGCGTTTACGTAAACGGCCGGCTGCATCGGCTTTGTAAAGGACTGCCACAGCTTTATCTTGCTGTCTGCCGAAAGAAACGCAAACGAGAGCGGCGTTTTATTATCCGCGTCCGCAAACGGATTCTCGTAAACATCGCGGATTATCTCTGAGAGGAGCTGCTGCCCGTACTCCGGCGCGTACCCTCCGAAGGCTTCCGCCTCGTTTGTAAAAATCATATACCCCAACTCAATCAGCTTTGGCGGCTTCCTGCCTGTCGCCTCACTCTTCGCCACATCTTTTGTGTATTGATAGGCCGACGTCTGCGCGGACGAAAAGTCCTGTATGTCGTATAAACAAATACCAATGTAAAAATCGGTCTGCCTGTAATGCGGAGAACAAAGGATTACCCGGTCGCCGTCGCAAAAATCCTTCAGCGCCGTCTTCAGCTTTTTTACTAAGGAGCCGCTTACTGCGTCAATCGAGCCATTCATTATTTTTCACCGCGCTTCCTTTGAGGCCGTCCGCCCCGCTTGCCCTTGCCGCCGTTTTTAACGCGCCCTTAATCTTCTCCAAGCCCTCGTCCAAATCTTTTATTTTTTTAAAAACAGCTTCAAACGTCTTTTCCATCGCGTTATAAATTTTGTTGGTATACTCTTTAGAAGCGTCGAATATCCTCTTCTCCGACTCATCCACGCTTTTTTTATACTCTATTAAAACGTGTTTTACAAAAAGCGGCAAAATTTTCTCTAAAATGCGGTTGATCCTCTCCTCAATGTAGTTTTCCTGTATCGAAATCGATTTTTTGGCAAGACTCTTCAAAAGCTGCGAATCTGCGGGGATTCTCGCGTCGCGGACACCCGTTACCGCACCGTTTTCAAAGGTTATATCGGCAAGCTCTACCCCTTTTTGCTCATTGTAAGTAAACGCGCACTGCTCGGCGATAACATCGTCGCTCTCCCTTGTTTCCCTGTAAACCGCCCTCAGGGTATGCCTCTTCTCAGACGCTTTGAAGCCATCTATCGCCATTACCGGCAATATGATTTTATCATAGATGGTTATTAACCGCCCCTCATTGTCAACGGCGGCGCCGCTGCCTATTTCTATTGCGTCGTGGTAATGCTTCATCGCGCTGACCTTGAAACCGCAAATAACGCCGCTGCCGAAAATTACACGCGACATCTGGGCCAGCTTGGCCGCGTTATACGCCTGCTCGCTTTTAAAGCTCTCGGTTGACAGATGCTTCCCGTCATAATAATTATTCTTTAAGAACCGGTTCATTATACCACATTTTTCCCCTGTATTTATATATTCCACAGCTAAATATTATACCTGTACCGTTTGGAGACATCACGGCTGCAGTGCCGCCGCGCGTGTATAATATTTAATCATGTCTTCAATATTTCTATTTTATCTTTTCGATAACTTCCAGCATCACCCTGACATCACGAATTGCCCCCATCATCTCCATCTCTATAATAGCTTCGCGCTTATGGCGGTCAATCTTCTTAATCTGGCTTTCCATACCTACCAGCGCGCCGGATGTAATCCTTATCCTGTCCCCTTCAATAATCCCTACCGAGCCGGTAACGCAAAAATCAGGATTAAGCAGGCGCTCCCAGTACAAGCGCTCTTTATCGCGCACCGCAACATCTCTTTTATTATCCCCATAGTGGAGTATAGAGTAAATATCTTTACGTTCGATAATATCCGCAATGGCAGATTCCAGCTTCTCCGCTATCGAATCGGCTTCGTTCTTCGTTTGAATAAAAATGTAACCCGGAAAAAGGAGCTTATGCTCTTTGTATATGACACCCCTGCTTCTGCGGGGCGTTTCCCTTATGGGGAGGAAAGGTAAATATTCATCGGAGTCCAAATTTTCCTTAAGGACACGCAACAATCTCTCTTCCGCGCCTGTTTTGGCAAACAGTATTACCCAATTTGTCATGTCGCCGCCTAAAGACATAGTTTCGCCCGAATCGCACGGTTTTCACCGAAACGACCGGATCCGTTCTATGTTCCCTGTAGGCGTCAACGTGTACAAGCCAGCGATTAACGTTTACACAGGTGCATGTCCATTCCAAGCCAGAACTGCCTCAGTATGCCAAAACAGCCAATTTTCCCGACAAACTTCCTATGGCTATTTTAAGAGTGCCCCAACTCAGACCAGTTATCACTCATTTATTAATATGATATTAAGTTACGCGGTATGTCAATATTTTTTTTGTTTTTATTGCCGACCCACAAAAATATATGCATCGTATATAAAAATCCGGCCAATATAAATACCTTACAATAATACAATAACCTAACATATATTGTAATACTAATATATGCCATCAATACACCCAAGGGAACGCGCATACCGCCGTGAAAATTGCCCAAAATTCCAATATACTACGCGCATAAGCTACAATTATTACCATCGAAAACTTAAAAAATTAATGGAAAACATCCACCCCTATCAAACAGAAGTTATCATAATAACACCCCCACCACGCCGGCTCGGCCAATACCACCCTTGCACCGTATCGCCACAGGGCGGTTAGGGGGTAAAGCGAATATCGAAACGACAGCGGAAAAATCTATGGAATGACCATAGTTTGCATAAATGTGGGTATAAATTATATCACACAGCTTCAAAATAAGAAAATAAGACTGTAGCCCCTGGAAGCGGATAAGCGCAGGATGTTAAAACCTCCAACAAATTACCTGTAAAAAATATTGACATATCTTGCGGTATTATATTATTTTTATAGCTGAATTTATGGAATTTTGCGTTAAATGAACAGAAATGGTTAAAAATTGACTGTCTGACGTTACAAATGGAACTAAAAGGACGGTGTTGCTTTGTGAAATGGAATAAATATGCAAAAGAAAAAAGTCTTTATAAGCAGCGTTAAGTCCGAGTTCGCCACGGAACGGCAGGTACTTTTTTCCTACCTGACTGACGGATTATATACCCACCACCGTTCCATTCCGGCAAATCCGTTAATAGCGGAGGCAATGTACCTGAACGGCACAATCGAACGAATGGGAACAGGCACGCAGGAACTTGCCGAATTGTGCATTGAAAAAGGCCTGAAAAAGCCGGATTTTATTCAAACATACGATTTTATGACCATATTGTATCGTTCCACCATCGAAAATGTCGAAGATAACACCGTAGAAAACGTCGGAGATGCCGTCGGAGAAAATGTCGGAGATGTTGTCGGAGAAGGAATAGTGGGTATTATAAAAAGCAACCCTCGTATTACTATAGAGGAACTCTCTACAATGCTCAAAAAAACAAGCAGAACTATAGAACGAAATCTTAAAACGCTCAAATCATCCGGGTTGATAGAACGCATCGGTACCGACAGAAACGGTTATTGGAAAACTAATGATGTCGGAGAAAATGTCGGAGAAGGCGTCGGAGAAAATGTCGGAGAATGTGTCGGAGAAGATGTCGGAGAAAAGTTGGCAGGAGTACTTGATATTATAAAAAACAACCCCAGTATTACTATAGATGAGTTGTCTGCAATATTGCAAAAAACAAGCAGAACGATAGAGCGAAACCTTAAAACGCTCAAATCCGCCGGATTGATAGAACGTATTGGCCCCGATAAGGGCGGATACTGGAAGATTAACGACGGAAAAAATGGTAAAAAGGGCAATTAGATGCAACAGAATAATTCCGATTGCGCGGTCATTAAACAAAGAGTGGCAACAGAAAAACATTTCTGTTTTTGATTTTGAATTAACAAACGAAGAAATGAAAACAATAGACGGATTTAACATTAATTCCAGATTAAGATACGATCCGGATAACTGTGATTTTTCGATATTGTAGGGGAGAATAAATGAAAATAGGAATAATGACTTATTGGTGGCAAAGCGATAACTATGGACAAGTGTTGCAATGTTTTGCATTGCAAAAATATCTGCGCGACGCAGGACACGATGCGTATTTGATACGGTATGATATGAATAATGATTATCCGAATGCTTTACCGCTACCACCCAAACCAATATGGAAAAGAGCGCTTAATATTTTCAATCCGATTAAATTATTTAAATATATTAACTATTATATTAGAAGCAAAAAGCAATCTGCCGTTGTTGCCGAAGAAAAAAGAAAGAACGAAAAACGTAAATTTAGTGATTTTCGTAGCAAATACATTAATCAATCTGAGAAAATCTATAATACTTACGACGAGTTAAAGGAAAGCCCGCCTGAAGCGGATATATACATTGTCGGTTCCGATCAAGTATGGAATCCCGATTGCTTTCCATCTGTTGAAAGACAAACAAAGGCATATTTTCTTGATTTCGGCGACTCGTCGGTAAAAAGGTTTTCGTATGCGGCAAGTTTCGGCAAAGAAAAAATAAACGATGACTACGCGAAAGCAATAACGCCGTTATTGCAAAAATTTGATTATGTTTCAGTTCGGGAAAAAGCCGGGCTGGATATTTGTAGGCAATGCGGAGTAAGCAATGCCGAATGGGTGCCTGACCCGACAATTTTATTAAATGCGAATATATATCGCGAATTATACAAAAACGAATCCGTAAAAAAGCCGAATAAGCCATACATCCTCTTTTATTTTTTGGGCAACGGAAGCGATTTTTCGATTGAAAGCGTGTATGATTGGGCGAAAAGCAGAAATCTTGAAGTCGTTTATATATCTGCAAATTGGCAGTATGACAAATATAAGAAAACCTATGCGACTATTCCGGAGTGGATTTATTTGTTGGAGCATGCCGAATATGTAATAACCAACTCTTTTCACTGTTGTGTTTTTTCTATGATGTTTGAAAAAAGATTCGGTGTTATACCTATTTTGCAAAAACAAGTTGGTATGAATAACAGAATGGATTCTTTGTTTGAACTTTTTGAGATAGAGAAAAGATGGTTGGATTCAAATTTCTCTGTTTTAGACAAAGAAATTGATTGGCAAAACATATCAAAAACATTTCAAAATTTGCAAAATAGTTGTAAATTAGTTAATGTAATAAAAAAGGAGAAACAAAAATGAAACTAATATTTCATAAATCTAAAGAGTCGAATAAAGTCCTTGTCGTGACCTATTCTCATGATCCTTTTTGCGGCGGAACAGTTTGCTCTAAAAGAAATTATAGAGCGTTATATTCTGTTTTTGGAATAGAAAACATTGAGTTCTTTGATGTTGCAAAATTTTCTTATTCTAATAAATATAATTTATTAAATAAAATATTTAATAAAATTTCAAATTTTATTTATGGCAGATACATATATCTAGGCAGAGAAATAGAAAACACGCTTATGAAAAAAACCAAAAATGTTTCTGTTGTTTTTATTAATAATAGTATTTATGGTTTGATTGCACGAAAAATTAAGAAGAAAAATCCACAAATTAAAATTATATCTTTTTTTCATAATGTAGAACTAGACTATCACAAAGAAATTTTTGGCGATAAAAAAGAACTTATTTTGAAAGTATTCCGTAGCGAAAAAATGACTTGTAAATATTCCGATATTGCAATTGCTTTAAATCTTCGAGATGCTCAAAGGATAGAACAAATTTATGAAAAAAAAATTGATGCCGTTATTCCAATCAGTTTTGCAGATAAACCAATAAATTTTAATAAAGGACCCATTTCAAAAAATCTGACAGCGTTATTTTTTGGCAGTAATTTTCCGCCAAACACAGAAGGCGTTCGTTGGTTTGTTGAAAATGTTTTACCTTTTGTAAATATAAAGTTGCAAATAATTATGAAAGATGTTGATAAAGAAAATTTGCCTAAATGTGAGGATTTGGAATTATTCGGTTTTGTTGAAGATTTAGAACCTTACATTCAAAATGCAGATATTCTGGTTTTCCCAATTTTTAAAGGCAGTGGAATGAAAGTAAAAACTTGCGAAGCGTTAATGCATGGTAAAAACATAATAGGTACTAAAGAAGCGTTTGAAGGATATGATATTGACTGCGATAAAGCGGGTATGTGTTGTGAAACTGCAGAAGAATTTATTAATGCTATAAATGTGTTTTCTGAAAAATTTACAAATAAATTTAATGGATATTCCAGAAATGTGTTTTTGGAGAAATACAACGACGAGATAACATTAAAACAATTTACCGAATTGTTTTAATAAAATTAAAATAATATCTTTAAAAAATCAATTTTATACTATTTATAAATGGCATATAGTATTTTCTAAGAAAAAAGGTATTTGAAATATGGAAAAAGTAACAAAAGCTTGTGTAATCGGATGTGTTTTTGGAAATACTTTCAAAACTGTTTATCCGGCAGTTAAAAATTATGACACGTATTTTTTCACAAACAACAAAGCAATTGAATCCGAACTAGAAAATAAAGGATGGAAATATATTTTTGTTGATTTTCCGTTGTCTAATGATATTGCTGTTTCAAGTTTGCAATCAAAATACATCAAATTTTTGCAATTTCTAAAACAAGAAGATTTTTCTTTTTTCAAAAAATATGATAAAATAATCTATATAGACCACAAACTAGAATTAAAAGATAAGCATATAAAACATTTACTTGAAAAATCAGATGATTGCGATATTCTAATAAGAACAAATTATGTTGACAGAAAAAACATTTGGGAAGAAGTTAGAGATGCGATGCATCAAGAACGGTATTTGAAATTTATGTTTCAAACAGCAGATTGGATAGTAGAAAAAATAAAAGAAGGATATTCTGAAAAACCAATAGTTGTTTGGACATCATTAATGCTTTATAAGCACCTTAATGAAAGAACTATTAATTTTACAGATATGGTTTATAATGACTTGATAAAGATAGGCACACCTGAATGTCAAATTGTTTGGTCTATGCTAGGTCAAAAAAATATGGATATAATAAAAATAATAAAATGGAATGATTTGGACATAAAATGGCTAAATCCGGATGAAAATATCTTTTTAAAAACACTTAAGAATATAATATTAATATTTATACCTTATGGAATTGTAAAATTTATAGAAAAGAGAAAAACATGAAATTGAAAAGCATAATAAAAAATTGTCTACCGTATGGGTTAATTAAACATTTAAAACCTTTGAGAAAGAGAAATGTTCCTAATATTTGTGAAAAAGTTTTTGCTAATATAAATGTGATTGTATTTGAAGAAAGAGAACAAACTATAAACATATTATTCTATGGAACGATAAAAGATACCATTAGTGCAGGCCCATTGTCAGTATTATATTTTGCAAACTTCTTGTGTGAAATGGGATTAAATGTTAGATTGTTATTTGGTTCGCATTCTGTTTCCGAAAAACAGATAAGAATTAACATATCTAAATTTGATAGTAGATTTGATAATTTTTGTAAGCATGCTGAAATTAAATTCTTGAAATTTTTAGAAACCGATTCTATTGAAATTTCACCTAAAGATATTACGGTTGCTACATATTGGTCGACTGCTTTTTATGCTAAACGAATACAATCTTATTGTAATAATAAAAAATTTATATATTTTATTCAAGATGATGAAAGAATTTTTTATGAAAACGGGACAGAACATGTATTGGTTGAAAACACATACAATATGAATTTTTACGGATTTTTTTCTACAGAATTATTAAGGCAACATTTTTTGCAAGAAAACATAGGGGGTTTTAGAGACAAAAACATCATAAGTATTTCTCAAAATAGCCCAAGCTATTATAAATTACCGGCAATAGATGTGTTTATGAAAAGAGCTCCCAAAAAAAGATTTGTGTTTTATGCAAGAAGTGGTCGTAATTGTTGTGTATATGCAGAATATATAATAAAAGAATGTTGCAAAAAGGGAATACTGACAAATGATTGGGAAATTATAGGTCTTGCAGCAGAAGAATCGAAAAAAGTTGAAATAGAAAACGGTATATTTATACATTTACAAAAAACTAAACCGTTAAAGACATACATAAATAATTTATACACATATGATGTGGCATTGATTTTAATGGAATCCCCACATTATAGTATGTTGCCAATTGACTTAGCCTTATCTGCGTGCATTGTTGTAACGAATATATTTAAGACAAAAACAAAAGAAGCATTAAGTAACATTTCTGCCAATATAATAGGTACTGAATTTAATGTAGAATCAATGCTGGAATCTATAAAACTAGCGGTATCTAATTCTGAGAACTTGGAAAACAGATATAAAAATGCCATAGAGGCAAATTTTCCAACTATAGATAATATTTTTAATGATAATCATAAAATATGGATTACCAATATCTTAAAAGATTTAAAGTTGTAGTTTTGGTGGAGGATAATACAAAATGCTTGATAAAAAATGTTCTGTTATTGTTGTAACTTACAACGGAAAAAAAGAGTGGTATGATAAATGTTTCCAAAGTTTATTGTCTTCTTCTGTTCCATTAGAAGTTATAGTGGTTGATAACAAATCAACAGATGATTCCGTATCCTATATTTCCGAAAATTTTCCTGAAGTGAAGATTATTCAAAGCAATAAAAACCTTGGCTTTGCGGGAGGAAATAATATAGGGTTAAATGTCGCCTACAATAATAATGCTGATTATTTCTTTTTATTAAACCAAGACGCTTGGGTTGAGTCCAATACAATAGAAACTTTAATTACAGTTGCCGAAAAAGAACAGGATTTTGGAATACTTAGCCCTCTTCATCTAACAGCCGACAAAAACTCGTTTGAAACGCATTTTAGAAACTTCTTTAATAAGTGTTCTAACACGCTTTATGCTTATGAAAACTTATACTTCAAAAAACAAGAGCCGATTTTGTATGAAAGTGATTTTGTAAATGCAGCAGCGTGGTTAATAAGTAAAAAGTGCATTGAAATAGTAGGTGGATTTGATACCATTCTATTTAAACATTACGGGGAAGACAGTAATTATTGCCACAGAGTATTATATCACAAATTGAAAATAGGAATAGTGCCATCAGTAACGATATGTCACGACAGAATTGGCCGTGTTGATAAATTCGGAGAAGATGTAAATTTTTACAATTCAGTCTTTTGGGGTAATATATTGTTACCCTCTGAAGTATATTTTAAGCACTTAATAAAAATATTCGCGGGAATAATTCGCGGAAAAAACATCACCAAAAATTTGGGAGATGTTTTTTGGACTATAAAAAAATTCAAATCAATTACAAAAAGCAGGAAAATAAATAAAAGGGCAAAATGCGGTTTAATGTATATTGAGAAATTATTAGAAAAAAAGGAGAAATATAAATGCCCAAACTCTCAATAATAACCGTAAACCTCAACAACAAAGCGGGACTAATAGACACTGCCAAAAGCGTTGTCACCCAAGAAACTTGTTTACTGGTGCAGCGAGCTGGACGGCGGGATTTATCAGGGTATGAACAAAGGGATTGAAAAGGTAAGCGGAGCAGTGCTTGATGAGTTTAAGAAAATAATTATGGAAAATTTTCCGAATTCGCACGGGAAAATTTTTGCGAGAGCGCGTATTCGTAAAAAAATTAACAGATTGTTTTTACCTTGTACTTGGACAAAGTATTTAGTTCTTAGAATCCAAAAATTTGGTTTTTCAAGAACAGCTAAATATTACATTGACGGGAGAAATAAAAAACGATGAAAGAGATATTGAAAATTCTGCACATTAACACAAGCGATTCTTACGGCGGAGCGGCGCGAAATGAAAATTATGATGAGTTATCCAAAAATGCGCGGGAGAAGGTCATTCGAGAATTTGATTACGGTGTTGTGGCGAAGAAGTATATTAGTCTTTATGAAGAGGTTTTGTAAATATGGAAAATACTAATCTTAAATCTCCCAAAATATCGATAGTTACTCCCTGCTTCAATTCAGGGGAATATTTAGAAGAAACAATATTGTCTGTTTTAGGACAAAATTATCCTAATTTAGAATATATAATAATTGACGGCGGAAGTACTGACAACACTTTAAACATAATTAAGAAATATGAAGAAAAATTAACATATTATGTTTCCGAAAAAGATGACGGAATGTATGATGCTATTCAAAAGGGTTTTGATAAATCAACGGGAGAGATTTTGGCTTGGATAAATGCCGATGATTTATATCACAGAAAATCGTTTTTTATAATTGCCGAAATTTTTTCTGAATTTCAGGATGTAAACTGGTTAGTCGGCGCTTCAACTCATTGGGACGAACAAGGAAGGGGAGTAGCCGTATCTTGCAGCAGAAAGTTTACAAAATACGATTTTTTGTCGGGTGATTTTAAATGGATTCAGCAAGAATCGTGTTTTTTTAGAAAAGTATTATACGAAAAAGCAGGATCTTATATGAATAAGACATTGAAATATGCAGGTGATTTTGAATTGTGGCTTCGGTTTTTTCGACATGAGCAACTATATGTTATTGACGCGCTTATCGGAGGCTTCAGGCTAAGAAGTTCAAATCAACTTTCGCTGGAAGGCATGCCTAAATATTTGGAAGAGGTTAAAGCGGTTTTGAAATCCGAAGGGATTACGAAAGCAGAAAAAATTAAAGTTTTAAGATATAAAATATTATACGGATTGATAAATTTTGCTTCAAAAGTTTTAATAAAAACATTAAACATATATCGAAAATTTGAATTCGGGAAAACAACGGATATTAAATTTAACAGAATTACACAAAAATTTGAAATCTAATGGCAACGAATGTCTAAAATCCTTGATAATAAGAATTTGAACGATGATGTAAGTTTAGCATCGTTGTATAAGGTCATTCGGGAATTTGATTACGGAGTTGTAGCACAAAAATACATTGGCCTCTATAAGGAGATTATTTCCTCCTAAAAAGCCCAACCACGACCGACTTATAATAAGCAACCGTTCTTGAAAAACCGAATTTTATAATTCTGGCAATAATGTATTTTGGCTGCAGCCAGGGCCAAATCAAAATATAAAAAATTATTTTACGAATATGCGATTTCAGAAAAATATTTTTATATGAGTCAGGAAATATTTCCATAATAACCTTTCTATACTCATCATGGATTATTTTCTGTGACTCGCGACGAAAGGATATTCCATTAAGGTTATATAATGAAAAAATTGTATTTATATGCCTTACCCGTGCAGAATATTTAAATATTGACCTTACAAAGAATTCGTAATCAGCAGAAATAACATAATCATCCACGTTATAAAGACCTAAACTGGCAAATAATTGGCGGCTAATGAATGAGGCCTGATGTCGGATTACGGTGTAATATATCCAATTTATGGGTTGATATGGATTTTTCTTTTTTGTATTTATTCGAGAATAAATATATTTCATTTCTGTATCCGCAGTAAAAGCCATTTTTATGTTTCCATAAATAATATCCTCATCAAACTTAACAGCAAAAATATCTTCGAGCGTAGTATTTTGGTAAGCGTAATCCCCGGAGTTGAGGAACCAGCAATACTCCCCTATTGCCTTCTCGATCCCCTTGTTCATTCCTTGATAAATCCCGCCGTCAGGCTCGCTGCACCAGTAGACGAGTTTGTCTGTTTTGCCGGCGTACTCCTTTATCACTTCTACGCTTCCGTCTGTCGAACCGCCGTCAATAATTATCCACTCGTAGTCGGTCCAAGTCTGGGCGACAACGCTTTGGGCGGTATCTATAAGCCCTGCTTTATTATTGTAATTTACCGTAATTATTGAGAGTTTTGGCATTTATTTCTCTAAATGATTATGTAATATGAAAATTCCGCCGTAACCGTGTCAAAGTTCGTGTACTTTTTTGATTTCAAACATGGGTTAATTCTCCTCGTACTTCCACTCCCCTATGTTGCGCTTCTCGCGGTCGAAATCAACGCCCACTTTGAACAGCTTTTTCCCGCTGCCCGTCCACGGCAGAAGATAATCTTTGGAGTTGATCTGCGCAAGAGCCTCGTCCGCTGATTTGTCTAACTTGAATTCGAAGCAATACACAAAATCGTCCGTCTCAACAAGCGTATCTATCCGCCCATCCGCAATCCGCACCTCGGCGCGGCAGTTGAGGCCGAGGATTTTGAATATCAGGAACACTACCGTCTGATAGTAGTTCTCCGTTTCCTTGATGATGTCGTACGGGACTCCGGCCAGAAATTGGCGCAGGGCGTTTATCGCGTCTTCGATATTGCCATCGTCAAGAGCATCGGGCAACTTGGAAAACAGCGCTTGTGACCTGTCCTCCGGTACTTGCAGATACTGTTCCATGAGGGAGTTCGCAAAGGAGTAGCTCACTTCCAAGTTCGGGTAGTCGAGAGTGTACTCGTTGCGTTTTTCGTTGTAGTCGGATATTGTGAGGTAGCCGCACTGGTACAGCATGGGCGCGGCCCTCATGTTGTGGGTATCGTACCTGCGGAAATCATCATGCCTGACCCGCATATCATCCATTTTTATGATGTCTATTTTCTGCTTTTTGATAAGGTTTATCAAAAACGTCGGAGTGCCGGTTTCGTACCAGTAAGACAGAAACTCACCGTTTTCGCCAAAGTGCTGGAGCAATCCAAATGGGTTGTAGACCGTGAGCGGCTTTTTGGAGAACCGGTAACCGTTGTAAAAGCGGCGCAAATTCTCCAAATATGTCTCCCTGTCCCTGCCGGTTTCTTTCAAAACCGCCGCTATCTCCGGCTCGAAATCCCGCTCTACCTCCTCCTGCGTTAGCCCGCAAATATCAGCGTAGGATGGGTTAAGGGTCAAGTCGGTCAACTGGTTAAGGTCCGAAAACACGCTCACGCGGGAGAACTTGGTTACGCCGGTTATGAACACAAACCGCAGGTATTGGTCGTAGGATTTGAGAACGCCGTAGAACCCCTTGAGCTCCTTTTTTATCTGCTCGTGGAGTTCCGGCAGGTCTATCGTCTCAAGGAGGGGCTTGTCGTATTCGTCGATGATTACCACCACTCTTTCACTAGTCTTTTCACACGCCTTCCGTATGAGATGCTTAAATTGACTGATAACATCCGGGTGCTCCCGATGAATCCCAAGCCTTTCGTACTGTGCCTCCAATTCCGAATACAGCGCCGCATGGAGCGCGGTCACGCCGTTCGAGTAGACCTCAGCGCTCAGGTCCAACCGGATCACCGGATGTCTCTTCCACCCCCATTCGAGGGAGTTTATGGCGAGGGCCGGATATCCAGCGATCTCCCCAAAAAGCTCCCGTTTGCCCTCAAAAACCGCCTCCATGGTCGAACAAAGCAGCGATTTCCCGAACCGCCGGGGGCGCGACAGAAAATATGCCCCTTCGGTGCCGCTCACCAAACGGTGGATAACCACAGTCTTGTCCACATAGACATGACCACTCCTGCGGAGCTTGTCGAAATTCTGTATGCCGGTAGGTAGTAAACGTGCCATACCCATAAACTACAACACGGCAGGGGGAAAAACCAAATAATTCCAGCAAAAACCTGCCACGGCCCTACCCTGAACCCCGGCCACGGAATGCCCTGTTTTAGACCGCAGCGACAGTTTTTTTGCTTTTTAGACTCCAAAGATGTATATTTATAATAAAGGGAAACCAAAGAATGGCCAAATTACCGACAGACGCGGACATCCTGCCACCGTCAGATGACCACATCTTCAAGACCCTGCTGACGCGCGAGGAAGTAGGTATGGCGGCCACGTTATTACAGGAAATAAGCAAGGACGAACAGGAACGCGCCCGGTTCAGGAGCAGGAGGATGTTCGAGACGGATATAACCTCTAACATCCTTACCGCCGAGGACAATGGCAGGCGGAAAGGCGAGGCACAAGCCCAGATAAACATTGCGAAAAAACTGAAAGCCGAGGGGGTAGATGTCGATACCATATCAAGAAGCACCGGCCTTACGGTTGATGAAATCCTAAAACTCGCCAACTGACCCGGCCCGCAGTTGGCGTAGCTTGATCCGGCCGGCAGGACGAACAGACCGGCGTCCAGCAGTTATCGCAAAATAGCCCCGGAGACACCCCCAAAGGGAGATTATTTATGGGGGGCCGAAAGAGAGGCGTGTATATCTGGAACGTACTTGGCCGCACTACCAGTTTGCCGGGCGCAAATTGGATTGCCCCCGCATTTGAAGAAGACTTTTGAGAACGCGCCCTTAAACGGCTTTAGCGATATATTCTTTTATTCGCACAACGCGTTTGTAGCAAACCGGGCAAAGGGCCAAAATAGCTAAAATTTTGTATTTTATTAAAACGTCACAATTTAAGAGATACGGCAAAAGATTTTTGCGTATTATATTGAAATAGAAATGGGAGTATTCCTTATGATCTATATTTCTTGCAGCCATAAAGAAACATACCGTGTTCGCGGCAGCTACTTTATACGATGTTATTTTCTTCTTAACTGATTCATTTTTTTCCAATAAAAGCATTTTTTGGCAAGCATCAAGTGCATCCATATAATTTATGTAGAAATATTCAGAAAATGTTAGCGAGTTTGTATTTCTCATATAGTTATAACAAGGAGTGGAATCATAAACCACTTTATCAATTTTATCAATAACCTCGAACCAAAACAGTGTGTCCTCACCAACCTTAATTCCAACATCAAAACAAATACCATATTCGTATATATATTTTCGCATAACTAATTTACTAAATGTACCCGGATTAAAATATTTATCCGCAAACATCGCCTTCTTAGCAGAAAATTGATCCATTAGTACAATCGGTAATATTTTACTTTTATCAATAAATCCACCATCCTCACCATACGATTGCATCCCACAAATTGATAAGCCGCATTTATTGCTAACCGCGTTATTATACATCAATCCTATATAATTTTCATTAACCCAGTCATCACTATCCACAAATGTAATCCACTCACCCAGTGCGATATCAAGCCCCGTGTTTCTGGCCGCAGACGCACCGCTGTTTTTTTGATGGATAACCTTTATCCGTTCGTCTTTTTTGGCATATTCATCACATATCGCCGGAGAACTATCCCGCGAACCATCATCAATCAAGATACATTCAAAGTCAGAAAAGGTTTGCGAAAGAACGCTGTCTAAGCATTTCTCTAAATATTTTTCTGCATTATATATAGGAATTATTACAGAAATTGTTACAGGCATAGGGTAGCGTCACTTTCTTTTTATCGGAAATATGTTCACGTATTGCCTGATTCGTACTGCACACTTGTAACAAAATGGACAAAGAGTCAGAATCGCCAAAATTTTGTATTTTATCGGAACGTAGCTGTTTAATAAATAAGATAAAATATTTTTGCGTATTACACTGAAATAAAAATGGTAATACTCCCTGTTAGCAATATTTTTCATTGCCATAGTATAAGATGCTAATATTGAATAAAATACCTCTAACGACCTTATATTTCTTAGAATAATATTGTTTTCTTCCATCGAGTGTATTTTTTTTGTGACCTTAAACACATCCATATAATTAATATAAAAATCTCCTGATAAAGTCACTGACATGGAATTTCTCTTATAATTGTAACAAGGTGTGGAATCATACAAAATATTGTCTACTTTATCAATAACCTCGAACCAAAACAGTGCGTCCTCACCAACCTTAATTCCAACATCAAAACAAATACCATATTCGCATATATATTTTCGCATAACTAATTTACCAGATATCGCCACAGAGAAATACTTACTACCCAACAACGCATTTTTCGCTGAATTTTTATCAAAATGCACCAACGGTATTTGTTTATATTTATCAAAAAGCTTACCATTTTCACCAAACATCCGCATACCACAAATTGATAATTCGCAATTATTGTTAATCGCGTTATTGTACATCAATTCCAGATAATTTTTATTGATCCAATCATCGCTGTCAACAAATGTAATCCACTCACCATGTGCTATATCAAGCCCTGCGTTTCTGGCCGCAGATGCACCGCTGTTTTTTTGATGGATAACCTTGATTCTTTCGTCTTTTTGGGCATATTCATCACATATCGCCGGAGAATCATCCCGCGAACCGTCATCAATCAAAATACATTCAAAATCGGAAAGAGTTTGAGCAAGAATGCTGTCTAAGCATTTTCTTAAATACTTTTCCGTGTTATAAACAGGTATTATTATCGAAATTGTTGTTGTCATAATAACCTTAAGTTTTCCTTTGTTGATCGGTACGTTACCCCGCGATCCACTCCTCTATCCGTCTTTTTTCCTCATCTATCGCTATTGCTAACTTCTTCGCGTTTGTATAAATGCCGTCGTAATGCCTGTTGTTGATTTGCGCCATCGCCTCTTGGGCTTTGGCGGCGTTGTCGTTGTTGCGGGCGATTTTGATTTCTATTATCCACGGCATATTGTTGTAGACCACTAAGAGGTCTGAGCGGCCTTGGCTGTTGTGCATTTCGCCTAACGTGAGTACGCCGCATCCGCGCAGGAACGCGAGGATGGTGGAGCGGTAGAGCCACTCCTGCGTTGTTATTTCCACGTTGGAGTACCGTAGCGCCTGTTTCGCCGCTTTGGTATAGTCGTTGTATGGAATGCTTGACAGGAGCCGGTTGAGCGTATCTATAACAAGTTCGTTTTTACCGTTCTTGAGCGCCATTAAGAGCGGGGTGCGAAAATCCATAAAATCTTCGCCTCCGCTCTCCACTATGTTCTGGGCAACCAGCCTCGACATGGAGTTGAGTACCTCTGTGTTGGGGTAGTCAAGCAGATATTCGCTGCCGATTTTCTCCCGAATCGTCAGGTAGCCGGCTTGATGCAAAAAGCCTTCCGGCGGCGTGCTGTCCATCTCGCCCGGATAACGTACAAAATCCCTTAGAACAGGCATACCCCTAAACTGCTCAACCGTGAGCTTTCTTCCCATCATGTAGTCGGTTACAATTTTGGGATTTGCGGTCTCCATCCAAAAATTATCAAATTCGTAACAGTGGAAAAAATTAAGTACGGAGATAGGGTTGTACACCTTGTGGATTCCATCAAAGCAAAAACCGTTGTAACAATGCTTCATTTTATCAACAAGCTCGCTTACAGTGATATTTAATTTTTTCGCGCCGGCATCAATGTACTCGCTGAAATATTCCGTCAGTTCTTCCTGAGTGTACCCAAACATTGTACCGAAATCCTCATCCATCGACAAGTCGTTCAAATTGTTCAGCGTTGAGAATACTCCGGCTTTGGTGAACTTGGCAATTCCAGTCATAAACAGAAAACGCATATGCGATTCGTTTGCTTTCAACTGAGAGTAGTAACTCCTCATAATTTTACGGACCTCCTCGGCCATTGGCGGATCGTTGTAAAAGGCTACAAACGGGCTGTCGTACTCATCGACGATTACGACAGCAGGCCTGTTATATTTTTCAGCCGTTTTTACTATTGTCAGTTCCAGCATCCTTCCCGGTTCCGTCTCTTCGTGAAGGTTTATCCCGTGTTTACCGGCAATATCACCCGTTTGGTCGGTCAGTGATTTTTTGATACCATTCACGCCGCCGGTTGTAAGTACCTTGCTCATGTCTAAATGGATAACCGGGTAACTCTCCCACGCCCAGTCGGTCTTGGAAATCGCCAGCCCCTCAAACAGCTCCCGCTTCCCGCTGAACAGGGCGTTGAGCGTCCAGCACAAAAGCGTCTTGCCGAACCGGCGCGGGCGGGCGAGGAAAAATTGCTTTCTGACCCCCGATACCAGTTTATGGACCATAGCCGTCTTATCAACATACAGGGCACCGGATGTACGGATGTACTCAAATACCTGTAACCCGGTAGGCAATTCTTTCATTTTGGACTCCCCTCCCCTTTCTGATACAACTAATATAATATCTCACTTCGTAAAGTTCTCTATCAATGGAACTTTCTTAGTCCAGTTTTCCCACCTCGCAGCTTTTTTTACAAAACGCCATTCCGTATTTAACAATGTCGTTATAGCATTTATTTTCCAATTCTTCTGCATATTTACCGTCCACAATTTGTTTTAGCGCTTCATCGCGTTTTTTCTCTATATTTCTCATGTCGGCTGTCCACTTGAGTTCGAATATTACGGCTTTGCCGCGTCCGCTGCGGTGTTTCATAACTATGTCACACCTGCCCAATCCTGTTTCGCGGTTGGATTTCAGGTCATAGTTACGGATGCCGGAGAGGACGCCGAGCATTATGCCGTGGTAGAAATCCTCCTTGCCGTCCATGTAGCTTATGGTATCCAGAAGAAAGTCGCCCAGTTCCTCCTGTACCACCGGCGTATTGCCGCTCAGTATTGCGTCATAAAGTTTTGTGAAATCCCTTTGCTTAATTTGTTCGCTGAACCATTCTTTTACTTTCCGTTCATAGATATGCTGCAGTTCCATGTTTGGAATAGACATCTCCAAGATTCTTTCGGTACCCTCGAAGCGTTCACCGGTTTTCTTCAGATAGCCCGTAAAGAACATGAAATTCCACAGGTTATCCGAGCTTTTATATATGTCATCATAGGTTATATCTTCGTGAACAACTTTTTTTATCGTCCCACCGGCCATCAGTATTTCCAGTTCGGAACGCGCTTCGCCGTCAGATATATCTATTAGCTTTCGGACAATGTCGTTACTGCTGGTGTTTACCCAGTATGGTTTAGGAAATTCTCCAATATATGTGAGCCAGCTGTCGACAACGAGGACACTGCTAAAGGGGTTGTATACTTCGGTATCCCCAAACAGGTAGCCGTTGTACCAGTCACGAAGAAGCTGGCGTTTCTCTTCTAAGTTGTAGTACTTGAGCATAGCATCAATTTCGTCCTGTGTAAAGCCGAAATACTCGGAATATTCCCTGTTAATTACAGATATCATGGTCAGATTGTTGAGGCCGGTGAAGATGCTCTCTTTAGATACGCGCAGGCAGCCGGTTATTACGGCAAACTGCAGGTGCTGGTTATCTTTAAGCGCACAGCTGAGAAGCGGGCGGATGAACTTGACCATCTCCTCATAAAATCCGCATACCCAGGAATTTTCCAGTGGGACATCGTATTCGTCTATCAGGATTACGGCATTTTTGCCATAATAATCTTCTAAGCATCTGCTCAAAAACTTGAGTGAGTTGGAGTAATCCTCGGCAGATGCCTCACGGGAAGAGATTTTTTTAAACATCTCCCGCTCGCCATTGTCTGATATTTTATCTACGACATAGGCGTGCCGCTTAAATTCATCAGCAATCTCATTACGTAATTGATTGTACGATTTTTCGAAATCGGCCCTTTTCGCCTCCTTAAAGCTCAAATATATCACCGGGTATCTGCCCTGATGCGCCATATACCTTTCCCCGGCGGCCTCTATTTTAAGCCCCTTGAAGAGCGCCCGCGTATCTTTGCCTCCCAACTCCGCCGTATCCTCGAAAAAACATTTGAGCATGGTCTGGTTCAGCGTTTTACCGAACCGGCGGGGGCGGGTACATAGCGTAACCTTGGTTGGTTTGTCCAATAACTCCTTGATAAATAAGGACTTATCGACATAATAGCAACCGTTTTCTATCAGCAAATCGAAAAGCGACTCGCCTCTCGGCAACGGGGTTACGTTCTTTTTGGCAGTCATGCGATCCACTCCTCAATCCGTCTTTTTTCCTCGTCTGTAAGGATGTACTCAAATACCTGTAACCCGGCAGGCGATTCTTTCATTTTGGACTCCCCTACCCTTTCTGATACCACTAATATAATATATCACCGGGACAAAAGCAAAAAAACTCCTCAAAAAGACGGCTCCCCCCGCCCGCCTGAACCCAAAACAGCGCGTTACCGGGCAAGCAGGCGCGCGTATTTGTTTCTTATTTTATAATGATTGTCTCTGGTAAAAGTCAACAATACGGATTTTCCGTCTTCCGACGTTTTCATAATGGCGCCCAAGGCTTTGTTATATTTGATAGAGCGTACGTTATCTGCGGCTACTTGCCCGTAGGTATACTCCAATTTCAACTCGTCGAATACAAATTCATCGTGGCATAAAGAGGCGCGAAACGGGATTTCTGTGCCCCAATACTTCTCTTCATATATAAAGTGGCCCACCTCCCCGCACTTTTTTACCATATCAATGTCTTTGGTATTAATCAACCCGATTTCCTCATTATTGTATTCAATAATAAAATAGTAGTTCGAATCGTTGTTAATTTTATTGAACCATTTTAGCTGCATTTCCGGTGTTATGTACTCTTTAAAGAACATATGCCGGGAAATTTTGGGGTCATTTCGCCAATTCCGGACAAGCTCGATCTTGTCGATAGTCAACCGCCGCAATGTTACGCCGTAGCCTTTTAGTTCCATAATTAATTTCCACGCGAGATTATGGCGGTTATTATTTTCTCAATATCGTTGAGCGATATCATCTCCCCAATCTCTTCAGGTTCAAGCGATACGTCAAATTCAGTTTCCAGGCCAACGGCGAGCTGTAAGTGGTGCATGGAGTCCCACTTGCCGCAAGTTTTTTGGGAGATATCATCCGCTATATCGCTCAAGCCGAATACGTCTCTCATTACCTGTTTTATTCTTTCCCGCATAAATCCTCCAAATTGTATACATCTGATATAGTAAAAACTTCTTTTCTCAGATCCAAGATATAATTTGTACGATCCGGCAGGATATCCGTTGCTGTAAATCCTACAGAATCGTAAAAATTTTCAACCTGTATATTTTTATCTGTTTTGATATAAGCCGCGTCAACGCGTGTAATTCCTTTGATTTTTAATTTTGCCAGAATATGCCTTGTGAACGCGGATTCTATCCCTCTGCCAAGGACGCGGCAGCTTAGCAGCAGTGTATCAATATACGCCGTTTGTCCATTAATAGTGATAATTATCAAGCCTGTAAGCCCGTTATCACCAAATTTATCGCTTACCCGAAGGCCGTATATCAAACCACCGTTATCTGCAAATGATTGTATCTCTGTTTCCGTGTATCTTTTAGTCGTCAGATTAAACTGGTTTGTCTTCTGCGTCATCTGCGCGAACCTCGCCCTGTTGAACTCATTGAGTTTTTCGGCTGTCAGTTTGATTTCAAGGCTGCGCAGATACGCGTCCATGTCAGTAAACTGCGTTTTATGCTGCGCTCTTTCGGAATTTTCTTTATACTGCCGCGTTTTATCGGCATCTTCCTGTGTTAATGCGTAGGCGCTGAAACAGGTATTGGTTAGCATATTTATGAATGCAGGATAGTGATACGGTTGTATCGGAAATTCCGGTACGGCTACTTGTGGAAACGCTTGTCTTATCAATTCCCGTTCCGCCGGATTATCATCCACAAATACCATGCTGTCCAGACCAATATTCAATTCCCGCGCGATACCTATGATATTATCCGCTTTGTTATCCCAATTAATCCTGTACGCGGAGAAATGTTCTTTTTTCAGCAGCATATCAGGATGATTTTCCAAGATGGGCATAACGTCCGATTCGTTGTTTTTACTGCAAATTGTCAGAATGATCCCTTTGCGGTTTAATTCAAGGAGGTAGGATTGAAAGAAACGGAAGGCGTTTCCAGGATAGTCTTCGCCCATTTTTATACCGTCTACACCGTCTTCGCCTGATATACCGGACCAAAGCGTGTTATCCAAATCAAGGATGATACACTTTTTACGCTTCATTGCTATTATTTCAATCTGCCGCGAGAACCACTCGCCGAAACGCGGGGCTAATTTCGGGTCAATCGGCATTTGGGAGAGAAAGTAATACTTCCAGTCTATTAAACATTCATCGGCAAACGTTTTGAAAAAGCCGCTGATATCTATAATCTTTATATTGCTTTGCGCGGCCATTGCGTATAATTCATGATTGTACGCCTCAATCGCGTCTTCCAATACCGTATCTGATGTTACATAATTGATTTTGTAGAGAGACGGCATGGTAAATAAGATAAAAATTTTATCTTTGGGGATGTTTGAGCAGGCCATATCCAATAATTTTCCATAGTGCCCGATTTCTTCCGCCGCGATATCATTATTTAATTTATACGGCGCAAGGTAAAACCAGATATACGTATCCGCCGCCGCATCTACAGACGATACATCCCCATAACCGGAAAAAACGGCCTCAAATCCTTTGAAAAAAGGCTCTACTGTATAATTGCGGAAGACGAAGTAACTCATATCAATACTCGATCAGGGAAGAGATAGTACAGTTTTTAAACTCCGTATACACCGTTCCCCAAGACAGGCCGGCGCCAAACCCGCACAATATTATTTTTTCGTCATTTCTGACAGAGTTACCAAGTTCAGAGACTATTGTCAGAGGTATTGACGCTGAACTGGTATTGCCGAAACGGTCTATGCAGAAAGGTACCTTGGCCGTATCAATTTTTAATTTCTTAACGATAAAGTCAATCATAAATTTGTTGGCCTGATGAAACAGGAAATAATTAACGTCATCCGCCGAAATGGAAAGGGTGGCCAGCATACTTTTTATTGATTTGGGCACTATACGCAGTGTGAAATTGAATACGTCCATTCCATCCATATAAATGTGGTGGTCAGAGCGCCTGTTACCCTCTTCCCTTTCAGTAATTTGCAGATTTTCAGCCGTTGCCGGGTGGCGGTACTCCCCTGCCGGTATTATTAGCGATTTCGCGCCGGAACCATCTGTCATCAACTCGATGTTGGAGTCGCTGTAATCACCTTTTTCTACAAGCGTTGCGGTGCCGGCATCACCGAATAATGGCCAATTGACCTTATCATACTTGGATGTAACTTTGGTAAAGGTCTCCCCTACTAAAAGAAGTACCCTGTTTACTCCCGGCAACGAGGCGTAAGCATAAGCGGCGGATAAACCGTATGTGTAGCCGGAGCAGGCCAGATTCAGATCAAGACTTGCTGTCGTATGCGGTAATCCCAAGCGGTTTTGCAATAGCGGGGCGGTGGCCGGCATCTTATAATCCGGCGTTTGGCTGAGGAATAGAAGTACGTCTATCGTATTTACGTCTATCCCATTCTCTTCTATCAACTGTTTTGCCGCTTTAAAGCAGAGGTCCGACGAACAGGTATCGGCATCGCACACCCTGCGTTCCTGTATGCCTATTGAGCTGATTGTCTTTTCAATCTCTTCTTCGGGTATCAGGTAGCCGAGGTCTTTATTGTATATGATATTTGAGGGCACGCAGGCCGTTATAGCTCGTATGCCTACATTTTTATATGTGATGAACGCCATAATTTTTCCACACTTTCGTTAAGCGTTATGCTAATGAAACACCGCCGTCTATGATAATGTTGGAGCCCGTCATCCAACCGCTTGCGTCAGACAAAAGGTAGATAACTGCGTGTGCAACCTCTTCAGGTTTGCCGTAGCGCCCTAAAGGATAACGTTTTTTATCCAGCTCAATAGCTTCAGGCGTAACAACATCGCTAAAACCGTCTATCATGGGGCTCTCAATCATACCCGGCAATACTGAATTAACTCTGATTTTTTTCGGAGCCAAATCTAACGCCATACCTTTTGCCAAGCCAACCAAACCGGCTTTAGAGGCGCCATAGATAGAAAGTCCGGGGGCGGAAACTATAACTCCCCCAAGCGAACTTATAAACACAATGGAACAGCCTTTTTTCTCATTTTTTTTGTTTTTCAATATTCTATATATCAATTCGATCGGAGCCATCAAATTGGTATCAATAACATTTTTTACTTTATCGGATTTGCAAAATTGAAATGGCAGCGATATTAAAATTCCCGCAGAATGAACAACGCCATGTATAATCGGAATACTATCGACCAGCGCGGCGACTTCACCGTTATTTGTTAAATCAGCAGTAATATATTGATTTTCTGTTCCGTTTAGTTCAGTATACACTTTATGCAATCGCTCCTCATTCCTTCCGGTTATGATTACCCTGGCGTCCATTTTTGAGCATTCAATAGCGATAGCCCTGCCGATCCCTGAAGACGCTCCGGTGACCAATATTGTTTTTCCAGCTAACGAGAACGGATTGTACATATTAAACCTCCACCAATGCCGGACAGGCGATATTGTCTGCCATAAAATACATACTGCCCCATGAAAGTCCCACCCCAAAGCCACAAGCTATATGCCGGGATTTCTTTTCCCGCAAGCTATCGCAAAGCTCCGTAACCAATGTGAGCGGGATGGAAGCGCTGCTTGTATTCCCGAAATTTTTTAATGAGTATGGAACTTTTTCAGGCGGCAGTTTCAATTTTGTTCGTATTTTCTCGTTCATAAGCATATTAGCCTGATGAAACGTAAAATAGTCAATCGTATCCTTATCAAGCCCGAAGGCTTCAATCAGTCCGTTAACCGATCTGGGCGCTTCCCTTATACCAAATGCGAACACATTCATTCCATCTAAAACCGTGTGCAAATTAGTTGAAACGATCCCATCTCCGCGCTCTATTTTTTTCAAAGAATCCACCGAAAACGGATTCCTGTATCCACCATCGTTAATGATTATTGCCTCGTACCCTTCCCCGTCGCTGTTCATACCAAAAAGCAGCGGCTCGGCGCCGGGCTGATATTCAAGCGCGGTAGCGGTTCCGGCATCCCCAAAAAGAGGGTATGTGCTCTTATCATCCGCCGAAGCCTGCAGTGAGGTAACTTCACCGGCCAGCAGCAGCGCCTTGCAACTGCCGTTGACGGCAGAGAAATTTGTCATCAGGGAACTTACTACGCTCATCCCGTAAACCCAACCGCTGCATCCCAGAGATATATCGAGCGTATAGCATCCCTTGCCAAGCCCCAATTTGTGCTGGATTATGGGTGAGGTAGCGGGCAGGATATAGTCCGCTGTCTGTGTGACAAAAACAAGTATTGATATATCCTCCCTGTTCCAATGGAGGTCTGATATCAGGGCTTCAGCCGCCGCAACGCAGAGGTCCGACGTAATGACGCCTTGAGGGGCCCTGTGTTTCCGCTCAACCCCGGTTGTCGCCACAAAATTCTGCAAGTCCTTATCATCAAACAAAGGGAATTGGGCGTTATCTTCAATCTGTTTGGGAACGCAGGCGGAGATGCCGCTTACCTTCACATTTTCTACTTTGAAGAAAGCCATTACGCTTTGTACCCTTTAACAATGTTGAACAGGTCCTCAATAGTCTGGGATTTCCTGACATCGTCTCCCTTTATGGCGACATCGTACTCGTCGTCCACCATAGCTATAATAGACAGGGCGTTCATGGAACTCCACTCGGCCAAGTCCCTGAATTTCGTATTAGCCTTGAACTCGCTCGCGTCGGTATCGTCAAACTGCTCCGCGAATTTTTCTATAAATCCCTGCAAATCCATATTCCCGCCTCCGACAAAAAATAAGGTTTACTCAAATATTCAATGCTTTGTTTACAATAAACAGCGGCCTTCCCTTTACCTGGTCAAATATCTTGCCGATATATAATCCCAATATACCAAGCACAAACAGGATCATGCCGCCCACGAACCATATTGAGAATACGGTTGTGGTGTAACCCGGTAATTGTATTATGCCTACCATTCCGGCTACCATGTTATACGCCGCTAATACGAATGAGAGTATTGATATGATAAAACCGACTCCTACAGTCCATTTCAATGGCTTATTGCTGTTCGAGAGTATTATATCCGCTGACAATCGCAGCAATCTCCTCAACGAGTAGGACGTTCTCCCTTCAAAACGCTCTCCGTGTTTAACGTCTATAATGCTTGAGCAGAATCCAAGATGTTTAATGAGCGTGCCGAATGAGCGGGCGTACTCTTTCATCCTGTTGTATTCGGCGATTACCTTCGAGTGGTAGATTCCGAAGTTTGCCACATCGTCCTTCGCATCTATTCCACTGAGGTATGTGAAGAATATTCTGAAAACTTTCGATGACATTCGTTTTATAAAACTGTCCCTCCGCTCTGTCCTGCGCGCGTAAACGATGTCGTACCCTTCGCGCGCTTTATTATATAGGTTTTTTATCTCGTCCGGCCTGTCCTGCAGATCGCAATCCATCACCACTACCCACTCCCCACTGGCGTAGTGCAGCCCGGCGGTGATCGCGTAGTGCTGGCCGAAGTTGCGGCTCAAATCTATGCCCTTTACGCGGCAGTCCTTTTCGCACTCGGCGGTAATCGCCGCCCACGAGGCGTCGGGCGAGGCATCGTTTACGAGGACGATTTCGTAGTCATTAGTAATGGCAGACAGATTCTCATGCAGTTGCCTGACCAGTTCGGCGACGATGCTTTCCGCCTGATACACGGGTGAGACTACGGAGATTTGCGGTTTACTTTCCATATAACGTATATTATATTGCTATGATTGTTTTCGGAGAAGCCGCCAGGCATTGTAATGCTAACGATAGCCGGCGGATTTTCAATCTCTCTTTTATAATATATATTATGTCAACTCGGAATGTGTAAAAAAAATTAAATAATGAGGCGCCCCCGCTGGAAACAATACCGTTATCTGGAAAATCTACAATTTTTTCGCTGCGACTAAACACGTTCCGCCAAAAGGAATCACCCGACCGCGCTCTATTCGCCTCAGTTCAGAAGAGAGTAACCTTCTCAACACCCGATCAGTAACCCTGCCGGCGCCATCAACGCGATGTTCCCGCCCGTTCCTCGCCGACGCTTCAGCCCGTTCTTCTCTGTCCCCGCCTCCCTTATCCATCCCAAGCAGGCCTGGTACGGTACGAAAGAGAAAGATCGGCGGGACGATGATTTGGAATATGTATGTGGAGTACAGCAATTCAAATCCCGACAAAACCAGCTTTTTTTTCAGGCCCCGCAGAGTATACCTTCTGAAATGTCCGGCAGCGGTATCGGCCCGGCTCCATAAAAAACCGTACGCCGGGACAGTGACAAAGAGATGTCCGCCGCCGGCCATACACGTGTTTACCTCGCTTAAAAAGCCGGTATCATCTTCAATATGCTCAATAACATCAAACAGTCCGGCTGCCGGTATTACCCCCTCTGTAAACCCGGCGTTCTTCAGGTCAGAGCATATTACATTCGCCAATCCCCTCTTTTGGGCGTTCAAACACCCGTAAACACACGGTTCGACCAAACAAGTCGTTATACCGTTTTCCTCCAACCCTTTGGAGACAAAGCCGTTGCCGCCGCCAATATCAAAAAAGAGCGAATCCTTTGCGTATTTTTTTACGATACCGGCGATGCAGTTGTTCCGGTGCCGGAACCAGAAGCTGTCATCTTCAATGGTAAAACAAGCGTCATTACCATCCGCCGGATACGATATTTCGCCGGTAATTCGGCTGAAGTATATACCGTCTTTGAGTGTCAGGTTTCCGGTATACGAAGCGATCGCGTTTTTCAAGTGTCCCTGAGTATCCCAAGCGAGTACTCAAGGTACCGGTACAGCGCCGGATTGTTATAGTGTTCGTTTGCATCGTTCATTCCACCCGTTACAAAAAGGCACAGGCCTACAAATATAGTAACGGCAAACAGGGCGTATACGATTTTAAGGCGTACCGTGCGCAACAGCTCGTTTTTGGCGTCAACACAAAAATAGTATGCGCATAATATAGACGGGAGGAAGATAAAGAACGAGAAATCGAATACATACCGGCCTTGAAAGCTCCAGCGGACGATATACATAAGGACAACGGTAATTATCATAAAGACAGCCATCAGGCTGAACGATTTCGGTCTCTCTTTTCTGAAGATATATTTAAAGAAAGAAATTACAAAAACCACTATCGGGAAATTGATCAGGCCGTATCCGCTTCTGGTGTAGTTAAGGAAACCGGATACAACCACACCACTCCGCGGAAAGCATTCGACAAAGGGAAAGTAGAGGGAATATTTGTTCGGCAGAAACAGGTATGATACGATTGTTCTGAACGTTCTGATCAATACCGCTATCGGATCCATACTGCCGGCCGCCGTATTATTTTGGGCGGTTAAAACGTATGTCGTTCCAAATTCAAGGATATTGTCGAAGCGTGCGTAGTTGTACAGGCATATAGGGATCGCCACTATCACATACGGGGCCAGTATGGCCGCAATCAGTTTCCACGATCTGTGTTTCCACAGGAGGATGGGAATGGCTATGAAAGATATCAGTACCAAATTGGGCCGGCATCCGACGGCCAGCGCCATACAGAAGCAGCCGGATATTACAGTTATGAAGTTTATTTTCTCCTTGTCGGCGGACTTTAGGAGCATCAGGAGTCCGGCCAGAATGAACATCATGCCCGACGATTGCGTGATGGAGTAGAATGACGGGTATCTTAGCGGCCAGAAATAGCCAAACGCGAAGAACAGCGCCAAAAACGCGAGCAGGTGGAACGCGAACAGCGATTCAGGCATATACTTTTTGGCGCAGTGCCGCCAGAACATTGCTATCATGATAATGGAGAGCGCGCAGAAGATGAATACTCCGGCGTGGTCGGACAGGTAATTTCCGGTAATGATCTTGTAGGGGACGTAGAGCAGCGCCGCCGGTATAGGGCCGTAGTAGCAGTAAAATTTCCCCTTGTACCACGACCAGTCCCAAAACCAATCGACATCGCGCCTGTACTTATCGTTATTCAGAAGGCGGTAATTGTAGTCGTACGGGCGTTCAGCGCTCAACAGCTTTTCCGGGTTTCCATAGTCTAAGTTCAGCCTCCCCTCTATGAACGCGTCGACCAGAAATCTGTTGTACTGCTGCCGCCACATCTCTTTTTCCGTTTCAGTGTTTGTGGTATAGGCGCAGATCCACGAGAAAAGTATCAGCGCTATGACTGTGGACGCATATATGAGGTTTTGTTTTATGCTCAACGGGTTGAATTTGTATTCAAACAGGAAATACGCCGTTTTTGCGCGCAGTCTTTTGTGTAAAATCAGCATCAGCGCGAAGAGCAGGAGCGACACCGCCAGGAGCCTTACCCCGCTGAAATAGAATGGGATTTGTTCGTTTACTTTTATTTGTATCAGAGACGGGATGGCGTTTTTATCACGGTCGTCAATTTTGCGGAAGAGTATCTGCAGTGCAGTAACCGGCCCGTTGGGGTGGATTGCCGTGTAGTTTTCGCGGGGCAGATTTTTGTATATCTTTTTATAGAATCCGCGGATGCTCTCACGGTCTGTCCACTGTACGTGCATTTCCACCAGCTCGTTGCCGTTGAAATCCATATCGACCCATACTGTTGAAACATACCGGTTGATGTCGTGGAAGAGTATGCCGTTAAGCGGGGGGGCGGTTTCGCTCGTCGCCACAGAGAGCACTTCCGCTAATGTACCATCGGAGGTTTTGAGGATCAGCTGGTTGTTCGGATCGAGCGACATAGTATGGAGCGCGGGGCCGGCGTAGCGTTTGAGGTATGACGGGTAGTTGAATGCCGTGGCCTCAAGTGCGAGCGCGCCTATCGCGGCGAAACAGAGCGCCTGCAGGAATATCCGGCCGCGAAAGACGCTTTTGGGCGATTTTCGAAGGATCAGCGCGGCGGCGCCGCAAACGGCCAAAAGGACCATTACAGCTACTGTTACGGTATTAATAAGGTTTATGAACTGGCCTATCTCAGTATTTTCCATTGTTTGCGCTATTCTCTCCCGAAGAATTTTTCGTATATTGCGTTGACAGCCTTTTTCTCATCTACGGCGTCGATTCCGAAGATTATGCTGATTTCGCTCGAACCCTGATTCACCATTTTGACGTTGACCCCGGCCCTTGACAGCGCCTCGGACGCCCTGGAGAGCATACCGACTTTGCGGGCGAGCCCCTCCCCCACCACCGAAACCAACGCAATGCCGAACTCCGTGCTCACCTCATCCGGAACGAGCTTTTCGTCGAACGCGCGGATGATGTTGTTGACCGTTTCGGGCTTCAGTTGGTCCTGATCGAGTATAACGGATATGTTGTCGACGCCGGACGGGCAGTGCTCGTAGGAGAGGTTCATGTCCTCAAATATGGAGAGCAGGCGGCGTCCGAACCCCTTTTCACGGTTCATCAGAAATTTTTGGAGCGTGAAGCTGCAGTACCCGCCGCCGGAGGCCACGCCTACAACGTCGCGATCGTCGGGGAGGCGCTCGGAGACGATGAGCGTACCGAGGTTCTCCACATTGTTGGTGTTGCGCAGACGGATTGGGATCTTTTTGCGCATAACCGGCCTCACGGCCTCCTCGTGCAAAACATTGAAGCCGATATATGAGAGTTCGCGCATCTCCTTATATGTAAGGGCCGATATCTGCGTTGGCGAGTCGACCATATGGGGGTGGGCGCTGAAGATGCCGTCCACGTCGGTCCAGTTCTCGTATTCAGCCGCGTCCACCGCCTCGGCCAGAATCGCGCCGGTAAGGTCGGAACCGCCGCGGCTGAAGGTGGCGACATCGCCGTCGGCTGTGTAGCCGAAGAATCCGGGGAAGATCACGATCTCATCGGCGCCGGCCTTTTTGAGCGCGGACAAGTTCACCGCAGCCTCAGGCAGCGGCTGCGCGTCGCCGAATATGGGTGTGACCACAAGACCCGCGTCTTTCGGGTTTACATAGCGTGCCTTTATGCCAACGGCGTTCATGTACTCCGCAAACAGCCGGCAGTTGAGATCCTCCCCCGCCGCCACAACCAAATCCCTGAACTTGCCGGGGTGGTTCGTCGGCGACGCGATGCGCCTGTCCAAATCGGCCAGTATTCCGTCTATAATCTCCCGCTTGATGCCAAGCGCCCCGTATATCCCTGTGAACCGCTCCTTCACCGCAGAGAGCGCATGCCCGCACTCCTGCCGGTTCAGCGCCTTGTCGACCGCGCCGATAAGGAGGTCGGTAACCTTGGTGTCCGCCGCAGACGCCTTGCCCGGCGCCGAGAGGACTACGCAACGGCGGTCCGGGCACAGCCGCAGTATCTTTACTACCTGCTCAATACGCTCCTTGGAAGCGACAGAGCTACCGCCAAACTTGCATACTATTAACCCCATGCCAATACTCCAGTTATACCCATAGACTTAATGTTAAATAATAACAGTTGTTATAACTGTCCGCTTTTGCCGAAATAACTTTTTTCACCCGGCATCATTTTTTTGTTGAAAAAAAGCGTGTCGGAGTACTAAAATTATATTCAGTGTATATAAAATATCAAGCGTCCGCATAAATATACATTATGGAGGGGAGCGAATTGAAAAAAATGCCTACTACGACTGTTACACCCAATACGACCAATAAAGACACCGCATCCGTTTCCTACCGTATGGTGGCGGACGACGGCTCGCTCGCGCTCTATCTTAAGGAGATAAGCAGGTATAAGGCCCTTCCCATAGAGGAGGAGGCCAAACTTGCTATAAAAATCCGCACCGGCGACCGTTACGCGCTCGACAAGCTCGTAAAATCAAACCTGCGCTTTGTGGTCAGCGTGAGCCGCAACTACCAGAATCAGGGGTTGCCGCTCATAGACCTTATTAATGAAGGCAACCTCGGCCTTATCCGCGCCGCCAAGCGGTTCGACGAGAAAAAGAACTTCAAGTTCATATCCTACGCTGTATGGTGGATTCGTCAGGCGATACTGCAGGCGTTGGCGGAGCAGTCGCGCATCGTGAAACTGCCGCTCAACCGCGTGGGCGCCATCCATAAGATAGGTATGGTGCAGAGCAAGCTGGAGCAGAAATACAGCCGCAATCCCAATGTTGAGGAAATAGCCGATGAACTTAATATAGATTCGCAGGACGTGCAGGAAGCTATAAAGATCGGCAACAGCCACTTTTCGCTCGACGCCCCGCTCCAGAACGGGGACGACTCGAAACTGCTTGATTTATTGCAGGACGAGCGCGCCGAGAGCCCAGACGAAGGCGTAATGAGCATTTCGCTGCACTCCGAGGTCGACACCGTCCTCGAAGCGCTCTCCGACCGGGAGCGCGAGGTGGTCAAGCTGTACTTCGGGATCGGCGAGGAGACCGCTTATACGCTGGAAGAAATAGGGATACGTTTCAATCTGACGCGGGAGCGCGTGCGGCAGATAAAGGAGAAGGCGCTGAAGCGGCTAAAGCACAGTTCGCGGACGCGGCGGCTAAATTTGTTCAGGAAGTTTGATGACATATAAATCCGGGACCCGGTCTTTTCCGGATGATAAGACATCCGTTAAATTCTCAACAACGCCTTGCGGGGGCGGCCGGAGACGGCCGCCCGTAACGTATGGCAATATTATCTCCGCCGGATTATCGCGAATTGTCCTCCTGATCGCCATAACAGCCTCCATTTCAGCCGCGGATATCCTCCTGTTCCCAAATCCCCAAAAAAGCGTCAGCGCCGAGACGATGCCGTACTGGCAGATGCTGCATACCGGGGTGGAGAGCGACACGTTCTTTTTCAGGGGACGGTTCGGGGTGGACTTCCCCATCGCCGGCTATCAGTTCGGCAATGACGGCGACGAGAAACCCCGGTCTGTAATATTCGGGATAAACGCCGCCGCGCACATAAATATGCGCCCGACGAGCGGCATGAAGTTCCCGGTTGACAATTTTTACGCCGTTTTGGCCCTGAATTTCTCAGGTAATATCAATCCCGCCCTGACCTGGCGCATTTACCCCATTTACCACGTATCCGCGCACCTCGCCGACGGCTACCCCGCCGACATCCTGAAATCCGCCGTGCGCCCGGTATCGAGCGAAATGGTCCGCGGCGAGGCGTACTGGAAGCCATTGGGGGATATCCTCGAACTGGGCGCCGGAGCCGGGTGGTACTACCACGTCTGCGCCCAGAAGGACCTGCTTTACCGTGTTGACGTATCAATACTGCTCACGCCGCCAATCCCCCCGCTAAACGCCAGAAACCTGCAGCCGTACGCCCTGATACGCGCCGAAAACGTGCATCAGGGCGGAAATAACCCCGGTATCGACGTATCAGCCGGCCTCCTCGCCGCCGTCGGCCGCCGCGGCTTCGGCCTGCACATCCGCTGCTTCAACCGCCCGCACACCGGCTACTACTTTGAGGAGTACGAGAGGGGCTGGGGAGTGGAATACACCTTTATGTACTAACCGGAAAACCGGCATAAAAATTTGCTTTTCCGTCCCCTCCAAAAACCGCTTCGGGGCATCAACGCGGGCGTAGCGCGGCACCTTGCGTATTTTTTTAAAAAAAAATTAGGCAGTCATACCGCCTTATAATATATTATCCTATACACTTAATTGGCGGATTTGGCGGATTTGGCATTATGCAGATATAAAAACCGCGCGCCGGGGGGCGCAAACTTGCTGACGGAGTTGTTTTTTATATGGAAACAATTTTTGTTGTAGACGACAGCGATGTCAACCTTACAATGGCGAAGCAGGCTTTGGGCGATACCTACCGGGTGTTTACCCTGCCTTCCGCGTCTAAAATGTTTGCCCTGCTTGAGAAGGTCATGCCCGACCTGGTCCTTCTCGACATAAACATGCCGGAAATAGACGGTTTTGCCGCGCTTGAGAAACTGGCGCAGGACAGGCGTACGGCGGCGATCCCGGTCATGTTCCTTACGGCATCCAACGACGCCGAGACCGAGGTCCGTGGGTTCCAAATGGGGGCGGTGGACTTCATAACCAAGCCATTCTCCACGCCGGTACTGCTGCGGCGCGTGGAGACCCACCTGCGGGTAGACGAGCTGATAAAGCGGCGCACCGCCCGCCTTGAGAAGCTCAAAAACGGAATTGTATCCGTATTGGCGGACATTGTCGAGTGCCGGGACGAGAACACGGGGGGGCACATTGAGCGGACGTCGCGCTGCATACGCATACTTATAGAGGCTATGATAGCCAACGGCGTTTATGCCAAAGAGACAGCGGGGTGGAACGTAGACGCCATAGTCGCCTCTGCGCGCCTGCACGATGTCGGGAAGATCGCCATATCCGACGTCATACTGAACAAGCCCGGCAAGCTGACCCCGGAGGAGTTCGTTACCATCAAGACCCACGTGCGCGAGGGCGAGCAGATTATAGACAAGATCATAGCCAAGACCGGCGAGGAGGAGTTTTTGCATAACGCGCGCCAGTTCGTCAGCTACCACCACGAGCACTGGGACGGCACCGGCTACCCCTACGGCCTCAAGGGCGAGGATATCCCGCTCTTCGGGCGGATTATGGCGGTGGTAGACGTATACGACGCCCTCGTCTCCGAGCGCCCGTACAAGAAGCCGTTCCCAAGCGATGTCGCAGTCAACATCATAATGCAGGAATCCGGCAAGCATTTTGACCCGGGAATAGCGGAGATATTCTTTTTGGAGCGGGAAAACTTCAAAGCCACCGCTGAAAGCGGAAGCAAAGGAGGAAACTGAACAGTGTCTGTAATCACGCGATTGAAAACAGCCGCATTTACGCTGCAAGCCTTTTTTGTGGTAATAGCGTTTGTGCTGATGGTAACTTCGAGCTACTTCTTCGTAAGCGCCATAGAGCGCAAAAATCTCAGGCAGGCCGCCGAGACCACGCTCTCTTTAATGCAGTCTAAGATTGAGACCGAACTGCGGGAGTCGGAAACGCTGATGTCTACGGTTTCGTACTCCATACTCGAAAAGATCTCCACCGGCAACTCCCCCGAAGAAATATACACTTATATCAATTATATTTGGGATAACGTTATCAAAAACGATAAGCACAACCTTAATTTCAGCGGTTTCTGCGGGCTGTTCCACGTATTTGGAGATACGCTCGTATGCGACAACGGGTGGGGCGCGCCTACCGGTTACAATTACCGTGAGCGCCCGTGGTATAAGGCGGCGGTCGCGGCAAACGGAGAGATCGCTCTGACTCAGCCGTTTATAAGCCAGCGCGACTCCGCCCACATAGTGGTACACACGCGCCAGATAAAGGGACAGGACGGACACCCGCTCGCAACTATCAATTTTGCCATTGACATCTCGTACATTGCCAAATATGTTGTAAACATAAGCCTCGCGCAAGACAGCTACGGCATCCTGCTCGACAGCAACTGCATCATCATAGCCCACCCCGACCCTACGATGCTCAGGCGGAGAATGAGCAATACGCAGGGCACTATGGCATTGCTTGAGCCGGACCTGATACGGGACAACAGGCTCTACGAGCGCAATGTGACAAACCGGTACAACGAGCCGGTCGTGGTATTCATGCAAACCATGAAGAACGGCTGGCGCATAGGCATTATGACCCCCAAAAACACCTACTACAAAGATATGAGGATTATGGCGGCCTTCCTTATTGTATTGGGCATATTTCTGGCCGCGATCCTGAACTACATTCTGCTGCGCATTACCCGCGACAAGCGTAAAACCGACGCTTTTACGCAGGTCATGTTCAGCACCGTGCCTATGGCCTGCTGCATATGGAACAACAAACGTGAACCCGTGTTCTGTAATGAAGAAGCCATACGTATGTACGGCGCGGCGGACATGAGGGGCCTGTTAGATAATTTTTTAGTCAAAACCATGCCCGAGTACCAGCCGGACGGCAGGCTGTCGAAAGAAACAGCCTTTAAATATTTAGAACAGGCGTTCTCGGAGGGCAACTTACACTTCGAGTGGATGCACAAGAGGTGGGACGGCACACCGCTCCCCTGCGAAATCAAACTGATACCAACCGTATACAATAACGAAAACGTCGTACTCGCCTACATTCAGGACCTGCGCGAGCAGAAAGCCGCCCTTCAAAAGATGCGCGAGGCCGACGCGCGCGCCCAGATAATGCTCGACGCCACCCCCCTGTGCGCGAACTTCTGGAACAGAGATTTCAAAAATATTGACTGCAATCAGGAAGCTGTGAGGCTGTTCGAACTGTCGAGCAAAAAGGAGTATCTGGAAAAATTCTACGACCTCTCGCCGGAGATACAGCCCGACGGAACTCCGTCTAAAGACCTGGCGCTCAACTGCGTCAGGAAAGCGTTCGACCACGGTTACTTCCGCTGCGACTGGATACACCGGAAACTCAACGGCGAGCTGATCCCCTGCGAAATCACGCTGGTACGCGTGCGCTACAAAGACGACTACATAGTGGCGGGCTACACGCACGACCTGCGCGAACTGAACTCCGCCATAGAAAAGATACGTGAGGCCGACGAGCGCGCCCTCATGATGCTCGACGCCGCGCCGCTCAGTATCACGATATGGGATGAAAGCCGCAACCTCATCGACTTCAATATGGAATCGGTGCGCATAATAGGGTTGAGCAACAAACAGGAATACAGGGACAGGTTTTGGAAGACAGTGCCGGAGTTCCAGTCCGACGGGGAGAGGTCGGCGGATAAGTTCCAGCGGTTCTTTAAAAAGGTGTTTGAAACGGGTTCGGCCAAAGAGACATGGAACCAAAATACGGCAACCGGAGAATTGGTGCCGTTCGATGTGAGCGGCACCCGCATCAGGTACAAAGACAAGGACATCGCTATTGTCAGCAGCCGCGATCTGCGCGAGATTTACGCGGCAAACGAGAAGATGCGCGAGGCCGACGAGCGCTCGCTTCTGATGCTCGACGCCACGCCGCTGGGCATAACGCTCTGGGACAAGGAGATGAACCTCATAGACTTCAACATGGAAGCGGCGCGGGTGGTAGGCATATACAGCAAGCAGGAATACAGAGAAAAATTCGGGTCGCTGACACCCGAACTTCAGCCCGACGGGGAGAACTCGCTCCAAAAGCTGACGAACTTCTTCAGCAGGACATTCGAAGAGGGCACGGCCCAAATACCATCCTGGTACCACTGCCACATAAACGGTGAACCGATACCGTTCGACGCAACCGCCGTCAGGCTCAAATACAAAAACGAAGACGTAGCGATGGTGTGCTGCCGCGACATACGCGAAATAATAGCCGCCAACAACAAATTTCGCGAAGCCGACGAGCGCGCGAAGATAATGCTCGACGCGACGCCGGTGAGCTGCACGCTGTTCGACGAAAACTACAACGCGATAGACTGCAATCAGGAGGCGCTCAAGCTGCTCGGCATATCAAGCAGGAGGGATTACCTCAACAACGTATACAAATACTCGCCGGAGTGCCAGCCCGACGGAAGCCCGTCTAAAGACAGGGGGAATGAATACATCAGAAAAGCGATTGACGAGGGGTACTACCGCTTCGAGTGGACGCACATAAGCTCCAGCGGCGACTACGTGCCGGTGGAGATAACGCTCGTGCGCGTCAAGCTGAAAGGCAGCCACGCCGTAGCGGGGTACGCGCGCGACCTGCGCGAGCTCAAGGCGATGATAAAAGAGATGCACCGCGCCGAAATAGCCGAAGAGAGCAACAAGGCGAAAAGCCGCTTCCTCGCCACCATGAGCCACGAAATACGCACGCCCATGAACGTCATTCTCGGAGTAACCGAAATGCAGCTGCAGGACGATACCCTGCCGCCGTACCTGCGCGAGGCGTTTGTGCAGGTCTACAACTCCGGCGATATGCTGCTCGGCATTATCAACGACATCCTCGACCTCTCAAAAATTGAGGCCGAACGCATGGAGTTCATGCCTGTCAAGTACGATTTGGCAAGCCTCGTAAACGATACCGCGCACCTCAACATGATGCGCAACAGCAAGCCTATTATATTTGAGCTTATAGTAGACGAAAGAGCGTATTCCCACCTGTTCGGAGACGAATTGCGCATCAAGCAGATACTCAACAACCTGCTTTCAAACGCGTTCAAGTTCACCGATAAGGGCACCATACGCCTCACCGTTTCCGTTGAGGACGAAACGTACGCGGATAACAGCGAAAACAACAGTACGCTGATCCTCGTAGTCTCCGATACCGGTCAGGGTATGTCGGAGGAGCAGGTAACCCGCCTCTTTACGGAGTACACGCGCTTCAACCTTGAGGTCAACCGTACCGTAGAGGGCACGGGTTTGGGCATGAACATCACGCGGCGCCTCATCGGCATGATGGGGGGCAAGATCACAGTCGACAGCACGGTGGGCAAAGGCACAACGGTATCGGTGCGCCTGCCGCAAAAGCGCGTGAGCGGCGAGCGCATAGGCAAGGAACTCGCCGAGAACCTGCGCAAGTTCCGCGTGGTATCCACCACCGGCTCGCGCGCGCAGGTTACGCGCGAATATATGCCATACGGCAAGGTTCTCGTAGTAGACGACGTAGAGTCGAACCTCTACGTGGCCAAGGGGCTCCTCTCCCCCTACGGCCTGAACGTTGACATGGCGGCAAACGGTTTCGAGGCGGTCGACAAGATCAAGGCCGGCGAGCGGTACGATGTCATCTTCATGGATCACATGATGCCTAAAATGGACGGCCTCGAAGCGGCAAAGCAGATCCGCATGCTCGGCTACAAACAGCCCATAATCGCCCTCACGGCAAACGCGGTGGTAGGCCAGGCAGACCTCTTCCTTAAGAGCGGCTTCGACGACTTTATCTCAAAACCAATAGACATACGCCAGCTAAACGCGGCGCTGAACAGGTTCATCCGCGACAGGCAGGCGCCGGAAACCATAGAAAACGCGCGCAAGGACAAGAACATAGCGCAGGCCGCCCTGCCGCCTGTCCCAGCAAAGATAACCGTCAAAATGCCCACCGGACCGCTCATACCCGTAACGCCGGAACTGCTCGCCATCTTCGTGCGCGACGCCAACAAGGTTCTGCCGCACCTGCAAAAGGCCGCCCCAAAAATCAAAGGGCTCACCGGTGACGAGATGAAACTCTACACCACAAACGTCCACGGAATGAAGTCGGCGCTGGCGAATATCGGCGAGATGGATTTGGCGCGGATGGCGGCAACGCTCGAAAAGGCAGCCAAATCAGGCGATATGCTCACGCTGGAAGAGAATGCGATGAACTTCCTCAATAAATTAGTCGAAATCACCAAAAATGCCGAGGAAAAAAGTAAGCCGCAAATCGCAGCGGCTGCGGCGGACGAAGACCCGGCATTGCTGAAAAAGCAATTGACGGCAGTCACCAAAGCCTGTAAATCGTATGATGAAAAGGGCGCGGGCGAGGCGCTGAAAAAATTGAATGGGAAAGCCTGGACCGCTGAAACCGGAAAGGCGCTGGAAAGCATAGCGGAGATGCTGCTCCACAGCGACTTTGAGGAAGCGGCGGCAACGGCGACAAAACTGCTGTCGAAACCCAAGGCAAAACCGGAGCCTAAACAAAAACCAAAGAAATAATGCAGGGGCGGCCGCCGCCGGCCGCCCGCTACCCGCTTGTATCTACAACATTATTTCAGTATTACTGCTGCGGTTGTCTTGCTGACCCCCGCGCCCCCGATATCAATAAAATACCGCCCCGCCGGCACCTTGCCTGTCGAATAGGTCCCGCTGCCGCCGCTGATGCTGAAGGTTGCGCGGACCCTGCCCTTTATGTCAATCATCCTCACGTGTAAATCGGCGGACGATGATGTCGATATGTTCAGCGTCCTGCCTTTTACGGTGATTGACGGGCGGGAAAGGGCCGGGCGGGCGGATACTGTCCTCTCCCCTATTGAGGCTGAACCCTCGTCGGCCAGTTTCCTGAACCCGGCGGCCATCTCAGCGTCGGGGAAAGAGGCCGAGTGGCGGTCGTAGTAGTAGATGTGCTCACCCTTGCCCGCGTCTAACTGTACGTCCCAAAGCACGGGGAGCATATTGCGGTCGAGCATCGCCTTAGTTACCGCCAGAGTGTATTTGCGTACGGATTCCCGCTCCCTTAAAAACGTGGCGTCCCAGCTGGCAACGCCGTACTCGCCCATTATCACGGGGATGCCCTTATCTATAAAACCAACCTTCATCTTGTCCATAAAATCGTTCAGCTCTTTGTAATCCGCGTCTGTCCCCCATGTTGTCATCGGATTTATAATCCCACCCCAGTCTACCGGTTCCGAAATATGGGTAAAGGCGAACGGGTCATAGTAGTGTACCGACACGGCGAGGCGGTTTGAAACATCGGTTGGCATTTTGAACATCTCGTCGGCCGTGCGGTCTATGTTGGTCTGGTACCCCTGTACCTGCAGGTGCCGTCCGGCGTTATTGCCGCCCTGCGAGCGGATAAGGTCGACAAACGCCTGATTTATGGCATTCAATATACCGTAGGCCCGCGCCTTCGCTGTCAGGTCGCTGCCGTTGCGCCAAATGTACCATACATCGTCCCAGCCGCCCTCCTCGTTGAGCGACGCGAAAAGCAGGCGGTCGTCGTAATCCTTAAAGCGCTCGCCGACCTGCGTCCATATCCGCTGGTACTTCCGCATACACTCCGCGGAGTCGGACGGGAACTTGTCCCACCACCCGCCGTCCCAGTGGATGTTGAGGATCACGTACATCTCCTCTTCCAAAATCCAATCTACGACCTCCTGAACGCGGTCCATCACCGCCGGGCGTATGGTGTACGTCCCGTTGGTCTGGCCGGCGGCCAGCGCGTTGCCGGTCATACGGTGGGACCACGCGACCGGTACGCGCACGGTATTGAATCCCGCCGCCTTGTAACCCTTTATTATATCCCGGGTAATCGGAACGGACTGCCAGGCCAGTTCCGGAGTATCATAGTCGGCCATCCAGCAGTTCGCGTCATCCCAGTCGCAGGCGGCCTCAAACGTGTTGCCGAGGTTAATCCCCAGCCCCATATCCTTAACAAGCTGCATGGTGGTGATATCTCTCATCGGCGCCGGGTTTGTGGCGGTGCACCCGCAGCCCGATGCCGATTTGCAGAGCTTGCCGCCGGCAGTTTGCGCGAAACTGAACGATACAAGCGCCGCCGTCAGCAAAAATGACGCGGCGGTTACGGTAATTCGGCTCTTCCTGGACATTGCGTCCTCCTTTGTATATGATAATTAGTTAGTAATTGTCAACCAGCCCGTATTTTAGGATAATCCTCAAAATAAGCCGCGTCCCGCGCGGTCTCCAGAAATTTCAGGAAACCGGGGTCCTGATAGTCCGTGTACGTCCACGAAAAGTGCCGGAATCCCCCCTTGCGGTAATGCAGCGTCACCTCGCCGAATATCCCGTCCCCCAGATACAGCCTGTGATAAAAATCCTTCGTAGACGCCAAAACGAACTTGTCCAACGCCAGATAGCCGGGGTCTATGTTGACGGGGCGCCTGCCATCCTCCCCCGCGAACCCCTGCTCCAGCACGTTCGTGTGTATCTTTATGGACGGCAGGCGGGCGCGGTCCGCGTATCCCTCAAAAATAATATAGTATTTAAGGAGCGACGACCCCATCTCCTCCTCGTAGTAGTCCGTCCACGAGAACTCAAGCGGCCCGTACAGGTACTCTATGGCGCCGTACGACGCCGTAAGCGCGTCAAAAGCGGCTGCGGGGTCAAAATCCCTGCGGAACATCACCGCCGCAAACAGTTTTACGTCTATCGGAACATTTATTTGGCCCATATTAATATTAAATATAACTTAAATCTTGCGCAAATGCCATACCAAAAATTATTTTATTGAAACCGCGATTAAATATTATACCCGTACCGTGGGGCGGCTGCACGACAACCGTGATGCCTGCAGACGGCAAAGATATAATATTTAATCGTTGGATCTATGCAGGTCAAACAAAGTTTTGTGTCTAATCATTATTTTACAAGGAGGATGCTGCGATTTATGAATATCGTGGTATGTATTAAGCAAGTTCCAGGCACCACTCAGGTGAAGATAAACCCTGAGACGGGAACACTCATCCGTGATGGCGTTGAAGCGGTGGTGAACCCGTTCGACGAGTACGCGATCGAAGAGGCGGTCCGTATAAAGGAGAAGGTTGGCGGCAAGGTTGTGGTTATAACGATGGGCCCCCCGCAGGCGGACGCCGCGCTGAGGACCGCGATATCCATGGGCGCCGACGAGGGCGTGCTCGTATCGGACCGCGCGTTCGCCGGCTCCGACACATGGGCGACCTCCTACACGCTCACGAGCGCGATAAAGGCCCTTATTAAGGATATGGGCAAGGTCGACCTCATAATCTGCGGCAAGCAGGCGATAGACGGCGATACGGCCCAGGTTGGCCCCGGCGTCGCCGAGATGCTCGACATCCCCTTTGTGGCGTGGGTGCGCAAGGTCGAGGAGATTACAGCTACCTCCATAAAAATCGAACGCCTCATGGAAGAGGGGTACGACGTGGTGCAGATGCCGCTGCCCGGCCTCATCACCGTAGTCAAGGAGATCAACGAGCCGCGCATTCCGTCGCTCAAGGGCAAGATGAGGGCCAAGAGCGCGCAAATCAGGAAGTTAGACACGACCAACATGGAAGTGGACCCGGAGCGCATCGGCCTCAAGGGCTCCCCCACCCAGGTCTTCCGCTCGTTCGTGCCGGAGCGCAAGAGCGGCGGGGAGAAGATCACCGGAGAAACCGCGGAACTGGCCCAAAAGGCGTTTTCCGTAATCCAAAACCTCGGCGTCGCGAAATAAGGAGATCAATATAAAATGGGAATCAAAGTATCGCTCGAAAAATGTATCGGATGCAGCCTCTGCGTAAAGTCCTGCGCGCTGGGCGCGATATCAATGGCCGACAAAAAGGCCGTCATCGACATGGCGAAGTGCAACCTCTGCGCGGCGTGCGTGGAATCATGCAAGAAGTTTCAGGCCATAACCATAACAAAAGACTCAAGCGTCAAGATAGACGTAAACGACTACTCAGGCGTGGCCGTATTCGTAGAGCAGCACGAGGGCAAGATCGCCGGCGTGTCGTTTGAGATGCTCGGCGAGGGGCGCAAACTTGCGGACAAGCTCGGCGAGAAGTTAATCGCGGTTCTGCTCGGCAGCGGCATGGACGCCGCCGCGGCGGACCTGGTCAAATTCGGGGCCGACAAGGTCGTCTACTTCGACTCACCGGAGCTCGAAAAGTTCAGGGACGACACCTACGCCGCGCTCGTCTGCGAATTCGTAAACGCCGACAAGCCCGCCATCCTGCTCGCCGGCGCGTCGGCGGTGGGGCGCTCGTTCATACCCAAGGTAGCCGCAAGGGTTTGGGGCGGACTGACGGCGGACTGCACCGGGCTTGAGATCGACACCGAGCGCAGGCTGCTCCTCGGCACGCGCCCGGCGTTCGGCGGCAACCTGATGGCAACGATCATCGCGCCGCACCACCGCCCGCAAATCGCCACCGTAAGGCATAAGGTAATGAAAGCCGCCGTCCGCAACGACAGCCGCACCGGCGAGGTCACAGTCAAAAAGGTCGACGCGTCGAAGATCGTCGAACGGACCAAAATTCTGGATTTCGTCAAGGAGATGGAGTCTACGGTCAATATCACGGAAGCCGACATCATAGTATCCGGCGGCCGCGGTATGGGCAAGCCCGAAAACTTTTCGCTTATCAGGGACCTCGCGGAAGTTTTGGGCGGCGCTGTGGGCGCGAGCCGCGCGGCGGTTGACGCGGGGTGGATACCGTACAGCCATCAGGTAGGCCAAACGGGCAAGACGGTTTGCCCCAAGCTCTATATCGCCTGCGGGATATCCGGCTCGGTGCAGCACATGGCGGGGATGCAGTCCTCCGACTTCATCATCGCCATCAACAAAGACCCGGCGGCAGACATCTTCCAAATCGCAAATCTGGGATTGGTCGGAGACGCGCTGCAAATATTGCCTGAATTGACTAAGGCGTTTAAAGAACGGTAACGATGGATTCGCAGGGGCGCGGTAAATCGCGCCCCTGTAAAAAATCGTCAAATTATAATCAATACCATATAAATTATCCGCCAATAACAAAACGGAGATTTACCAATATGAAATTATCATTAGGCATGCCCAAAGGCTCCCTCGAAGAATCAACCTTCGCCCTGTTCAACAAGGCGGGGATACACATTACGCGCGGAAGCCGCTCCTACTACCCCTCCTGCGACGACGCCGAACTTGACCTCATAGTCATGCGCCCGCAGGAGATCCCGCGCTATATCGAGCAGGGGATCATCGACGCGGGGATAACGGGGCAGGACTGGGTCGCCGAGAACAACGCCGACCTCGTGGAGGTTACCGAGCTGTGCTACAGCAAAGCCTCGCGCCAGAAGTGCCGCTGGGTGCTCGCGGTGCCGGAAGGCAGCCCGTTCCAAAAAGCCGAAGACCTCAACGGCATGCGCATAGCCACAGAGCTTGTGGGGACTACGAAACGCTACTTCGAGAAAAAGGGCGTCAACGTCAGCGTAGAATTCTCCTGGGGCGCGACGGAAGTCAAACCGCCAAGGCTCGTAGACGCGATTGTTGACATAACGGAAACAGGCTCGTCGCTTAAAGCAAACCGCCTGCGCATCATCGAAACGCTCATGGAGACCTGCACGGTAATAGTAGCCAACAAAAACTCGTGGGCCGATCCATGGAAGCGCAACAAGTTAGATAATTTGAAGATGCTCCTGCTCGGAACGCTTGAGGCGGAGAATTATGTGGGTTTGAAGTGCAACGTGGAGGCCGCAAACCTCGAACAGGTAATAAAAATACTGCCGGCGCTGCACAACCCCACCGTAAGCTCCCTGTCAGACAACGGCTGGCACGCGGTAGAAACAATCCTGCCATTTCTGGAAACAAAGCGCGTAATCCCGCAGCTCAAGCGCGCGGGGGCTTCGGGGATCATTGAGTATCCGGTGAGCAAAATTATTGCGTAATTGGCCGCACAATATAAATGAGCCGGTTAGTGAGTATTAACCGGTTCATTTACAAAATAATTCCTTATTCTTATATAATACAACTAAGTTTCTTGCCATATAATAATTCAACTATAAAAATAATTTAATTATTTTCGGCATTTTTATCATTTTGATAGTATATTAAATATATAAACATACTATAAAAGGAGAATTTTCACGTGTTTCTTAAAAAATGGCTTTTGTGCGGGGTGATGTTGTTGACTGTTACTGTGGCGGGAATTATAGTTGGCTGCACCGATAATGAGGAACCGAAAGATCCTTTTGGGCCAGACGGCGGGCAGTCCCAAAGAGCAGCGGATTCATTGATGCTTGCCAAGATAATCGATTCCATGATAACGGCAGACAGAATAAGAAATATAGAAATTACGGATTCAATAAGAATTGCGGATTCGATAAAACTCGCGATTATTTTAGACTCAACGAGCCGCGCAGACTCAATAGCATACCGCAGGATGTTGGATTCGCTTAGATTCGTCAATATGCTGATAGCGGAACAAAACAGGATTGCCGATTCGGTGAGAAGGGCAGAATATGCCATATGGGTAGCTGACTCTATGGAAAACGAAAGGCTAATGGATTCTGCGCGGGCAGCAGGTGATTTAGCGAAATCAGACAGCATTGAGGCTGCCGCTAAAGCACAAGATTCTATACAACAGGAGGGGCAAAAAATATTTACAACCGATAGCTTGGCCGATATTATAACTAAAAATAATGAGCGTGTCGCTTCATTTCCGGAACAAGCTCGCAATATCATAGGTGCAGGTTATGACATTACTGGCCTTTATGCCTCATATCAAAATAGAAAACCCCTGATTCTGGACTTCAACAGATTGGCAATAGACGGACGGATTATGGGGGGATGGGTTGGCAATACTTATCGTAGTTCAACTGTTGAAGGAAGAACCATATCAGACTATCAAACAAATTTGTCTAAGCGTTTGGATGCAAACGCAAGGATTCGTGTATGGTGGCTTTGGGGCAGAGCTTCGTTTGCCGCCCAAGTTAAAGCTTCTTTCGGTGAAGATAAGATACGTAGTACAGAGTACGCTTTTATCACCAAAAGCAGTATTGTTACCTTATATAACTACAAACTCCCCGATCCGGCAGATATTTTAGTTAATTACTTATCACCCGATTTCTTACGTGACTTAGAAACATTTTCGGCATCAGATATTGTATATAAATATGGAACCCACGTAATTTTGGGAGCGGATTTCGGAGGACGGCTTGATTATAACATGAGTATCCAAAAAATTGATCAGAACACAACCACCGAACTAAATGCTTACATCGATGCAAAGATTGCCGCCAGCATCCCCTTTATTAGCGGTCAGTTAAGCGGAGGATTTCAAACGTTGGAAAAATTCAGGAACGCTTTCAATGAAATTACCGAGCGTGTAAGTGTTATGGCTTATGGTGGAGTTATGCGTGATGCATCCGCTATAAGTTCTTCAGGCCCTTCCGGAGATAAGTGGGATAATTGGGTTGAGAGTGTTACTCCGGATAATATGACTTTTTCTGATTACCATACTGACGGGCTTCGTTTGATTAGTGATTTCGTTAGAGATCCACATAAGAAAAGTGAAATAAATGCTTATATAGAAAATTATATGAACGATATGGGTATTGTTGTTACTCAAGAAGTCAGATTATCGCAAAATCCAATAGTGTTTGCCTCTGAAAGACGACTTGGAGGTATTAAAATAAGTACTCAGAATGATGAAAAGATGGTAACAAACAACCGTCCTGGCTCATACCTTTGGTCATTATCTGTGGACTCCGTTGCATTGACACACCCACGGGATGATGGTACGTACCGCAGGATGGAGTTGACTGTAACATATACTATTGATGAGAATAAGGGAGATAACACCATATACCGAATGACAAACGTATGGCAAGTAGACCTTTCAGACAGGCAGGTCGTTTCTGTACATCAGGACTATATATCGGGAATAATAAGTGGCAGTTATCTACATAGTCAAGGTGGAAACTGGGTCGCAATTAATGAACATAGCCCCTTAAAAAATATAACAATGTTAGAAGCTAAAGCTGGTAATAAATCGGGGGAGGTTGGTCACAATTTTAAAGCGATGGTTATGGTTTATGAAAGGGTTTCATTGGAGAACCAAAATCAGGGCAAACGCACGGTCATTGGCAAGAGAAAGTAGGCATAGCAGCAAACAGACTATAAATAATTATATCCATATATCAATAAAAGAGGTATTCTTATGGCATATTTTGTTACTGTTTCCAAATGTTCGCTACTGTTTAACGCGATTTTAGCCGTAGCATTTTTGGCGTTACCGGCGGTTTCGCAGGTTATACAGATCAGTAACTACGCCGATTTATGCAAGATCGGAGCAGACACCGTTAATTTCCCGTTAAATGGCAGCTACGAGCTGACGGCTAACATAGACGCGAGTCAAAGCAAAACAGCTAATGCCGGGGCGGGATTCATGCCTATAGGAACTTCAGACAAACCATTTAAGGGCACGTTTGACGGGAAAGGTCATACAATAAGCGGACTTTTTATCAACCGTCCGGCTCTTCCGACGGGCCGCAATGTTGGATTGTTTGGGGTTGTAGACAGCGCGTCAATCAGCAATGTTACTGTTGAGGCAGACTCCGTTGCCGGTGTTATTATGGTAGGAATACTTGCAGGCAGAGCTGAAAATTCAAATTTTAACGGCTGCACGACAGCGGGAAAAGTCAGCAGTTCTGCAGGCACCGTGGGCGGTTTGATTGGTAATTCATACAATTCTGTTATTACCGGCAGCAGCTCATCAGGAACGGTTTATATATCAACAGAGCGGGTGGGCGGATTGATCGGTTTTGCATCCGGCGGTGAAATTAACGCCTGTTATTCTTCGAGTAATATTGATATTGACAGGGGTGCTGTTCAAATAGGCGGATTGATCGGATACAGCGAGGTTCAAATTATTACCGACAGTTACTCTACCGGTTACATCAAAGCTGCATACGCCACACAAGCAGGCGGGTTGATCGGGTATAGTTCGAGTACGGTTACCGGGAGTTATTCCTCAGTTGCGCTGGATGCAGGAAACATTGTCGGCGGCCTGATAGGCAAAAACCATGGGACTGTGACCGGCAGTTATTATGAGAACCGCACAGGCAGCGTGAAAGGCAGAAGTGATGTTGGCGGCTTAATAGGCGCGAATGAGGGCGGCGCTGTTGTTGGCAGCCGCGCAAGAACCTCGGTATTCGGAGACAGCGCGGTAGGAGGATTGATAGGCGGTAATTACAAGGGAACTGTTGATAGATGCCGTTATGAGACGGACATTGATACCACTATTTTTAATTTGGGTGAAGGTGTAATACATATTGATGTTAAAGTTTCCGATACCGTGAGCGGTACCGGCAGCAGAACAGGCGGACTGATAGGTTCCAATCATGGCGCGGTCAGACGAAGCCATGCTGCCGGTTTTGTGCTGGGGCGGTTTAATGTTGGCGGGTTGACCGGCTGGAACGAAGATTCTCTCTCCATGTGCTATTCTGCCGGATACGTAAACTATGTACTCTTTGGAAACGCTGTGGGAGAAAGTGTAGGTGGTTTGGCCGGCACCAATGCCGGCGGCGTAATTATTCAATGCTATTCCGTCAGTTCTGTCAACGGGACCTCGTATGTAGGCGGTTTGGTGGGTAACCATGACCCAGCTATTAATGAACGCCGCGGTTCCATCACAGAGAGTTATTCTGCCGGCCCTGTTAATGGTTCGTATAGTATTGGCGGATTAGTTGGCATCGCACCTCTTCTTCAGGCATCATCCACAATTGTCCGCAGTTGTTGGGATACTCAAGCCTCCGGTTTAACCGTCTCCGCCGGCGGCGAAGGCATGATTACCGAGATTATGCAAAATTCATATTTTGGTACCGGAGACTTAGGTTGGGACTTTGTCAACGTTTGGCAAAGGGTACCGAACGGGTATCCACAGTTTATTTATCAGTCGGAGATTGTATCGGTTTTCAGGGGCAGGCAGCATCGCGGCAGCTTGACAGCCGCACCTGTACCCAAAGTCGTTATAAGGGGTAAGATGCTAAGTATCGCTGCACCGGAGGGTATAAATTATAGAGTTCGCCTCATTGATATGCGCGGCAGGGTAGTCACAGGTTTCAGTGTAAACGGCAGCGCCAGTTTCCCATTGAGCAAAATCTCGGCGGGACGGTATTTGGTTGAGACCAGATTAAACGGAAAGATAATAAGCGTTTCACCACATAACATTTAAGGATAGGGGTTGAAAATGTCTAAAAAACAGACTTTTGTCGGAGTATTACTTTACGCGGCTACCGTTGCTGCGTTTTTTCCTCTGCAAACTGCCGCGCAGCAGGTTATTCCGATCGGTTCCTATGCGGCTCTTACCAAAATAGGTGCAGACACAGATTATCCCATGAACGGTAACTACGAACTGACCGGAAACATTGATGCCTCCGAAAGCCGTTCGCTTTTTAACGGCAGGGGACATTCCCCGATTGGCGGTTTTAGCGGGAACTTTAGCGACAACCATCTTATCTTCACCGGAACGCTTGACGGAAAAGGGTTTACCATAAAGGGACTGTACATTAACAGGCCGGACGCCGATTACGTAGGATTATTCGGCGCTGTAGGATATAATGACGTAGTCATAAAAAATATTAACATTGAAGCAGATTCGATAACCGGGAAAAACTACGTGGGTGTTATTGCCGGACACTTTAGGGGAAATATTAATCTATGCGAAGTAAGAGGTATGGTAAAAGGCGCGGTTAATGTCGGCGGGCTGATCGGGTATTCTTCCGGTTCGATTACTCTCAGCGGTTTTCGTGGGACGGTAAGCGGAGATACGTTAGTAGGCGGACTCGTTGGCGATAATCAAAATGGAGGCGGCAGCAACTCATACTTTAATGGGACCGTAAATGGTATTCACAGAGTCGGGGGAATAGCCGGCGCATACCGCGCAGCTTTTGAACATCTTAATTCTTCCGGCACTGTAAACGGGATAACTAATGTCGGCGGCCTTATCGGGGAGTATTCACGTGCATCTTTCAATGCCAGAGCGAATGGGGCATTATCTTACTCTACAGCCGCTGTTAATGGAGATACGGCAGTAGGAGGGCTAATAGGTCTTAATTTAGGGCAAGTCAGTGGTTCTTATTCATCCGGCGATGTGAACGGAAAACGCTATGTTGGCGGGTTAATAGGGTTTATGGGCAGAACTAATACAAGTGTTTCTATCTACAACAGTTATGCTACCGGGGTTGTAAGCGGCACAGAATCAGTTGGCGGGTTGGTAGGCATGATTGTAGAGAACGCCTCAATAGATACATGTTATGCTCTTGGTACAGTAAAAGGTAACAATGGTCAATTTATTGGCGGATTGGCTGGGAGAGTTGAGAGCGGATTCATTCGATATAGTTATGCCGCAGGAGCGGTAGAAGACGTGTATGCCTTTGGCGGCGGGTTGGCAGGCAATAATTCCGGGGTAATTACGGAATGTTACTCGGTTGGTAATGTGAGCGGGCAGGGAACTATAGGCGGTTTAACAGGCGGCAATAATAATGGCGGCACAGTAGACCGGTGCTATTCCATTGGGCGTGTGAACACGACATCGCCAACAGGTATTCGCGGCGGGTTGATAGGGCATGGTTCTCAAGATACCGTACGTGTTTCTTATTGGGATATTGAAACATCTGGAATTGGCGCGGATTTCCTGTATGGAACATCTGCCCAAACTAATGTTGAAGCTTCTGTCGGAAAAACAACAGGCGAATTGATGAAGTATCTCAACTATGCTACTACGTGGGACTTCACCAGCATATGGGCCATATCCGGCCACTACCCATACCTTCGCAGGTTTCCAATTCAGAAATTAACATACTCCGCCGGGGCAAATGGTTCAATAAAAGGCAGCCACGATCAGAGCGTAAATAGAGGCGCCGCACAGGCTGTCATTGCTGTTCCGAATTCAGGCTACTACTTCGTATCATGGAGCGACGGCATAAAAACTGCCGAACGAACAGACCGCTTCCCCGCCTCCGACTCAATTTCGGTGACGGCCAGATTCGGCGGCAGGTACAGCTTGACCTATCGTTCCGGAGAAAATGGCAGCTTAGTTGGCGATACCGCACAGATTGTTATTGAGAGTAACAGCGGTACTGAGGTCGCGGCCGTTGCGGATGCCGGATATCACTTTGTCATGTGGAGCGACAGTGTAATGACTCCGCGCCGTACGGATGCCAACATATCATCAAACATTGAGGTTTATGCCATATTCGCGAGCGGTGTGTCTGTCAGAAACAGATATACTTACGGCATGAATCTGCCGCTTGTGACACTGCGCGGCAAAGTGTTGATTGTGAGTACCAACGCGGTATCACCAGTGTATGTGCGCGTAATAAATATGACAGGAAGGAGGGTAGCCTCCTTTAGGTCGGTAGGCAGCGCAAACCATTCGCTGCACCACATCCCAGCAGGGGCATATATAGTGGAAGCGAAGCGCTCAGGGCAGAAAATGACGAAATCTATCGTGCTCCGGTGACCCTCACCAGCAGCCCCACAACCGGTCGGTGCACACAACACAACCCCTGTAAACTACTCACGGTTTACAGGGGCCTATTCGCAACCTACCGCCATAAACGCCAGCACTACAAGCGTAATCATCAATAAATTCATCAGAAATGCATTCATGTACGATTCCATTTTACTCACCCTTTCTGATTAAGATTAAGTGATATATGGCACCATAACGCCGTTTTCTGCCTTTAGAATATAACACAAATTGTAGAAAAAAGCAAGTTTTTTTTATTTATTTTTATCTTTTTTATATTTACAAAAAAGACTGTCTAAATTATGTAATGTTTTGCCTTAAATACACAGAAAAACGTAATAATCGGCGGGAATTCACACAATTAAATGATGGTTTTGGATCCATAGAGATAAAACGATATTCAAACTCCAGCCGGCAAAATCCCGCCCCTGTTCCAGCCTATTTTGCAAACTCCTTAAACTTTTCCATGCTGCCGTTAAACACGTTAAAATCTATATACTTCTCCACCCCGGTATACCCTTTTATCCTGTGCCTGTTTGAGAATTGCCAAAACGTCCACGCCCGCCCGTCGCTTATACGCGGCGTCTTGAATACGTCCCTGTACCATATAGGGTACTCCGCAAATCCGCCCGCGATATAGAGATCGTACGTATCTTTCGTTACATAGATAACGGGAGTTTTACCGTAATGCCCGGTAAGGATATTCAGCATATCGGAGAGTTCCTTTACGGTCTTTTCCTTATCGGGCGGATTTCTGCCCTTACCGCCGTAAAACTCAAAGTCTACAACCGGCGGGAGCAGGCGGTCATCTTTAGGGACGGTTTCGATAAAGTGGGCGGCTTGATTTGCTCCGGGGCTGTCAAAACTGAAAAAGTGGTATGCTCCCGCATACAGGCTGGTTTGCAGCGCGCCTTCCAGATTACGCGCGAAGTACGGATCAATATAGCTGCTGCCCTCGGTCGCTTTAATGTATGCGAAGGAGACATTCTGGGACGCGATCACGCCCCAGTCAATATCCCCCTGATACCGCGCGATGTCTACTCCTCTTACCGGGTAGTCGCGCAGGGACGGATTGTTAAAGTGAATGACGCCGTAGTAAAACAGGGCGCCAAACACAACAGCCGCAGCGGCGGCGGCTAAGGCCGTTATCGCCGCGTTTCTGAGTTTGTTTAATTTCACGGACATCGTTTTCATAATAATATCTTTTCAAAAACGATTCAACAGCAATTATACTAAATCTCCATCGCTTCCGTCAATCCTATTAGGCGCAATCCACATATATGTTTGTGCCGTATGTCAAGGGCCCTTTTGTAAAAGGCGCTACCGCACTTCCCTTATATCCCCCCCCTGGCACCACTGGTGCTCTTTCCATCTTCTTTCCTTTGATGTCAGCCATGTTTCGACCGCCGGGGGCAGCTTGCACAGCGCGTTTCTCTGCGTGTCGATATAGGTCAGGTTCGGCATTTTTGTGATTTCTACCGGCAGCGTCGTCAGCTTGTTATTGTTCAGGTAGAGTTCCTTTAGTGATGTCAGTTCCAGTATGGCGTGCGGGAATTCGGTCAACTCGTTGTTCCACAGCTGCAGCATCTCTAATGACTTGAGGTTACCTATGTTAAACGGCAGGGTGGTCAGGCCGCATAAGCGGACATCGAGTTTCTTAAGATTTGTGAGGTTGCCGATGGTCGCCGGCAGTTCCTTTAAATCGTTGTTGTCGGCGAGGTCCAGCTCCACGAGGTCGGTCAGCGTGCCGATTTGTGCCGGCAGCGATGTCAGCGAGTTGCTTTTCAAGAGGAGCCCCCGCAGCGAGGTGAGCCTGAATATCTCTTCGGGGAACTCGGTGATTGCCGCCTGCGCCAGCCTCTTCTTGGTCAGGTCAAGCTTGAGGGCCCGGCCGTCCTGACTGAATTCGGCTACATCGTCCGGGGCGGTGTTATTGCGGCCGATCTTTTGGAGGATCGACTGGACGATAACGCGGTCGTTTTGGGCGAAGGCGTCAAACGCGAACGCGGAGACGAGGATCGCCGTCATCAGCAGCAATGAGGGCAACTGCTTAAGGTTTTTGCTTTTGTGCATGGTATGGCTGTCCTTTCATTAATATTTGTTATGTATGATAAATATTGTTTCTCTATCATTATATATAATGTACCGCTTTTTATCGGCGGATGCCAGCTTTTTTATCAACTATCCGCAGCTAAGGCAACAATTTCTCCCGCTCGAAGGCCACTCCGTTCGTAGCCGCCCTGTCAAACGCAGCCGCCGAGCCAAGCACTGTAACGGCGGACTCTTTTGACGCAAGGATCATCCCGGCAATCTGTTTCAAATCCCCGGGCGTCGCGGCCAAAAGCGCCTCCCTCAGTTCCTGATGGTACTCAGCGGTGCACCCGGTAAGGATATCCATCGTCTCGCCAAACCCGAGGGCGTGCGGGTTTTTGGGGTGGTCGACCTTGCCTATCGCTCCGATGATACTCTGGTCGACCTTCTCGGCGGAGATGCTGCACGCCACCTCTTCGAGACCTTTGGTGAAATGCGTGAGGGTATCCTCAAGGTTCGGGTCGCGGTAGGATGTGCACGTGAATATGGGGTGGCTTACGGACATCCCCGCCGAGCCGCCGTACGCCCCGCCCTCAACGCGTATCTTGTCCCACAGGTATCCGGTAGAGAGGTTGCGGGAGAGCAGGAACAGGCGCCCGCAGTCGGCGGCGCTGAGGCCGGGTACTTTCCACGCGCGGGCGGCGAAGTTTACCGCGGAGTTGATCTCTATGCCGACGTATTTTTGTATATCGGCGCAGTGATTCCCGTTGACGGCTGCCGCCGCCGCGGTATTGCCTGCGTCGAAGCTGCTCTCCCCCGCCTTCTCCCGCGCCGGCAGCCGGCCTATGAATTTTTCGAGCTGCGGGGTGAATACCGACGGGTCGTTGGCGGTTACCGAGACCACGCAGGCCTTGCGGTTGACCAAAAACTCGTGCAGTTTGACGCAGGCGTCCGCAGCCTTGCCGTAATCCTCCTGTTTTACGACCGTATCCAAAAACCGCAGCTGCGTGACTCCTCCGAGTATTTCATCCTTCAAACGGCTGCGCGAGAGGCGGGACGACGCGTTGGTGCTCGCGAAACTGTGGCCGGAGTGGATTATAGATGAGTTCAGCGCGTTGCGCTCCTCCAAAAGCAGGTCCTTTATCAATTTCATATTGTTAAGTTCGGGGCTGAGCAGCAGGTCTTCCCATATGCCCAACATCTCCCCAAAACGCGGCTCAAGCGCCTTGCCGTGCACGAACCCGACAAAGAAGAGTCCGTCGGCGGTGCCGATTTTCGTCCTGCATGAGATAGACGCGTCTATCCCCCCCGTAGACAGCGATATGCGCTTCGCCATCTGCTCGTAAGAGTGCCCCGCCGCGCCGCACCGCGTAAGCAGGTTGAGGTAGAGCGGGACGAACGGGAGCAAATTGGTCGGCACGCCGCAGAAGTCGAACCCTATGTCGAGATAGGCTACGCCGGAGGTGAAGATGGGGTGGGTTATCATCTGCGCGTCGCCCAGATTTCCCCTGTCGGCGGGCACGGTCTTACCTTTTTTGGGCAGATCGGCCTTGTTCAGGGACGGCAGCGCCGCCAGTACCTCCGGGGATGGGGGCGCGGACTGCTGTTCCCTCAGCGCCGCCGTCAATTCAACGCAGCGGCGTTTGTCATCATCCGTAAATCCTGCCGTAAGACGCGCCGCCTGCCGCTCCGTAAGCCCCTCAAGCATCTCCCCCTTTTTCGCGGACGCGGTCGCCGTAAGGAGCAGGCGGTGATTATTATCGACAAGCCGCTCTTTTATAAACCGCTCGAAGTACCCGCCCTTTGCCATCTCTTCCTTTATGGTGGCAACCGGCTTCTCAAACGCGAGCAGCGCCATGGGGTCGCCGCCGTTTATCCACATGCGGTAGCATCTGTCGGCTAACCGCAGATTGTAGGGATAGTGCCCGCCTATGATCTCCCGCAGGCTGAACTCCGCCTGCCGCACCGCGCCCTCAATGAGGTCGCCGTCGAGCCCGTTCTCCGCCTCCCTTTTCAGGGTATTCAGGATAATGCCGAGCACTTCCTGCGCGTGTTCCGGCTTCGTCTTTCTCAACCCAACCATAAACGCCAGCTGCGCAAGGTCCGATTCAAACATACTCATGTCGTCGAGGTCCTCGCCCAGCCCCGAATCCACAAGCGCGCGCTTTAAAGGCGAGCTCTCGGTCGCCAGCAGGTAGTGCGAGAGGATGGAGCCGGTAAAGACCGCGACCGGGTCGGTGGTATCGCCTACTATCCACGCGCAGATAACCGAGGCGCTGCCGTCGTCCTCCTCCGACGCGGGGGCCTCTATGGAGAGCGCGCGCGGCTCGCTCCAGGGCGCCTGCGGCTTTACGGCTGAGTCTATAGCGAGCTTGCCGAACGCGGAGAGGTACCTCTCATCAATAAAACTTAAAGTTTTTTCGGACGGGATGTTGCCGTATATGAAGATGAAGGAGTTGGACGGGTGGTAAAACTTCCGGTGGAACTCCCTGAACTGCCCGTAGGTCAGCTCGGGGATATGTTCGGGGTCGCCGCCGCTCTCGTTGGAGTAGGAGGTATCGGGGTACAGCTTGCAGAACAGTTCCCGCCCCACTACGCTCGAAAAATCGGAGAACACGCCCTTCATCTCGTTGTAGACTATGCCCTTTATGCCGACGGGGCCGTTCACCTCCTCCATATCGTAGTGCCACCCCTCCTGATAGAAGGTGTTTTCGGTGAGAAGCGGGTTGAGCACGGCGTCGCAGTAGACGTCAACGAGGTTGTAGAAGTCTTTTTCGACCTGAGACGACACGGGGTATACGGTCTTGTCGGGGTAGGTCATGGCGTTGAGGAATGTCTGCAGCGACCCCTTGAGCATCTCCTGGAACGGGTCTTTGAGCGGGAACCGCTTAGAGCCGCACAAGACGGAGTGCTCAAGGATATGCGGCACGCCTGTGCTGTCGTCCGTGGGGGTGCGGAAAGCGATGGAGAAGAGGTTGTTGGCGTCGTCGTTGTAGAGGTGGATGAGCCGCGCCCCCGTCTTTTCGTGGGTGAACCGGTACGCCGACGAGCGCAGTTCCGGTATCTCCTGAACCTGCTCCAGCCTGAACCCGCCCGCAATGTCCCCCGCTTTCAACCTCTGAACCGGCACTTCAGCCATAAAAAACCGCCTTTTCCGCAAAAATGTTCACCTTTTACACGATGCCGGCAAATATGCATCAATAATTATCATACTGAACCCGTAACAATATTATAGATGACTATATCCGGAGCGTCCGCACCATATAAAAATAATGGATGGCGCGGCAAAAGTTGCTATAAAATCAAATATTAGCATTTTTGTCTCCCAACAAATTATATTTGTATTGGTGAGACTGTTGAGGCTCCGGGCGAGAATCCACCAAAAACTATGCGGAGGGTGTTATGGGTACAGTACATTTTTTCTGGATAATCTTCTTCGCGGCAACGTTTCTGGGTGCCATCGCTCTGGTGTTCTACCTCACCATCGAACTGAACGAAATCGAGAAGGTGACCGGGCAACTCTCGGAAAAGGTCAAGAAGCGCTATGGGATCGAAGAAGAAAAAAAATGACGCGCTGGCGCTCGTAAACGACTCCGTACTGGCGCTCAAAGCCTATCATCTTACGCCCGAAGAGTGCGGAATCAAGCTGAATCAGAACGAAAACCCGCGTGACTGGCCAGAAAGCGTTAAGCAGGACGCGGCGCGTTTTTTCGCGGAAAGGCCGTGGAACCGATACCCGAACTTCGTCCCCGAAGAGCTGAGGGCGGCGCTGGCAAGGTATGTCGGCGGCGGGGTAAGCGCGTCGAATGTCATAGTGGGCAACGGATCCAACGAGATGCTCCTCGTCCTCCTGCTCTCATTCGCGGCCAGGGCGAAATCCGTAATCATATGCCAGCCTACCTTTACCGTTTACAGATTATTGTCCGAAGGGATGGGTGCGAAAGCGGTTAATGTCAGTTTGATGAAAGATTTGCGGTACGATATCGGCGGCATCAAAAAAGCCGCGGTTGACAATCCCGGATCAATCCTCATCATCTGCTCCCCCAACAATCCCACCGGCAATGTTATCGGGGAGGATGATTTGCGCGGCATTCTCGATGCGCACACGGGTATATGCGTATTCGATCAGGCCTACATGGAGTTCGGCGGGATCGACGGGGTGAAACTGCTGGCCGATTACCCCAATTTAATAGTAACGCGGACCTTCTCCAAGGCGATGGCGGGGGCGGGGCTGCGGCTGGGGTATATGATCGGCGACAGCGATTTGATCACCGAGATCAACAAGATCAAGCTCCCGTACAACATCAACTTCTTCACGGAGCACGCGGCAATGACCATACTCAATAATGCCGGGACGGCCAAAGAATCCGTCGCCGCGATAGTCAAAGAACGGGACAGTTTATATCAGTACCTGATGACAAAGCCGTTTGGCAATGTCTACCCCAGCGCGGCGAATTTCATCCTCGTCCGCACGCCAAAAAAGCAGGAATTGTTTGACCATCTGCGCGTGGGCGGGATATTGGTGAGGGACGTATCATCCTACCATTTGCTTGAAAATTGCCTGAGAATAAGCGTTGGTACGGCGGATGAGAATGCGGAATTGCGGAAATCGATCGATAATTTTTTTAAATGACGACAGGTTTGACGGTGCAGGGGCGGCTTTTATCCGCCAGCTATGCCGAAATGAATATATACGCCAACAGAAAGGTTTAACCGAATGTCCGTTGACAGTATCCGCAAAGCCGGCGTGGCCCGCGCGACCAAAGAGACCGACATCGCCATTGACCTCGTGATCGACGGCGGCGCCTCGGCCGAGAACAACATACAGTCGGGCGACGGGTTCATGGACCATATGCTGACGCTCTTCGCGCGGCACGGGCTGTTTGGGCTGAACGTGGCGTGCAAGGGCGACACGCACGTAGACTTCCACCACAGCGCGGAGGACATAGGCATCTGCCTTGGCCAGGCGTTCCGCAAGGCGCTGGGCGACCTCAAGGGGATACGGCGCTACGGGTCGGCGTACGTGCCCATGGACGAGTCTCTGGCGCGGGTCTGCCTTGATATTTCGGGGCGCCCCAACCTGATTTATTCGGTGCCGCTTACGGACCGGAAGGTCAACAATTTTGAGTGCGATCTGGCGGAGGACTTTTTCAAGGCGTTCTGCGACCACTGCGGTGCGACGGTGCACATAGACCTTTTACGCGGGCGCAACAGCCATCACTCCCTTGAGGCGGTGTTCAAGGCTTTTGCACGGGCGCTTTGCGAAGCGTGCGAGATAAATGAGCGCGCGGCGGACTCCCTGCCGAGCACAAAGGGGCTTATTTAGTCCCCTTTGCCCACCGCGTTACACCTGTTTGTTTGGTTTTGCGGTGGCGCGGTTGCCGGCGCGAGATCCAATCTTTATAAAAAAAGTTGACATACTCCGTTATCGTATATTATTTTATTAATATGGGATTAATGAAAGGATTAACCATGTCTCCAAAGACGAAGTGTTTAATCGCGGTTGCCGCCATTGCCGCGCTGGCGTTAACGGGCTGCGAGAAGAAGGAAGCTCCGGAAGAGGATACCGGCTCCGGCGCATCCAAAACCTCGGCGGCGGCGAAGAAGAGCTCCGATATTTTTGACGAGTTCTATATGGAAGACACCAAGAAAGGCGCCGCGCCGGCCAAGAAGGCCGCGGCTGCCGAGGCCACGCCAGCGAAAGCCCGCTGGCAGCAATCGGCGGACCAGCAGGCGGCGTCCGGCGGTTCATGGAGCTTCAACGCTTCCGGGCGCTACGTGGTACAGATACTCACCACCGCATCGGAGCAAGGCGCAAACAGGACGGCGTCACGGCTTAAAAATTTGGGCTACCCCGCATACGCGGTCTCGGTACAAAACCCGACCCCTGACCTTATGGGGACCTATTTCCGCGTACGCATAGGGAATTTCAGCGGCATATCCGAAGCGAGGGCGTTCGGCGAGAGCGCGCTGGTACCCGCCGGCTACGATTACTGGGTAGACAGAAAAGCCAACGACAGCGTAGGGATAGAGGGACGCGGTTTCGGCACGGGAGCGGCTGCGCAACAGTATGCGCCGGCAGCACAACCGGCACCCGCCACACAATACGCACCGCCTCCTCCCCCCCCGCCCGCACCGGCTCCCGCGCAACATTGGCAATCAGCGCCACCGCCGCAGCAACCGGCTCCGGCACCTGCGGCTCGCCCCGCACAGCCGCCTCCGCCGCCACAGGCGCCAGCGGCTCAACATGCACCGCCACCGCCTCCTGCGGCAAATACTGCGCCTCCCCCTCCCCCGCCGCCGGCAGCCGCACCGGTTAAGAAACCCGACAGCGACTGGGGGTCAGACGACTGGGGGTCGGATGGGTGGTGAGCGGTAATAAAACAGCAGCCATACAAAATCTGGGCTGCAGCAAAAATCAAGTCGACGGAGAGCGCATACTTGCGCTCTTCGCGTCTAACGGTTTCAAAATCATAGAAGACGCCTACGCAGCAGATGTCATAATCGTCAACACGTGCGCATTCATAAAAGAAGCTAAGGAAGAAGCGATAGACGCCGTCCTCGAAATGGCCGAACTGCGCAAGACAGGGCGCTGCAAAACGCTCATCGTAAGCGGATGCTTCTCCGAACGGTACCGCGATAAGGTTAAAAAGGAGTTCCCGGAGGTCGATGTTTGGGCCGGGGTCGACGACTGGGAAAAAGTTTTATCTGCGCTGATATCAAACACATCTTTCGCCGGTGTTGATGGTAATAGCGGGGAAATATCACCGCCAATACCAATTAACGATAATCATCATCCACAAAAATCATTCAAACGGATACTGACAGAACCGAGATCAACCCAATACATAAAGATAGCCGAAGGCTGCTCCCACGCCTGCTCGTTCTGCGTCATCCCGGCAATTCGCGGAAAATTCAAAAGCCGGGGCGTTGACGATATCCTGCAAGAAGCCAATTGGTTGTACGGCGAGGGCGTGAGGGAACTGATACTCGTCGCGCAGGATACATCGTTTTACGGGAAGGATATCAATACAAACCTTGCCCGCCTGCTGGAATCATTACTAAAAGGCACCGATTTCCCGTGGATAAGGATGATGTACCTGCACCCGCAGTTAGTAAGCGATGAGCTGTTAAAGTTGATAGCCTCCGAAAACAGGATTTGCAAATATTTTGATATCCCCCTGCAGCACATAAACGATTCAATGCTCACCGCGATGAACCGCCAGCCGCTGTCATCCGGCATTAATAAGATGATCGACAGGATAAGAAAATACGTCAGAGGCGCGACAATACGAAGCTCGTTCATCATCGGCTTTCCCGGAGAAACGGAAGAAGTGTTCAGCGAACTGAAACAATTCGTTCAATCAACCCGCTTCGACAAGTTAGGCGTATTCCCCTTCTCCCCCGAAGAGGGCACCCAAGCCTACACAATGCGCCCGCGCCCGCGCGCCAACACGGTGCAAAAAAGATGCGACGAACTGATGTATATACAGCAGGAAATCAGCCGCGAAATCCTCGAATCAAAAACCGGCAATCATATAGAAATTATTATAGACAGAATAAGCGACGACCCGGACTTCAACTACGAGGGCCGCACAAGAGGCGACGCGCCCGAAGTTGACGGGCGCGTATTCATACAATCAGGCAGCTGCGAAACCGGCCAAATACTCCCCGCCAAAATAATCGGCGCGAGCGATTACGACCTCTACGCGGAAATAACCAGCCCTTAACCGTACCATATACCGGCATCGGCTCCGCCGCAAAATATTCTTCCCGCCGCCCAAAACAATTGTTGCAATAATTTAAATCAACAAAATATATTATTGTGATGACGTATATGCAAACTATCGGCCAACGCTTAGTAACTTAGGGAGCTGAATGGCGAAATTTCGCTCAAAAATCAGGTTTTTTGTGTTTTTAGTTGGCAAAAATCCGTATTTATGGGATTTTTTTCGTTGATAAAATCCGTACACTGAGTGTTTTTTCGTTGATAAAAGTACGGTCGGGCTATCTCCAAAAATATATTTTGGAGCGTGGAGTTTGGAGTTTGGGATTTTTGGGCGCTCATACGCCAGAAATTTTTATTAAAAAATTGTTGCGCCAAATACCGGGAGTAACTATATTAAATATTAAGCGGTAATCCCCGGCGGGCGGATATTCTATGTCGGCCTGCTTCCATATTCAAGTGTTGGGAGGTTTTCGGTATGAGCGTATCAATTTGCGGCAGGACGGTTGGCGGCAGTGCGCGCGGGCGTTCGCTCGTGACGGCAGCGGCGCTTTTTGCGCTGGTATTGGCGGGGAATGCGTTTTCGCAAATAGTAGCCCCAAATGGTGCAGACGCGACAGTGCCGGTTACCGTAAACGTAGCCGCCAATGTAAAAGTGGATCCGCCCGCCAGCGGTTCCGGCACCTTTCAGGGCTCAACAGGAAACGTGACGGCCAATACCGAGGCATTGTTCCCAATCAAGCTCACCGCCGGCAATGGCAGCGGCGGCGACAATACATCCGTATCGCATCAGGCGCAGAGACAGGCCGGCGGAGCGTGGATCAACCACAACCGCGGCAACATCACCCTCAACCTGAACTCCCAGCAGTACAATAACGCCGCGATCTCCCTGCACGCGGTAAACGGCAAGCGTATACTGAGCGTCAGCGCGTCCGCCTCAAAAGGGGCGCTAAACATATCCCGCGCCAACATCCCCACCGGCGTATACCTGCTCTCGGTCAAGGGGACAGCCGGCAACTCTTTCACAACCAAACTGACTCACAGCGGCAACAATCTGAACATCAACGTCGCGTTTGCCGCGAACAACCCTTCATTAAATAAGAGCGCGGCTGCCGGCGACTACGGGACGTGGACGATAACCGTCTCCGCAACGGGGTACATAACCCAAACACGCACGTTCCAGCCCGATACCGGAAAGAATGCCGCCCAAAGCTTTACGCTGGTCGCTGCCGCAACACCGGACGCGAAGAGTTTCACCGAAACCGTAAACGGCACATCTTTTGACATGATATACGTGGAAGGCGGCACATTTACCATCGGGTGCGAGAGCGGTACCTGCCCTGCCGACGCGGCCCCCGTGTCGGGCGTGAAAGTCAGCAACTATTTTATCGCCAAGAATGAAGTAACGAACGGGTTATGGAAAGCGGTAATGGGTTCAAATGACAGCAGAGTGCCGTCATACGCGCAAAATTCGGGGTCGATGACAAATATGACCTGGTATGACGCAATGGAATTCGCCTGCAAGCTAAGCCAGCTTACGGGCAAAAATTACCGCATGACGACCGAAGCGGAGTGGGAGTACGCGGCCAAAAAGCCTGCCAGTTCGGGTATGGGTAACATGAACAGCAACGAGGAATGGGCGTATAACTCATGGAACGGCACGCATTCGGGCGGGACCGACCCGGTAGGGCCGATAGTATACGCAGACGGAAAAATAAATTTACATACCCAAAAAACGCGACGCGACGCTCAGTTGACCGCCAGCAACATAACGGGCCGCCTTATCCGTTCAATAGACGGCGTTGGCCCGGCATTGCGCCTGACCCTCTCCGCAGACACAGACTTCCCGCCGAACTATGTTCCGGTGTGCGAAATCCACCCGCCGGTACTGGGTGCCGAGCCGGTGAATTCTTACCGCGACACGCGGTGGGTTACAGGCAGCGATAAGCACTGGACAACGGGCGGGATAGCCATAGGCAGTTTCGATCTCAGGGTTTGGGAAGACGGTACCGCGAGGTTAGGCAGCACCAACGGCCAGTGGTTCACTTCAAACAACATCGCTTTCGTGTTTGTCCCGAGCTCTGGTTCCGCCAGAAAATTTGCGTATATCTTCCTTGACGAAACGCAAGGGTCGCTCATTTCCGATGTGAGTTTCATGAGCGGCGGTTTCATTGGGAGAATAGCGAAAGAGTCAACAACTAACTACGCCAAGCCTTCCGTAACCTTAGCGGCAAGCGCCGAGGCCCTGGCCAAAACGATGTCGAACTTCGAAACGGATTATAAGATGGTTGACATGGTCAACATACCGGCATCGGCCAGAAAACAGGACTCGCGGCTGCTCGACGGGACAAGTCAGGGATGGTTCCAGGACAACCGCACCGCCGGCGGCCAGCACCACTACAGAAAAGATGTCGACGCCGACGAATTCCGGTTCACCGTTAATCAGGGAAACCAGAGGACTATGCTTGCCAACGGCACATGGTTTACGGTCAACAATACATTCCTGCGCGTAACGCACTCAGGCGGATATACAGCCGATTACCTGTACGCCGTAGCGGGCGGTACCTTCTACCACAACTCGTTTATGGCGTACGAGCGCGGCGACTTCAGAATGTTCGAGAAAACCGATAACGGCAGCAGCGTCTTCAGCGCCACCTGCGGCAGTATCTGCAGCGGCGAGATTCCAAAGGGCCAGAGCGCCCCGGTGTATGCCAATATGGGGGAAACCGGCAAATCGACATTTGTGCCGGCGCCCTGCCCTGCGGGCGGCTGTAATTGATAGTGCAGGCAGTGTGAGTATTGCTATTTGAAATCAAAGGGGACGCGAAACACCGCGCCCCCTTTTTTTGTCTAAAACATATTTTAAAAAAATATTGCACAAAAATCTGACACTAAGGTATATTGATATTATTACACGGGCAACCCGGATGACGATGCCAGATTATGCATTACGGCGGTCCAAACGGATTGCTTTCACTTTAATAGGGTACGGGAGGGCGTTATGAGTATATCGGTTCACAGCAGGTTGGTCAGCGGGAAGGCGCGGAAACATCCGCGCCTGTTGACGGCGATGGTTTTTCCCGCGCTGCTTCTTGTGTCGGCTTTCGCAGCAGGTTCACCTGTGCAGGCTGAAATTGCTTATGTGCCTGTCAGGGTGGTCGCAAGCTCTGGGGCTACGGCAACGGTCACGTTCACGCCGCCCAGCGTCGGTAACCTTAGCGGCGCCACAAAGGAGATAACCGTTGGCGTTGATACGACCTTTGTGTTCAATCTCGGCGGTGACACCCGGATATCACACCGGGTGCAGCGTACCAACGGCGCAGCGGCGGCCAGTTTCAGGCGCGGCAACATCTCCCTCATGTTGCCGTCCGAGCTATACAAAAACGCTGCGGTCTCGCTCTACGCGATAAACGGCAGGCGGGTGTTTAACAGTAAGGTGGCGTCAACAAGTTCAACCGCCGGCAGCCTGAACAGGCCGCTTAACAACATCCCGGCCGGTGTCTACCTGCTCTCGGTCAAAAGCGATAATGGAAACTCGTTCTCATCAAGGCTGTCCCACAGCGGAGGAAAACTGAACCTCAATGTGGCATTTACGGGCGGCGCCTTTTCGTTTGATAAGCTCGCGAAGCAGACGGCCGCAAACAATGAATGGACAATATCGGCCACATCGGCGAGTTTCTCCTCGCAGGCACCATCAAGCAAGGTGCTTATCACGGGCGGAAATAACCCCACGATATATATTAAGTTTGCCAATTCTAATTTTGGAATGGGAGGCAGCACCATAGAGGTATCGCCGTCCAGGCTGCCCGATGTTGAGACCGTTCCGCCTAAAGCTCTTCCCAATCCGGCAGCAAGCTACACGGAAACGGCGGGCGGCCAGTCTTTTGACATGGTTTACATATCCGGCGGCACGTTTACTCTCGGATGCAGCGGCAGCGGCTGCCCACCCGACACAAGAGCCGTGGAAGACGTGACGGTCAGCCCCTACTATATCGCGAAAACCACCGTGAACTCAAACCTGTGGAATGCCGTGATGGGCGGCGGCGCAAGCAGTTTCATGGGCCCGCAAATAACCTGGTATGACGCCATGGTGTTCGCCTGCAGGTTAAGCAAGATGACCGGCAGGAATTACCGCATGCAGACCGAGGCGGAGTTCGAGTACGCGGTCAAAAAACACAAAAGCAGTTTGACAATAAGCGCTTCCACCGAAGAGTGGGCGTATAACTCCTGGAGCGGTACGCACTCGGGCGGGACCGATCCCGTAGGGCCGGGCAGCGGGCAGCATACGCAAAAAACCCGCCGCAACGCAACCGGATACGCAGATACGGTAGGGCGCCTCATCCGTTCGATAGAAGGCATAGGCCCAGCGTTGCGTCTGGTTATTTCAGCAAACGGCAGTTTCCCGACGGAGTATGTTGCGCCATGCAATATTCACGCCCCTGAGATGGACCGCGAGCCGGTGAACTCATACCGCGATATGCGGTGGGTCACAGGCGGCGACTCCGCCTGGGCGGCGGTAACGGGCGGGCAGCAGTCGGCCGGCAGTTTCGATATCAGGCTTTGGGAAGACGGTACCGCGAGCATGGCCGCCAGCT
>Ga0209755_10000262_pt1 | contig 102988 bp, 89 predicted proteins | sample TergutCo191P1_FD_187301 | JGI IMG/M metagenome (GOLD analysis project Ga0209755, IMG submission 187301) | Cornitermes sp. P1 segment gut microbial communities from Petit-Saut dam, French Guiana - Co191P1 (SPAdes) (version 2) | ecosystem: Host-associated > Arthropoda: Insects > Digestive system... | reverse complement strand
AAATCGCCAATAGAAGTAACGCTTGAGGGGATTGTTACGCTTGTAAGGCTGGTGCAGCCAGAGAACGCACTATTGCTGATAGAAGTAACGCTTGCAGGGATTGTTATGCTTGTAAGGCTGGTGCAGTATGCGAACGCAGAAGCGCCTATAGAAGTAACGCTTGAGGGGATTGTTACGCATGTAAGGCTGGTGCAGCCAGAGAACGCATTACCTCTGATACTGCTGCCGCCGGTTACAATGACGGTTTTTAATGATGCTGGAATATAATAATTTTGGTCAACAAATGTACCTTGATTATTAATATAAATAAAATTATCTGTATAGCTTGATGCGCCGAATAAATAACCAAAATGCGTATTTGTAGTCCCGTTTAAACTTGCGCCGACAAACGGTATCGTTATACTTGTAAGGTTGTTGCAGCCTGTGAATGCATTACTGCCGATGCTTGTCACGCCTTTCCCAATTATTGCGCTTGTTATGCTGCTGCATCCTGAAAACACACTGCTGCCGATATTTATCACACTGTCCGGTATAATAATGCTTTCAAGGCTGCTGCAGTTTGCGAATGCGTTATCACCAATAGAGGTAACGCTGTCAGGTAATATTATACTGATTAAATTACTACATCCGTAAAACGCGGATGATCCTATAACATTGCTGCCTGTTATGATGACAGTATTTAATGTTGAAGGTATGTACGAGTTCTGTCCAAAATAACTGGACGCGCCGAATATGGAGCCTAAATTACCATTCCCGTTTAAAGCGGTGCCGACAAAAGGTATTGTAATATTTACAAGGCTTGAGCAGCCGGAAAAAGCGCTGGTTCCTATACTTGTCACACTGACAGGTATTGTTACGCTTGTTAAGTTTGAACAGCCGGAAAAAGCGTAGCTGCCTATGCTTGTTACCCTGTCCGGTATAACAATGCTTGTCATATTTGAATACGAAGAAAAGCCGTTGCTTGCAATCGCGGTCACAGGAAGTTCGTTATAAAAGGCCGGTATTACTACGTCGGCTGCTGTTGCTGTTCCTCTGGAAACCGAATATGCGTTACCTATTAACGAGTAAGCCAAGCCTTCTGTCGGCACCAGTTCATTAATAACATAAAAACTTGTTATACTGCCGGAATTACCGGAACGGGTTACGGTTACTGTAATCGGGAAGCCAATATCGGCAGCTTGTACTACATATAAATTACTGTTTGTTCCAATATTAACACCGCTTCTTTTCCACTGATAATAAATATCCCCGCTTCCGCTAAGTAAACTAATATCAGCTGTAAGTGTTTGCCCTACAATTACATTTCCGGTTATACTCACTATTCCGCTTAAAGCATGAAGATTATTATTGCCGCCTTGGTTACCTGTACCCTGATTACCAGTGCCAGAACTGCCGGTACCAAAAACAGTTGTAGAATTATCACTCCATGTTAATGTAATATTACCGGTAATTGCTATAATATTGTTACCATGTACAGATACTATAAACGTATTTGCTGAACCATAAGGTTTTAAAGTCAATGTACTGCCGGCAGTTTGAACCGTACCTGAGTTTGTTATATTGCCTTTCTTTAATACATAGCTGTCACCCTGTTGCGGTGCATAAGACGCTCTAGCCGGACCTGAGATAGTCAATGAATATTGTTCGCCTTCTATGTTACCTGAATACGTTACAAAGTCTACAGCACCTCCGCCCTCGCCTCCGCTTGACGGCTCGGCGCAGGAAGCGAAGAAAAACCCGATTACCGCTGTAAGGATAATAATTCCCGTCATTCTGATTGTCTTTTTCATATAAACACTCCTTTTTAATGGAAAATAAATCACAAATTATTGCCTTCTGCCTGCTCTCTGTTCCCCGTGTTTTTTCCTTCTTCTTCAATATCCTTTTTTACGCTCTCAACTAATGAAATAAACCCTTCTTTCAATGTCTCCGGTAATTTGCTATATTGCGCCCAAAAACGAGATATCCAAATTAAATCTGTAAGCTCATCTTTTTTTTGAATCATATACTTAATATATATGCGATATTAAGAATATATATTAATTATGTCAATACATTTTCATAAAAAATAATATTTTATTGATAATTAAGTAAATTTTTGCTAATCTGTTAAGCATGGGAAAGGACTCATTACCTGTAATAAACAGCCGAATTCAACAAATTCGGGCAAATTTAGGGCTTTCTCAGATAAAATTTTCATCTATTTTAGCGCTATCAAGCGGTTACATAGGGGGAATTGAAACAGGCCGGATACCTGTAAACGACCGTTTAATTAAATTAATTTGTTCTTCTTTTAACGTTAGTGAAGTATGGATAAGACACGGAGAAGGTAATATGTTTTTGGAAACTCTGCCCGATGACTCCCGCTTCAGAAATCTTGTTAATACAGTAAAAGGACTGCCGCCCAAATATCAGGAATTTTTGTTTAATGTACTGGATATGCTTTTAAAATTAAAGGATAAATAATAAAAATATAATAATTACTATAAAAATTAAGTCCTGAATGGATAAAGGAAATTAAGAACTTTCCTGTTATTTATAACGAAGATTCTCCAAAACTCACAGCCGGACAAATCGCCCGCATGAAACCAATGCATCCTGAATACTAGAAAATTGAACCTGTATAAGTATCGCTTTCAATAAAAATTGACGCAGATGTACCGGCTTAGTACAAATTAAAAGGAAAAGGATATCAAACACGAATTAATAAAACATTACGGGAAGCTATGACGCAATCAATATAGTACCGCTGTCTTTACACTGGAAAATAACACCTAAGCCATATATAATATTTTAATCAATAAATCGGAGGTTATTATGAAATACGGTTATTTTGATCCCGCGCAAAGAGAATATGTAATAGACAGGCCCGATACGCCCGCTCCCTGGGCTAATTATCTGGGGTCTCCGGCTTACGGCGCGATTATTTCAAACAACGCGGGCGGTTACAGCTTTGTTAAAAGCGGCGCTGCGGGAAGAATAATCCGCTACCGTTTTAATGAGCAGGACAAGCCCGGCCGCTATATATATCTGCGCGATGACGAGGATAATGATTACTGGTCGGCCTCCTGGCAGCCTGTAGGTAAACCGCTGGACCGGTATAAATCAAACTGCCGCCACGGCACAGGTTATACTATACTGGAAGCTGAGTACAAAGATATACAATCACAGGCGCTTTTTTATGTGCCGCAGGGCGCGGAATACGAAGTATGGAAATTAAAGATAACCAACAAAGGATCAAAACCGCGTAAGATTTCCTGTTTTGGCTACGCCGAGTTTACATGCGAAAGTTTTTATGAACAGGATCAGGTTAATCTTCAATATACTCAGTTTATTACACGCACTTATTTTAAAGAAAAGTTTATACTGCAAACCATAAACGAAAACTGCCTGAACGCCGTTAACGAAAGCCGTGTAGAGACGCGCTTCTTCGGTCTTGCGGGCGCGAAGACCGCAAGCTATTGCGGAGACAGAGCGAAATTTCTCGGCAATTATCATGATTACGGAAATCCCCTCTCTGTGGAAAACGGCAGGCTTGACGGCACGCTCAACTACAACTTAAACCCCTGCGGCGCTCTTCACACAACCTTCGATCTCGCTCCGGGTCAAAGCGCTGAATTCGCTTTCCTGCTCGGGCAAAAACGCGAAGCGCAGGCGAAAGAACTTGTTACGCGATATGAAGACGCGTCGCTTCCCGAACGCGAAATCGCAGAGCTTAAAACTTATTGGCATAAAAAACTTGATAACCTGAAAGTGACAACCCCTGATGACAACTTTAACAACATGATAGGCACATGGAACGCGTATCAGTGTTTTATTACGTTTATCTGGTCGCGCGCGGCTTCCCTTATTTACTGCGGACAGCGAAACGGTTACGGTTACCGCGACACGGTGCAGGATATTCAAGGCATCATTCATTTGGATCCGGAAATGGCTTTGGAAAAAATTAAATTCATGATATCAGGGCAGGTCAGCCACGGCGGCGCTCTTCCTCTTGTAAAGTACAACCATAACCCGGGGTATGAAGATAAACCGGAAGACAGCTCCTACAGGCAGGGAACAGGACACCCTTCCTACCGCGCGGATGACGCGCTGTGGCTTTTCCCGACTGTATGGAAATATATCGCGGAAACAGGCAATACCGCGCTGTTAGACGAAATTATTCCGTACGCAGACACAGGACAGGATACATTATTCAATCATCTTAAAAAAGCGGTTGATTTTTCATTGAATCATTTGGGCATTCACGGACTTCCCGCAGGGCTTCACGCGGACTGGAACGACTGTCTGCGGTTAGGCGCAAACGGCGTGTCTGTTTTTGTCGCAATGCAGCTTTATTACGCCTTTGAGATTATGATCCGGTTTTCTAAACACAAAAAAGATTCAGCGGCAGAAAAGCAAATGGAAGAGCTTAAAGCCCGCTTCAGAAAAATTATAGAAGAAAAATGCTGGGACAAGGACAGGTTTGTGCGGGGCATCACGGAAAATAATATGATTGTCGGCAAAGGCGGCGATCCGGAAGCAGGCATGTGGCTGAATCCTCAGAGCTGGGCGGTAATTTCCGGTTTCGCGGACGACGCGCGCGGCAAGGCGATAATGGATTTAGTATATAAAGAACTAAACACAAAATACGGCGCGCGCCTTATGGCTCCCTCTTATGTTAAACACGCGTTCGACGGCGCTCTCGCTCTGCTCTTTAATCCGTCTACAAAAGAAAACGGCGGCATCTTCCTGCAATCGCAGGGCTGGCTGATTCTCGCGGAAGCGCTTCTCGGGCGCGGAGGACGAGCAGTCGAATATTACCTTGAAAGCTGCCCTGCCGCGCAAAACAGCATTGCGGACATCCGCCTTATGGAACCGTATGTTTACTCCCAATTTACAGAAAGCTCCGACAGTCCGTTCGAAGGACGCAGTCATGTTCACTGGCTTACGGGAACCGCAAGCACAGTCATGGTCGGCTGCGTCGAAGGAATTTTAGGACTAAGACCTGACATTGACGGTCTTCGCCTTTCGCCTTCAATCCCGTCAGGATGGAAATCATTTACAATGGAAAAAGTTTTCCGCGGCAGTAAACTTAACATAAAAGTGAATAACAGCGGCGGAAAAGAAGGCATAGACCGGAAATCCGGCTGCAAAAAATTGACGGTAAACGGCGAAGCGATGAAAGACAGCTACATTCCCGCATCTATACTTAAAGCGGAAAATGAAGTAGTGCTGGAAATGTAATTTAATTTTTGTATTTCTGTCTTTGCGGGATTTACATGAAATTAGTTAAAAGGAGACTTACATGATATATAAAAATTTCGGAAACACAGGCGCGAAAGTTTCCGCTCTTGGCTTCGGTGCGATGCGGCTTCCGATGAAGGAAACCGGCGGAAAAAAAATTGTTGATGATGAACTTGCGGTTCCGCTGATGCAGCAGGCTTTTAATATGGGAGTAAACTATATTGATTCCGCTCCGCTTTACTGCGATAAACAAAGCGAAATCGCTGTCGGAAAAGCCCTTAAAGGTTACCGTGACAAGGTTTACCTTTCCACAAAAAATCCAATCGAAGATAATGACGGCAATCACTGGATGGAGCGGCTGGAAAAATCATTAAAACAGATTGATGTTGATTATATCGACTTCTATCATTTTTGGGGCATCTCATTAAAAAGTTTTGAAAGCTGGCAGGGTTTAAAATTCGGCCCGCTTGAAGCCGCGCGAAAAGCAAAAGATCAGGGATTGATAAAACATATTTCTTTTTCGTTTCATGACGACGCGGGAAATTACAAAAAAATTGTTGATTCGGGATTCTTTGAATCGACTCTTGTTCAATACAATATGCTGGATCGCTCAAACGAAGAAAACATCGCTTACGCGAAATCAAAAGGACTGGGCACTGTGGTTATGGGGCCTGTCGGCGGCGGACGGCTGGGAGCGCCGAGCGAAAAAATTCAGGGACTGTTAAAAGATAAGGGCAGCGCGAGAGTCAGCACCGCGGAAATGGCGCTGCGTTTTGTGCTCGCCAACGCCAATGTGGATATCGCGCTTTCCGGCATGGAAAATAAGAAAATGCTGACAGAAAATTTTGATGTCGCATCACGAACCGGCCATCTGACTGAAGAAGAGCTTAAATACATCAACGCCATGATGGAAGAAAACAAAAAACTCGCGCAGCTTTACTGCACCGGCTGTAATTACTGTAAACCATGCCCTTCTGGGATTGATATTCCTTATCTGTTTGAAATAATGAACCGCTACCGGATTTATGATTTAAAAGAGCACGCGAAAGGAGCGTATCTTGAAATGATGAAAGGACAAAGCTGGAGAAAAAGCGCGGACGCGTCAAAGTGCACTGCATGCGGCGCTTGCGAGCAAAAATGCCCGCAGAAACTCCCGATCATCAAACAGTTAAAAGAAACGCATGAAACGCTTGCTTAAAAAGGAAAAATTATGAATATCAGCTTAAAGGGAAAGATCGCGCTCATAACAGGAGCTACAGGACAGCTTGGAAGGATTATGTCGCGCACTCTCGCTTCCTGCGGCGCGGACATCGCGGTCTGTTATAATAAAAACAGCGCAATGGCGGATCAGCTTGTCAGCGAAATTAAAGCGATGAACTGCCGCGCGGCAGCGGTACAGGCTGATATCACAAATGAAAATTCTACAAACAGAATGCGTGAAAAAATCAAAGCTGCGTTAGGTGATCCTGACATTGTCGTTAACAACGCGGTTATTCAGTATGAATGGAAATCCGTTCTTAATCAGTGCCCGGATGATTTTCAAAACCAGTTTGATTCGTGCGTCATGCAAAGCGTATACACGGCAAAGGCGTTTCTTCCCGCGATGATGGCAAAGGGAAGCGGCCGTTTTATCGGAATTAATTCCGAATGTTCAGCGCAATGCAGCGCGAAAACCGGCGCTTATGCTACGGCAAAAAAAGGGATGGACGGCCTTTACCGCGTTCTGGCGAATGAAGCCGGCGCGAAAGGCGTCACTGTAAATCAGGTCGCGCCTGGCTGGGTAATCAGCGACAAAGAAAGAGAATCGAAAACCATAGACCATAGAGGCTTTAATGATTTATCCTACATAAAAATGGTTCCGCTTGCCCGCCGCGGCACAGATCAGGAAGTCGCTAATGTTGTTTTATTCCTCGCCTCTGATCTGGCATCTTTTGTTACCGGCGTTTGTATACCGGTCAGCGGCGGCAATGTGATGGTATAAATCACAGGCGCGTGGAAGGAGGTTCCATGCGTCTGCCTCCTCTATCGCCCGGACTGGGAATATCTCCAGGGAAGCCGGGCATATTGCGAAAATCACCGGGACTTGGAATATCGCCCCGGAAGTTGAAATCATTAAAGCCGCCTCTTCCCATTGTATTATTACCGCCAGAGCTTGTGATAACGCTGCCAAGGGTAACATCAGTTGTTTTCTGATTATTAATAAATACTGAGTATGTTTCTCCTATAATGAAATCCGGCGATGTAAAAGCAGATATTCTGAATGAGGTAAGAGCCGCGTAATTTAGCAGCGTATTATTCTTTGCGTCTCTAATTTCGATATTTACTCCGGCAGGGAACTGCTGATTAAATGTCACATAGAGAAACGGCTGGGTTGACTGCCTGGATACATTCAACACGCTTCCGGCTGTAACAAGTTTTCCGCCCGTTATCAGAAATACGCCGTCAAGATCGACAGCGCCTTCCATTCCCATTGAGGGGCCGCTTACAAGCAATGTTCCTCCTTCAAGAAAAATATTATTATTAGAATCAATTCCGTCTCCCCGCGCGTTTACATTAATTGTCCCGCCTGTTATGCGCACATATATATCCGGATTGACCGGGCCGCGCATCATCGGCCTGCCGCGAAAGTCCGTAACGGCATTTCCGTCTCTTGCGTTAATTCCGTCGTCTCTTGCGTTAATGCTGATGTTCCCGCCCGTTATGGTGACATTAAGCCCTTCGATTCCTTCATAACAGTTAGCAATATTAATATCACCGCCTGTTATAAGAACCGGACCGTTTGATGTTATGCCGTCATCCGCCGCTGTAATCTGAAAATTTCCGCCGTTAATTGTGACATTGGTCTCACCCTGGATTCCGTCATCTGAAGCCCTGATGTCGAATGTACCGCCGTTTATTGTTATATATCCGTATTCGGGATTTGAATCATTATTTGACTGAATGCCGTCGCCTTCCGCTTTTAATGTAAATGTCCCGTCATTTATAATTACCCCGTCGCGTCCGCGAAGCGCGTCTCCGGCTGCCGTTATCTGAAACGTTCCTCCGTTTATTGTAAGAAAATCCTGAGTGCGTATGCCGTGATGATAATTGCCAGTAACATTTAACACGCCTGTGCCTGAGATAATAAGATCGTGCTGTATAAATATCGCGGCGTTGTTTTCCTCATCTTTATATACGCCGTCCGAAATATTATTTACAGTCCCGTCTGCAAGAATCAGTTCAACTCCCAGAGAGCGCGGCGCGAAAATTGCCTGACCGTTAGGATTATTAAGCGTTGCGCCGTCCAGTATCAATTGAACAAGATCCCTTCTTGTTGCTTCTATAAGAATCTGCCCCTCATGTTCGCCCGAAAGAATATATCTTCCTCCTGTTGTAATTCGCGCGATTCCGTCAGTAAATTCGATTTGTTTCGCACTGATGGCGACAATCTCCTCAGGAGCCGACTGCGTGTTTATGATGCCGGCCGCGTACGCTTTGCCGGTGCAGCAGATCATCGTAATCATTGTGCATAACAATAAAGCAAAGAATTTGATTTTACTGGTTTTACTCATTTTACAACTCCTCTCCGTCGCTGTTTCGGCTTAATTTGATATTTAAATTTCCGTTACGGCAGCGCAGCTCATCAATAAAAGATTTCGGCGTGAATGACGGTTTTAAATTCACAACATATATTAATTCAAAAAGACTTCCCATATTAGATGTTGTCACCGATTTTAATTCAGCGTTGCTTGTGTACTTAACAAAGACATCGTCAAAAAGTCCTTCATAATCAAGATTCTCGGGTATTTTTATTTTTAAAAAACGGATGTTTTTATTATCGCCGAATGAAAACGCTGTTAATAACAGCCATGTTCCTCCGACCAGAAGCAAAAATATAAAAGCGTAAAAGATATAGCCGAGCCCTGTTACAAAACCCAAAGCCATTGCGAAAAATAACGCGCTGATTTCTTTTGCGGTTCCAGGTATGGATCGGAACCGTATCAATGAAAACGCTCCTGCTACAGCGATGCCTACGCCGATGTTTCCGTTTACAAGCATAATGATAATCTGCACAATCGCGGGAAGCAGCACCAATGTCAATGCCATACTTCTTGAAAATTTATTCCTGAACATATAAATTCCCGCGGCCGCAAGTCCGAAAACAAGGGAAAAAATTGTGCAGATAATCATGCTGTACAATGTCGGAATTTCATTTATTAAACTGCCGGAAAAAAAATTAAGCGGCATTTCCTGCCTCCTTCGGGTTTTGCCTTTTAAGTATATGTTTGGTATAACAAGTTCCGTATTTGGAAAAAGATACCGGAAAAATCTTATTTTCACTGAGCATACGGGTAAGCCACAGAGGAATTGAAGACTCTGTTTTTATTTCCATAATAAAATAGCTGGAATCTCCGTTTTGATTATCCTGTTTTGGATCAAGAATCCGGCCGCCGGAACACGGACAATCGCGGGCGGCTTCTTCCGGATCAAAAACATTTAACGGACTATAGCGAAAGAAAATATCTCTGTCAAATGAAACACGAAGAGTCTGATCCTCCAGTCCGTTATAAGCGGTTCTTTTATAGGAGATATATATTTTTTCGCTGACATTCCTGTTATTCAAAAAAAAGTTAATTTCCCTGGAAATCTGAGAGCCGGCTTCCGATACAATTTCGCGAACGCACCTGTTTTTTATTTCACCCAATGAAAAAGCGATTCTGCGTTTATAAACAATACCGTCAAATTTCTTTTTCAATTCCAAAAACCCCTGAGATTCAGGATTATAATCGCCGTAAAACCTCAGGCGCAGTTTTTCCTTGTATAAAGGTTTTTCTATTGACTCGCGGATAATATCCCAATTTTCTGTATCGTAATAAAGATTCTGCACAAGATATTCGCCGCAGCGGTCAATTTTCATATGCCGGGCAAGCTGTTCCTTTAAAATAGCGCCCTGTTCCTGTGTGATAACATATTTTTTTTCATGCCGTTTAAAAATACTTTGCATACTAATATTTAACCACGACCTATTATTCATGTTACAATATAACAAAAATTTATATTTTTTCATTATTACAGCTTGTCTCTGTTTAATGCCGCCGCTACACTATCCTTATGAATGCGAATATCAGCCGCGAACAGGCATGGAAGCTGCTGCTTCAATACAATCAGGATCCGTTTCATCTGCGGCATGCACTAACTTTGGAAGGCGTTATGAAATGGTATGCCTGCGATCAGGGTTACAGCCAGGACGCGGAATTCTGGAGTATCGCGGGGCTTCTTCATGACATTGACTTTGAACAGTTCCCCGATCAGCACTGCGTTAAAGCGCGGGACTTGCTGAGCGCTGCCGGAATCAGCGAGGAATTGATCACAGCCGTTTGCAGCCACGGGTACGGACTTACTCCGGTTTCCTCAAAACCTGAACATCAAATGGAAAAAATCCTCTACGCTTCGGATGAACTTACAGGCCTTATTTGGGCTGCAGCGATTATACACCCTTCCAAAAGCGTAATGGACATGGAAATAAAATCAGTAAAAAAGAAATTTAAAACTCCCGCCTTCGCGGCAGGATGCTCACGCGATGTTATTGAAAAAGGCGCCGCCATGCTGGGATGGGAACTTGACACTCTCATTGAAAAAACAATTCTCGCGATGCGCTCTTGTGAAGCAGAAGTTAACGAATCTCCTATTCTTCGATCCTGAACACAACGTGCCTGCCGGGCAGAACATTCACGTCGAAGCAGCTTTCGTATTCACCTCCGCCGGTTACCGTGTTAAACGGGCGCACATAAGACTTTGTTAAAGGAATAAGTTTTACTCCGGATCTGTTTACGCGCACACGCACCTGTTCCGTTCTTTCAAGGAAAGACTGAATAATAAAAGTGTTGTTATCGTACAGGAACAGTCCGACGCGACCTGCGCATTCCAGCGTTACGGGCAAATCCATTTCATTGCGAAGCATTGTAAGCGTCTGCGCCGGATACTTGTAAAAGTCAGCCGGAACATCGGGCACTGTAAGCACATAGAGTTTTCCTTTGCCGTATGTGCCGCATAATAAAAGCGGATGGCTTGAATAAGGAGTAAGCGCCGATGAAAGCACCCACAGATCGTTTTCGTTATACGCAACATGAGGAATTGTGACAGTTCCCTGCGCTCTTATATCGCCTGAGTTTCTCTGGCCGAACGCGCTGTTGGTAAATCTGTCTGTAGTTACTTTCCTGTCAGTTATTTCTACAGGCAGAATATCTTCTATTCTGTCTCCTTCGGATCCTTTTTTTACAAGTTTTTTATATAAACCGCTTGTGATAAAAACCTTGCTTCCGTTTAAAAGGCTTTTTTTAATCTTGCCTGTAATTTCGCTGTCCCATGCCGCGTCAGCCGTTAAAAAAACAACTTTTGCGTTTTCCGGGTAATAAGGATAAGGATCGAGAGGAATGCCTGACATTCCGATATGCTCATGCAAAAGCCTCTCTCCAAAGGAATGATACGGTTTGTAACACGCAACGCCCGCCGGTTCCCCGATTTTATCCATGAACAAATCCGCCTCATCATAAAAAGCGCCCGCCGCCGCGGGATAAGGAGGATCGTTTACGAGTAACGGGAAGCAAAACATCATCTGTTCGCGGCATTTTGAAAAAAGAGTCAGATAAGCCTGCTGCAGATAATCTTCCAGGCTGCATTCAAAAAGATCGTACCAGCCTCCGCCGTTTTTTCCGGGCTTTATATGTTCAAAAAGACGCGGTAAAAAGAAACTTAAATACCGCGGAAGATTCTGATGCGTATAATGCGGATCGCGGGTTTCGGTTCCGGCGTATATTTCGTCAAACATTTTTGATTCATCTTCAAGATTGTATCCGTTAGCCTGAAAACTGTCATACCAGTTGGGATATTTTATAATCAGATTTACCTTAGGATTCGCAGCTTTCGCGTTTTTAATGATCACATTCTGTGAAATATCATTCATAAGCGCAAGACGGAATTCAGTCCAGCTTCTGTTTCCTTTCGCTTTAATGCAGGATTCGCAGCGGCAGTTAGTAAAATAAAAATCATCAAGTATGACTTCGTCAAACAGCTCCGCGGTATAGGCGGCGATTTCTCCTAATCTTTTACGGTTATCGGGATTTGTAAAACACATACTGCCCATCAATGTGCGCGTAACAGTAGTTGTGATTCCGCCTGAAATCATATAGCCGTTTGCTGAAAACAGCGCTTTTATTTCTTCCATCTTTTTGCGTTCTATCAATATTTCAGAACGGTAAGTCTCAAGGTAAATCTTGTCCAGTTTTATATATCTTGCAACCTTTTCTATATGTTCCTTAATCTGTCCGACAGAATTATCGTTCAAATACCCGGCAGGCGCGTAAGTAACCGTTAAAAAATTCCTGTAATGCATATTAACTCCTTAATTTTTTCCCATTGTTACAATAACTTTGTGGATTTTCCCGCCGCCTGACACAGGCAGCACATTTCCGTTATGCGGATTTCCGTCAACAGTAATTGATTTAACCCCTTTTTCCGCGCCCGCGCTGTTGTCAACCGTTATGTGATATTCAGCGCCGCGGAAATTGCGGGTAACAGTAAAACCTTTCATGTCTTTTGGTATGCACGGATCGATTAAAAGACCGTCGAACACAGGCCGCACGCCGAGAATGTACTGGGAAATACTGACAAATGTCCAGGCTGCGGTTCCCGTAAGCCATGAATTTTTCGCTTCGCCGTGGCGCGGCGCGTCCCTGCCCGCTACCATCTGCGCGTACACATACGGCTCAAGTTTACGGAGTTCACTGTCATCTTCGCGGTAAGCGGGACAAATTTTCGCGTAAGTTTCAAAGGCGCGGTCTCCCCTTCCAAGCATGGTTTCGGCTATTGTCACCCACGGATTGTTGTGGCAGAAAATACCGGCGTTTTCCTTGTAACCGGGCGGATAGGAGGAAATTTCACCTAACTCCAGATGATAATCCTTGTAAGCGGGCTGCTGAAGAACAATTCCGTATTTTGTATCAAGACGCTCTTTTACGGAATCAAGCGCTTTTGCCGCGCGCCCGTCATCAATGCCGATTCCCGCCATTACAGCGAAACCGTTCGACTCGATAAAAATCTTGCCGTCTTCACATTCCCTGCCGCCGATTTTTTTACCGTATGCGTCATACGCGCGGACAAACCAGTCTCCGTCCCATCCGTGCTTGTTAACAGCTTCAATTATAATTTTTATTTCTTTTTCAGCATATGCTGCTTCATCCGCGCGGTTTGTTCTTTTGCATATTTCAGCGTAATCAGGGCCGGTAAACGCGAATATCGCCGCTATTAAAACAGATTCGGCAACGCCGCTTTCAAAGTTAGCCGTTGTCTGGAAAGATTCGCCGGGAACCGCGGAAAAACAATTAAGGTTCAGGCAGTCATTCCAGTCGGCGCGTCCGATTAAAGGAAGCCCGTGCGGGCCTTTATGCGTTACGGTGAAATCGAAGGAGCGTTTCAGGTGGACAAAGAGAGTGTCAGCGAGTTTTTCATCATTGTCAAACGGGACTTTTTCTTCCAGTATGCTGTAGTCGCCTGTTTCCTTAATGTAAGCCGCAACGCCGCAGATGAGCCAAAGCGGATCGTCATTAAAACCGGAGCCGACTTCGTTATTGCCGCGCTTTGTAAGCGGCTGATATTGATGATACGCGCTTCCGTCGGGAAACTGAGTGGCGGCGATATCCAGAATGCGCGATCTCGCGCGCTGCGGAACAAGGTGAACAAAACCCAGTAAATCCTGATTTGAATCGCGGAAACCCATTCCGCGTCCGATACCGGATTCAAAATAGGAAGCGCTGCGCGACATATTAAATGTCACCATACATTGATATTGATTCCAGACTCCAGCCATACGCGCCATTTTTATATCATCAGGGCGCGAAAGGGAGGAGGCATCTACCGTGAATTTGCCAAGAAGATTTTTCCAGTACTCATTTAATTCAGCTAACGCCTTGTCCGCGGATTCCGCCGTTTTATATTTTTCAATGAGTGCGTTTGCGGGCGCTTTGTTGATGACACCATGGTTTCCGCCGGAAACCGGTTTTTCCCATTTTTGATCCTGCGGATTTTCGCAGAAACCCAGAACAAACACAAATGTCTTTGATTCGTTATGCGCAAGTTTAACCTTTATATGATGAGAGCCCACAGGCGACCATCCTGAAGCTACAGAATTTTTGGCTTCGCCTTTAAAAGGAACATCAGGAGAATCAAAACCATTATACAAACCAAGGAAGGACTGCCTGTCAGTATCGAATCCCGCGACAGGGCCGTTCACTGACCAAACAGCGTAATGATTTCTGCGTTCGCGGTATTCGGTTTTATGATAAATGCGCGAGCTGCCCTGTGAAAGGTCAATCTCTACTTCTCCGATACTGAAATTCCGCTGGAAGTTTGTCATATCGTCATTCGCGTTCCAAAGACAGAATTCAATAAAAGAGAACATGTCGATATTTTTTTCAATTTTAGATTCATTGGTCAGCGTCACCTTGTGGATTTCGCAATTGTCACCTAACGGAACAAAAGAAACCTGCGTAAAAGCAAGACCGTTTCGCGCCGATGAAATACGGGAATACCCCATACCGTGCCGGCATTCGTAGCGGTCAAGTTTCGATTTCATCGGCATCCACGAAGGAGTCCAGACATCGGCTTTTCCCGCGTTGCAATCGCACTTGCAGTCATCCGCAGCGCAGTTATCGCGCAGATAAAAATAACGCCCGCCTGAATCCGCCGGCACATTATTATAACGGTAGCGGGTAAGGCGCAGCATCCGAGCGTCGTGGCAAAAACAATAACCGCCTGATGTATTGGAAAAAAGACCGAAAAACTCCTCGCATCCCAGGTAGTTAATCCACGGATAAGGCGTGTCAGGACGTGTAATTACATACTCCCGGGCGTCATCGTCAAAAAAACCGTACTGCATGATATCCCTCCTGAACCAAAACAATGAAAGAATCTATTTTAAAAGAATTCTAAAATTATTCGGTTTTATTTCATTCAGAAACAGGATAATGCATGATTTAAGATAATTCAACTTTTTTATGCCAGTCATTCTAATTGCCGCTCATCATATCCAGAACAATTCGCCCTATATCCGCGTTGAATTCCTCCCATGCCGGTTTTTTTGTCCATGCAATTGTCTCAAATTCGCTTTGGGGCATTGTCGTTAATATCTCAGAAATATAAATTAAATCCAGTCCGGCTTCTTTTTGCCGCGCTTCATTAATTGTTAACGGCCAATTAATTTTCTCATGAAGAGCGATTTCCCGGATATCTGCAACATCTTTAGCTGCGTAACGGAAGATAGCGGACAGTTTATTAGTGAGCATATTGTGAACTGAATCTATCCTGTTAAATAAATTAGTTTTAATTATTTCTCCATAATGAGGCACTAAATCATTAACAAAATCAAGTTTTAAGAAAATATCTGTATCTTTTCTTACCTTTATAGTAGTAAAGTTTGGGGCCCTTGTATAATCATCTAAAGTGCTCCATGAAAAACCTGCTTCAATAAGTAACGCTAATACTTTATCTAACTGTTCATCATATGTTTGAGAATGGCTTAAAAAAAAATCAAGATCGTCTGAATAACGATGATTATAATACGCTCTGCTTAGAGCTGTTCCCCCGGTCAGAAAAAAATCTGAACCGCTCCGATCTAAAATACACATCACCCCATCTTGAAGGGGGTAAAGTTTCTCTTCGTAATACTGCGAGGGCAAAATCAAAATGATACCTCCTGTCTTTGGGCCAGATGCGCTTAGCGATGTCCGGCGTATAGAGTTCTTTTATCGTTTCTATCCCCCAAAGCGAAACAACATAATGCCAGGGGAGCCTCTCAAGAGACCTTACAAAAAGTTTATCACGCGTAAAAGCGCCTGATGTTTCAAGACGGCCTTCAATTACAGCCAGCATATCTTCATGTGTATCAAGGTAATCCCAATTCAGATTGCTCATGAGTTTCAATTTTTCTTCACGGCTTAACAGCATCATTGAGGAAATTATAGCTTTTATCGGGATATATATCAACAAAACAGCTAACGCTAATGAATGAACTGATACATTCTGTATCAAATTGATACAAAATTTATCAAAATTTTTTTCACTGTGTCATTATTACCAAAAAACGCAAAATTATTTATAAATTTGCCCCGAAAAACAGTGTTTTTTACGCTTGGCACGATTTTTGCTAATAAATAAGTGTCGACGAGGACAAGCAGAATACCCGCCGAAAGGGGGATAGTTCGTTGAACTACACATCTGCAGAGAACGATGTTCCGGGAACGTTGTTTTAAGAACATAGTTCATAAATCCCGTAGGACAGGAGAAAAAAATGAAAACTCTCAGCATTTACCGCCCCCAGACCATTCAAAACGCCCTGAGCGATTTTGACAAGTACTTTGAGTCCTTCTTTGGCGACTCGCTCTTTGCGCCTGCCGCCAGAATGTTCAGCAGAATGCCTGCGGTGGACATCCGTGAAACAGAAAACAGTTATGTGCTCGAAATGGATCTTCCGGGTATCGATGAGAAGAACATTAATGTTCATGTTGACGGCACGCACCTGACAATCTCGTCAAAGCCGGAAGAAAAAATTAACGAAGAACAGCAGGGTGCATATCTTATCCGCGAACGGAAGCTCAGCGATTTTAACCGTTCGTTCAAATTGCCTGAAAACTCAGATCCGGAAGCAGTAAGCGCAGCTTTTAAAAACGGCGTCTTGCGGCTGGAGATCAAAAAACGCGCAGAAGCGCAGAAGCGGGCGATTCAGATTAACGCGGCGTAATTTATGATGATTTTTACCACGAACCGCTTCCGGTTCGTGGTAATTTTTAATTTCACAAACCTAAGTCTTTACCGATTAAAATTACTTTGATACGCCCGGCAGGTTTGCAAAAACGTACCGTAACAAAATACGAGCAGATCGTATCACTGCAAAGGCAGTCCGCGCATGTTCCGTTTTCATTACAGGGAGTCTTAAGGTTTGGGAAACGTTCAATGTTTAAGGGAGCGGCGACAGTTCTCGCGCGGACAAGAGCGTCTTTGTAAGTTTTAGCTGTCTTGTTCATTCCCGCGGCGATAATCACCTGTTTAGGACCGAAAATCATCGCGGCGGCACGGTTGCCGCAGCCGTCTATGTTTACAAGCTGCCCGTCTTCGCTTACCGCGTTTGCGCCGCAGAGATAAGTGTCGCATAACAGCGCGCGGCGCATTATTTCCGTGCGCTCCTGTGAAGACGCGGCTTTATCCCTGTCCAGACAGTTATATCCTTCTTTTTCCAGGCGCGCCTGAATACCAAGATCCAAAAGCGTTTTTGATCCTCCCCATGAAACGATGTGCTCTTTAGGAATCAGCGAAAATATTTTATCCGCCGCTTCCTGCGGGCTGTCAAAATAATACGCGTCAAAGGAGCGTGACTTAAGCGCCGCTGTTACCTTCGGTCCGAGTTTTGAATATCTTTGTTCCGCCAGTGTTTTCATAACACCAGTATAATATAGTTTCGTGAAAAATAAATAAAAACACTTGACTAAACTAAACTAACAGACTAAACTAAATGCAGGAGGAAAAATGCAGCAATACAACATACACAGCGCAAAAACTCACCTTTCCGCTTTGGTAGACAGGGCCGCCGCCGGAAATAGTTTTATTATAGCAAAAGCCGATAAACCAATGGTAAAAGTTATACCGTTTATTTCACAGCAAAAAGACCAAAAACGGATAGGGTTTCTTAAGGATCAAATAATAGTTCCGGCAGACTTTGATCAAATGGGGCAAAATGAAATAATAAACGCGTTCGAAGGTAAAAATGAGACTTTTAATTGATACACACCTGCTTTTATGGGCAGCAAATGATACTTTACCAAAAGAAGCCGCTCCATATTTTGAAAAAAATGATAATGAGTTGTTTTTCAGTTCAGCCAGTATTTGGGAAATCTCCATAAAAAGGGGACTAAACCGATCAGATTTTCAGGTTAATCCCAATGATTTATACTGCGGGCTTGTAAACAACGGTTACAATGAACTAATGATTACATGCTATCATTCATTATTGGTTTCTCATCTGCCTCCGTATCATAAAGATCCGTTCGATCGTATATTAATCGCGCAAGCCATGGCGGAAAACCTGACATTGCTCAGCGCTGATAAAATTCTATCAATGTATTCGCCTGTTATTTATATATGTTCAGCGGAATGATCGTTTCCCTTACGATAATGAATCAAAGTAATAATAACGCCTGTTACAAGAATTGACAGATTTAAAACAAACGGCAGATTTCTGGACATTTCGGAAAGCATTCCGCCAATCCAGCCAAAAGGAGCTGTCGCGAGCATTATAAACATAAAACGAATAGCAAGAATTCTGGCCCGTTCATTGGGATTTACATGGATGTTTATTAATGATTCGCCAAGCATAGCGAGAGCGCCGATTGCGAAACCGTCAAATACAAGCGAAAGTAAAATAAGAGGGTATTTAATACTGCTGTCTGCGGGAATCATGATGAGCAAAAACTGCCCGATAAAATAAGAAGCAAACGCAAAAATTAAAGGCAGTTTTAATATTCCTTTTAGTAATTTGGGAATTACAAAAAATAAAAAAACGATCGCAAGAACGGATTTAAAAATATTAAAAAACGGAAGCTCGTTTTCAGGAACAAGAAGTTTTTTATTTACAATAATCTGCCAGAAGGTATTGTTAATCGTTCCCACTATCCAGCCTAAAGCGGCAATCACTATCGAAAAAACCATGCCGCGGGATTTTATTATCATCTTTATTACATTACCGTAGCCGCCTGAAAGCTGAAAAATATTTTTACCTTTTGTTTCTTCCAGCCGTATTTTACCGATTCCGGTTTCTCTTGAAGCAATGTAAAGAATAATGATTTTTACAACCATCAGAATAAAACCGTTTAAAAACAATATACGGATCGCAGGAATTAAAGTCAGTTTTGATATCAAAACCGCCGTAATCGGCGCAAAAACGGCGGAAAGCTGCCCGAAAGCTGTCGTAAGCGAAAAAATCCTTGTAATCTGTTTTTTATCAGCGTCTTCAATTAAGAGGCACGTCCAGGAATTAGCAGTTACTCCGTTTGATCCATTAATGATCGCCGCAACCAGAAAAAACCAGAAATTCTCCGCTCTCCACCAGATAAGCGCGGGAATACACCAGCCAAAAACATCAAAAATCGCGGTAGCCCATCTCCTGCCTATTTTATCAGTAATAGGTCCGCTTAAAAATGAAAAAACAATCTGCGAGAGCAAACCTATAGTCACAATCAAGCCAATCCGGGAATCATTCAATCCTAAAGCCAGCATATAAACCGATAAATAGGGCATACAAAGATTCATGGAAAGCCCCCAAAGCGGCTCTGTATAAACACATGCTCGGGTATTCCCTTTTAAATGAACTAAAGTTGAAAACAATGAATCTTTCATAATATCTGTCACTATATCAAATTGTTATAGAGACTGTCATCTAATGAACTGTAAAAAATAATATCAATTTTTATTACATTGACAAAGTCTGTTATTTTTGTTATATGTATACTAGGGTGGATTAATGGCCGTAAAATCGGTACTAATAAAAACACAAAAAGTGGGTTTATCCTCGTATTTTAAGCGTTCCTGGATGCTTTATTTAATGCTGCTGCTTCCATTGATATTTTTTGGTCTTTTCCGTTATGTTCCAATGACAAATATTGCAATGGCATTTAAGAATTACAATATGTTCCAGGGTGTGTGGTCGCCCGGAAACCCTGCTTGCATGGGTCATGAAACCGGCGTCCACATGACAGGCTGCAGCCATTGGGTCGGTTTTAACTGGTTTAAAACAGCATTCGCCACAAGAGATTTCTGGCTTGCCATGAGAAACACTTTATGGCTCAACTTCCTTGACCTTGTAGTCGGATTCCCCGCTCCGATTATCCTTGCGCTTATTTTAAACGAGCTCTTTTTTAAAACTTTCAAGAAATTTACCCAAACTGTTATTTATCTGCCGCACTTTCTTTCGTGGATTATTGTTTCAAGTATCGCCACAAGACTTTTGGCTCCTACCTCCGGTGTCGTAAATATTTGGCTTGGCGAAAATTTTGGTATCGGGCCTATTGACTTCCTGATGGACAAGGGAAATTGGGTAGCGACTTATATAACATTCGGAGTTTGGAAAGAAATGGGATGGGGAACTATCATCTATCTTGCAGCGATAACCGGAATCAATCCTGAACTGTACGAAGCCGCGGAAGTCGACGGAGCCGGACGCTGGCGAAAACTATGGCACATAACATTACCTGGTATAAGACCGACGATTGTTGTTCTATTGATTATGAATATCGGGCGAATTTTAGGAATTGAATTTGACCGCCCATATACGATGATGAACAATATCGTAATAGAAGTAGCTGATGTACTTTCAACTCTTGTGTACAGGCTCGGTATTAAATCATATCAGTTCTCTTTAACTACGGCGATTGGTTTATTCCAGTCGGTAATATGCGTTATTTTCCTTGTCGGGGCAAATACTCTGGCAAAGAAATTCGGCGAACGCGGTATTTGGTAAAAGAGACGGTATGATTAAATCAAAAGGTACGATAATAGGTGATATAGTTGTTATCCTGATTTGTGTTTTTGTTATTTTACTTTGCCTCCTGCCGATGTTAAACTTGCTTGCTCAGTCTTTAAGCAGTGCGCATTCCTTAATAAACAGCAAGGTATCATTCCTTCCGGTTGTTTATGATATGGACACAAATGTTTACAGTTACGGGATGACCATGGAATCTTATCGATATGTCTTTTTAGATCAATCCTTTACCAGATCAATGTGGTGGACAGCGATTCTTACAATCATTTGTACTTTAGTTTCTCTTACAATGACAATTTTATGCGCCTATCCGTTAACCTACGATTGGCTTAGAGGAAAAACAGTTATAAATACAATAATAATATTTACAATGTATTTCAGCGCGGGAACTATTCCAAATTATATATTAATGAAAACACTTGGGCTTCTTAATAATCCGCTTGTTCTTATTATTCCCAATTGTTTATCTGTATTTAATGTGATAATCCTTCGCAGTTTCTTTTTTGGAATCCCCGACAGTTTACGTGAATCCGCGGAAATTGACGGAGCGAATCCGTTTACCGTGCTTGTAAAAATTTATCTGCCGCTTTCAGGTCCGGTTCTTGCTACCCTTGCACTTTTTTACGCGGTAGGCCGCTGGAACGGATTCGGAGACGCTCTTCTTTACATTAGCGCAGCGCCTCAGTGGGTTCCGATACAGCTTAAACTTTGGCAGCTTATTCAAAATATGTCTTCTATTGATGTAACTACTGTGGAGATGGCCGCAGGCAGTATTCCGCGCGCATCTGACGCGATGAAATCCGCGGCGATAATGTTCGCGACTGTTCCGATTTTAATTGTTTATCCGTGGCTCCAGCGTTATTTTATAAAAGGAGTCACAATAGGAGCTGTAAAAGGATAAATTAATAAGCCATTTAATTGGCAATTTTCACCTGGGCCTATATGGAAGTATAGACATATAAAATTTTTTATGGAGGAATTTATGAGAAAACTATGGTTAGTTTTGGTCGTCTTAATGGTGGCTTCTACTATGGTGTTTGCATCAGGCGCAAACCAGCAGCAGCAGCAGCAACAAGGAGCGTCATCTTCTCTTACAAGAAGTAATGCGCTTACTGTTATGGTGTTTAACCGCGGTTCGGACGGCGGAAGGTCTCTTGCGCAAGACAACGCATGGACAAACTGGATAAAAGCAAAGGTAAAACAAGACCTTGGTCTTGATGTAACTTTTGTCCCTGTAGGGCGCTTTACAGAAGATACTGAGCTGCCCGCTTTAATGGCATCTCAAAGCGCACCGGATCTTTGTAATACATGGCAGGCCGCGATGTTAGCTGAATACAAAAATCTTGGAGGTCTTTTAGATTTAGCACCCTATATTGACACATATCTTCCGGATCTTAAGGCGCTGCTCGGAGCAGATACGGCATTAGGCGGAGATTTAGTTAACAGGCAGAAAGATCCTGTAAACGGCATGATTCCTTATATTCATGGTATCCGTACAAATGTAGCTCAGAGGAATGTCTTTATCCGCCAGGACTGGCTCACTGCTTTAAATCTCCCGATGCCGACAACCATTACACAATTCTATAATACACTGGTGCAATTCCGCGACAACGTAGCCCGTCTTCCAGGCGGCGTTACAGCGGCAAGAGTTGTACCTCTAATGACCGGAGATGACGTCAGATGGACTCTCGCGGATTTTATGAACAATTATATAACTCCCGGTATGAACGCCAGAGATCGCTGGGTTTACGCTATTTATGAAAGCAACCTTATGATGCCCAATTACAAAGCCGGCGTGCAGGAAATGAACAAATGGTACAACGAAAGGCTTATCTACCAGGATTTCCCGCTTATGAAGTCGAATGATGATTATAACAACATGTTAAAGTCCGGTATGGTAGGAGCTTTCTCCGCGAACTGGGATACACCTTTCAGACCAGATTATAATATTAATACTGACCTTGCAAGAAACGTACCTGGAGCGGAATTTGTCCCTGTAGACCTTAACCTTATCAATAAGGATGTAATGGACAAAACCGGTATTTGTATTTTTATTCCTAAATTCTCAAAAAATCAGGAAGGAGCTTTAAGATACCTTAACTGGCTTGCAAAACCCGAGAATTACAGATTCCTTTTAATTGGTAATATCGGCATTAATCATGATATGGTAGAAGGTTTCCCCCGCGCAAAACCGGCAACCGGCCAATGGATCATGAACTCAGCGAATAATGTTGACATAGTACTGCCGATAAACGGCATTCATATGGGTAATGACGCTGATAACGCTACAGTATTGGGTCTCAGTTATCCTCCGACCGCTCCGGAAAAAGTTTCTAACGCCTATTTGATTTCAGTAAAAGATGGACGTGCTCCTTCAGTTTTCCAGGCAAATTTATTAGTTACACAATACAGCCAAACACTGGTTGACAAACGCAACGCTCTCCTTGCGCAATCCATAGCAGCGCCGACAGCGCAGTTCAGCGCTACTTATGACAGGCTCTATCAGGACTGGTTAGCTTCAGGCGCACAGGCAGTCTATGATGAGAGAAATCGGGCATATCCCCGTTAAGTTGAATTAATCTGAAACTTCAGGATTAATTAAAAGGCTGCCAAAAAGGCAGCCTTTTTTATTTGAGAAATTAAATGTTTTATATTTTTCAGTCATGCGTTTGAGTATGTTCGCTCCATATAAAGGTGAATCTTTTTTACAGGTTTATTCTTTATTTTTACGGAGTAATTTATGTGCGTTAACAAAAAACACAAAGCAAGCGTTTTCTCGGCGTTATTCAGCGAGCCTGACGCTTTAAGAGAACTGTACTCGGCCATCGAAGGAATTAATATACCGAAAGACGCGGTTATTAAAATTAACACTCTTTCCGATGTCCTTTTTATGGGTCAGATAAACGATGTGTCGTTTACTATTGACGATCAAATCGTTATATTAATTGAACATCAGTCAACGATTAACAATAACATCCCGATCAGAATGCTTATGTATATAGGACGTGTATACGAAAAAATAATAGAAAGGGAAACTCTGTACCAGAAGAAAACGGTTACGATTCCTGCTCCTGAGTTTATAGTTCTTTACAACGGAAAAGATATGTATCCCGATTATCAGGAGCTGCGTCTTTCTGACGCTTTCAAAAATATTAAAGGGCTGGAAACGGTTGAATCTTTGGAACTGACAGCTCATGTGTATAACATAAACCACGGGCGTAATCCTGAAATACTGAAAAAAAGCGTGAATCTCAGCGGTTACAGTTTGTTCATAGCCAGGATTAGGGAGTACAGAAAAAAATTACCGCTTGAAGAATCGGTAAAAGCCGCGATAAAATACTGTATAGAGAACGAAATACTTGTACAGTTTTTTATATACAAAGCCTCGGAGGTATTAAACATGTTAACGGAAGAACCAAGTATTGAAGAGATAGTAGCGATTAGAAGCAGAGAAATCTGGGAAGAAGGACTGGAAAAGGGTATTGAACAAGGCCGTGAACAAGGAATGGAAAACGGACGCGAACAGGCAAGTATGCAAATCGCGAAAAATCTGCTGGCAAAAGGGTCAACTCCGGAATTTGTACGGGAAATTACAGGACTTAATCCAGAAATAATAGAAGAGCTGGAAATTAAATACAGCTAGTAGTCTTTCTTACTCGGTCTGCATAATAATGCGTTAATTCCTTAATAATAGACATAGAACCCGATCAAAACACTTCTTCTAGCACATAAAATACGCTTTTATCAGTGCCGAATATAACTCTTTTTCCGGCAATGACAGGAGCGGATAAAATTGATCCTTCTGTTTCCATTTGCCACAACAGTCTGCCGTCGCGCGCAGAAATGCAAACGAGCTGAGGCGGAATAAAATCATCTCCTAAAAGACCGAAATAGACGCGGCCGTCCGCAAGAGTCGGAGCGGAGCTTACCGGAGTTGAGAATATTTGTTCCCAGCGAAGCTCGCCTGTGTCCGCGTCAAAAGCGCGTGCGGTGCAGTCACCGCCTGTAAAGATTACAAAATCTCTCCAGACAGTTGGCGCCATGAAATCCAAAATATCGATATTTCTCCAGAAATATTCCCATTCATCTATAAAATCGACGTAATTTAATATCCCGTCACGGAACTGCCGCCATACCAGTTCTCCCGTATGGCGGTTATAAGCATGATACCCAAGGTACATTCCTCCGTATATATCCGCCGTCCCCATATACAGAAGATCGCCGCGAACGGCGGAAAAAGAATACCAAACCGCTTCTAAATCATAATAATCAAGAAACCAAAGAAATTCCCGTTTATTAATATCATAAGGGCCGACAAGATCGACGCTGGGACCTGTGCCCATATACATAATATCGTCCGCCATCAGAAAGGTGTAATTTAGCCAGCCCGGATTATTAATATTAAACTGCTCTTCACCTTCGGGTGAGAGAAAATAAATCGCGTCGGAATCCCCGACAAAAATTATATAATCGCCGTACCTTTGAACCTGCGAATTAATCTGGCTCCTTGTCTGAAAAGTCCACATCTCCCGCCCTGTTTCCCGCGAGAGCGCGTATAATTTTCCGTCCTTACAGCCGAAATAAACCTGATCCTTATCCGCGTACGGAATTGAATTAATTTCCGCGCCGCATTTAAATACCCATCGCATATAACCGCTTTCGACATCCAGCGCGTAAAAATTTTTATCATCAGAACCGAAATAAATTGTGTCTCCGATAACAACAGGCGGATTAAGAGAACGGATGATTTCTTCCCCGGACTGCAGGTTGATTTTCCACTTTAATCCAAGCGGAGGAGTTATACGCGAGGAACTTACGCCGCGCCCTCCTTCGCCGCGGAACTGCACCCAGTCGCTGTTACGCGAACAGGAAACAAGCATAATAAAAGCGACTGAAAATAAAATAAATTTTTTCATAGGTAGGAAAGTCCCCGTAAACTAAAGACGCGTTTTAATGCGTGATGCAGGCCGCGCATTTTTGTTAATTTTAATATATTATGATATTCCTGTTTTAATAAAGCAAATCTTTCGTTCATCTCTTCACCTTTTTTATACTCCCGCCAGCGTATTTCTGAATAGATATTCGCGAAAGCTTTTAAATGAAGATTTTCTTCTTCGCTCCGCCGCGTCTCTTTGAGAGAATCTCTTTTTTCTAAAAATAATTCCGCGTATTCATGCGCTGTCTTTGACGCGGGTTTTATCGGCTGACCGTCCGCGGCTAAACGCGCAAGCAGAAGAAGGTATAAAGAGCGGGCTCCGCTTCGGCCTCCCTTTTGTGATCCTGCGTATAAAATTATTTCTCGTCCGTAACGCAGCAGATACGCGCAGATAACAGCGAGAACCGCAAGCGCTATTGCCGCTCTGCCTGCAGCCTGCCATGGAAATTTTTTTACCTGCGAAAATGTCCTGTTTTCATCAAGAATGGGAATAACTACATCCCAGTTATTAAAATCACCCATACCCATCGGAGGAATGGCGAAAGAGGTCGCTTCAAAATCAATCCATCCGTAACCGGGAATGTAAAACTGCGCCCATGAATGGCTGTGGAGATTTGTGACCATGAATAAGTACTCAAAAGGAAATTCCTGTAAAACAGGTATTTGCTTTTGCAGCATCGCAAGTCCGTTTAAATGCGCAGGTGTCTGCAGGCTTTCCGCCGCGAGATAACCTGTTACAACACGGGAAGGAATACCGGCAAGCCTTCCCAGAAGAGCGAGAGTATTTGAAAATTCTGTGCAATCGCCCTCTTTGTTGTTAAAAAGAAATTCTTTGATGGCGGCGATGGAATGATTTTCGCTGACACTCAGATTATACTGGTAATTATAAAAACTGACCATTAGCGCGATTATATTTTCAAGATATGTATTTCCTGTTACATCTGCATTTACAAATATGGATTTCAGATAACGATCATTTTCTATAATTGCGCCGCGGTTTTTTTTCCAATTATCAAAAGCGCTGTTTATAAATGATTCAAATTGAATTCTGTCGCTTTCTTCCAGCGTAATTTCAAGATATGGAGCAAGCGCGGTTTTTTCAGAACTGCTTAAAAGGCGCGTTCGCGTATTTACAAGAAAGAGAGAGTCTTCAGGATGAATATCCGACACAACCTGATGTATGTAACGCAAAGGACCCGCGTTATCATGCAATATTATAGGATCAGCGGAATAAGGCCGCCATGGGAAATATTTATGACGTAAAGTAGATAGAGAAAAAACTTCCTGCCTGACGCGCCCAAGATCATAACTGCGTTCATTATTAAACCATGTAACAAAGAACCTTTGACCCGCAAGATCGTTTAACGGCTCCTGCGGGCTTGTTAAAAACCCATTAACGGGATCAAGTGATCCTCTGAAAGAATCACCCATATATACTGGCTCTCTGGATGACGCGACAATTTTTACCATATATTGACGATTGTCGCCGCCGCTTCCAGGCCACTCATATTCAGAAAGGCCGCGCAGTTCACCGCGTCCGTTATCTCCTTCCGGAAGAGTTCTTCTGCCGCCTCCCCTTTGAGGCAGTCCCTTATCAGTGCCGGAATCAATTCTTTGCGGTATTCGGTCAGAAATTAAATTTTCAATTATCAAATTATTAACAAAATCATGGGGAAGCACGACAAGCATAACGGCTAAAACAGCGAACGCGCCGGAAATAAAAACAAGCCCTTCTTTCCATGATCCTGCGCGGCTTTTAGGATAAAGGCACAGATATACTACAACGCCGTGAAATAAAAAAACCGCAAGAGTCCAGACCAGAATAAATTGAGTAAGAACAGAACTCTGCGCCGCGATATCTTCTCCCGAGCGGGACAGAGAAAGAAGGCGCAGGCATATCCATGCAAGAAAAAATGGTTCAAGCGCCGCGATTTTTGAAAACCATAACGGCAATGGCATTAAATTGCGGTGAAATAATAAAAGCGTAAGAAAGAAACTGATAAAACCGGTAAGAATAGGCGTAAGCGCGCCCGTGGAAAATCCTGTGGCAATAACAGAAAGAGGAACCAATAAAATAAGAGCAAGCAGGATTTTTCTCCGTAAACCGGAAGGCTGGAAGGCGATAACAGCCATTAACGGAAAAATTATAAACCACTGTATAACGCCGATACGATCAAATGAAACCGGAATGCCGGGATGAATAAAGATTAATACAATTACGCTAAAGTAAAAAAACAAGCGGAGAAAAAATAAAATTATAGAAGACAGTTTAAAGGTAAACCTGTTCATAGCTTTACCTCCGCGTAAAACATTTCAGTTTTTCCGGCGCTTCGGACATTTAATGGTTTTACTTTACCCCGCGAGAGCAGGCTGGGAGAAACAGTGCATCCATTGGAAAAAAAATCACCAATAGAAAGTATTTCAGCTTCGCCTCTGGTTTTCTGCTCATCAATCTTTATTTTAGTATTTTCATTTTTAACTTTTAATTGAATAGAAGAGGCCGTTCTGCTTTGCGCCGGCTGCGCGATAAACAGAGTTACAGGCCGCGGATTACAGGCAATAAGGAAAGAGGGAAGAGCGAAATCGCAGGCTGTGGAAAAGACATACATATCGCCGCTTCCCTGCGGAACTTCAGTTTCATTCTGCGGCGGAAAAAAAGAAAGCCCGCATAGCTCTTCAAAAAACGCGTCAAGATCATTTGGATTTTCAATTTCCCAGTTTCTTCCCGCGGCGCGGACGTCAAAAATAAACGCGGAGCTCTGCTCCATTAGGCTGCGTATAAAATACATAAGCTGCGCTTTTGCGCGATCCAAAAGCCATAATTCTTCAAGAGAAAAACTTTTTTCTCTTTTTTTTGTTTCGCCGTTATTCCCCGAATATGCGAAATTACGGAAGCAGATTTCTATCCTGCTTATCTTTTCCTGATTGTCCGTTGAAATGCGGGTAATAAGAGTATCTATTTTATCCGAACTTTTCCAGTTGATATCGCGGAAACGATCTCCCGGAGTGTACTCTCTCATATGATATCTTTCTATGTCAGAAGCAGGTTTATTGCGCTTGTCTTCCGCGCCTGTTTGCGCGTTTATATGGGTTTTTTTTCCGTAACAGGGAGAGCTTCTGACATTCACGGTTTTCTGCTGAGGCTGTCCGCAGGGAAAAGAAAAAAAACCAAACATATCATTTAAACGGCAAAAACCATCGCCGTAAAAAATTCCTGATACCGGAAAATTAAACGGCAGAGAAGAGGCGCTGTCATTTCGCCGAACCGAGGTTTCGACAAACACACGGCAGCCGCCTGCGGAAAAACTGCTTTTCCCGCAGGGAAAAAACCTGCCTTTAATAAAAAAGTGCAGGCGGAAAAAAAGAGGGACGGCCGCGTCAAGTCCTGTAATCTTAGTTTCCTCTCCTGCGTTAGCTGTCATTGGGAAAGGAGGCTTCCACCCAGGTTCCATCGTTTTAAGTTTTTTCGATTTCCATAATCCAATAATAAATAAAACAAGAAGGAGAAACAAAACAGAAGCGGCGATCACAATTTCATATGAATTGCGGTTAAAGAGCGAGCGAATAAGCAGAAATAAAGCAGTAATTAAAACAATGCAGCCAAAAGGCGTTAAAACAAGACGGGAGCGCGCCTCCATGCTATTCTCTTTTTGATTCCACAGGCACCGAATTTAAAATGCTTTGCAAAGGCGCTTCAGGCGGTATGGAAGGATCCCGGGTAATTATACGGTGAGCCATAGCGTGAATGAATATCTCTTTAATTATATCAACCGGCACATAATCCATACCGCGGCAGAGAGCGAGAGAACGCGCCAAACGGGAAATGCGCACGCCGGCTCGGGGACTTGCAGGGGTTTCAATATCGGGATGCACTCTTGTAAAACGGACGCAGTTAACAAGATAGTTAATAACATCGGGATGCATTTGAACTTCGTCGACCATTTTTTTCCAGCGGATCAAATCGGCGCTGTCGATAACGCTTTTAAAATTGCTCCACGCGTCAATCCTTCCGTGCCTGTTGATGATTTCGGTTTCATCTTCCGCCGAAGGGTAGCCCAGAGATAAACGGATCATAAAACGATCAAGCTGAGGCACGGGAAGCGGAAACAGGTGAACTCCTTTTAAATTCATTGTAGCGATAATAAAAAAAGGATCTTTTAAGTTGTACAATTTTCCTTCAATAGTGACGCTCTGCTCTTCCATCACCTGGAAAAAACTTCCCTGCGTCTTTGGAGTAAGCAGATTAATCTCATCGCATAAAACAAAATGAGCGAACACCGGCCCTTTGTTAAAAATCATCTCTCCTGATTGGCCGATAAAACGGTTAAACCCAAGAATATCCTGCGGAAGAAGATCGACAGTACATTGGACGCGGTTAAATCCTTCCATTTTAACATCATTGGTCCCGCCGTTAATTACAGCTAAATCCTCCGGTCTCCAGCGGATAGACTGAGCCAGCGCCCGCGCCAGAGAAGTTTTCCCCACTCCGTGTGAGTCCGCGAGAATTACATGTCCCCCCGCAATCTGCGCGGCAATAATATATTCGAGTTTTTTCGCATCAACAGATATTAAATTTCTGATATTATTTGATAACAGGTCAATTGACGGTTTTATATTTGAATCCATAAATAAGGATAACATTGTTTCAGTTAAAATATAAGTAGCGCGGAGTTACTAACCCGGCATAAGTTAAGACATAAAGGCGAAAATTTACTCTAGTCAGCAATCATTATCTCATATACCATAACTTATATGGCCATTATAACTCTTTTATTGACTATGATCGGCGGTTTATGCATGTTCATGTACGGCATGAAATTGATGAGCGACGGACTGCAGAAGAGCGCCGGGGAGCGGATGCGCAAAGCGGTCAATTTTATGACCAGCAACCGTTTTGTCGGGGTTTTTACAGGTTTTATGGTTACCGCTATTATTCAGTCTTCATCCGCGGTATCTGTCATGGTTGTTTCCTTTGTGACCGCAGGGCTTCTTTCTCTTACCCAGTCTATCGGTGTTCTTTTTGGAGCGAATATCGGAACCACGCTGACAGCCTGGATTGTCTCGCTTATCGGTTTTAAAATAAGCATAGACAGCCTTGCGATACCTGCAATTGGAATTGGGTTTATTTTAAAAGCTGTCAATTGGAAACATAAAAGCATCGGCGAATTTTTATTAGGTTTTGGTTTTTTATTTTTAGGGCTTTTTTATCTTTCAGACGGAGTAGGAAAAATAGAATTTAACGCTCACGCGATTGAAGCTTTCAAAAATCTGGGTTTTACCGCAGTCCTTATCGCTTTTGGCACAAGTTTTATTATGACGCTCATTATCAATTCATCCACCGCCGCGGTCGCCATGATAATAGTTATGGCGGGAAACAACATCATAACTTATGAGATGGCGGCAGGCATGATTCTTGGAGCGAACATAGGCACTACTACCGACGGTATACTGGCTTCTATCGGCGGAACCGCGGACGCTAAGCGCTCCGCTTTATCTCATGTGCTTTTCAATGTGATATTAGCCTGCTGGGCGATTCCATTATTAATGCCTGTTCTTAAACTTGTTGATATAATGGTTCCGGGAAATCCTCTGGTAATCGCCTACAGCGCTGACGGAAAATTAATAGATAATCCCGCTATTGGTTTTCATCTGGCGATGCTTCATACAATGTTTAAAGTATTAAATACAATTTTATTCCTGCCTTTTATAAATCAATACGCAAAGCTGCTGACATTTCTTATCCGCGATAAAAAAAGAAAAGAAGAAAATGACAGCCATTACAAGTTCGCGTACATTACAACAGCTGTCGCCGATTCGCCTGAACTAAACATCATCCGTGTAGAAAATGAAATTAAAAAAATGTCCGGCATTGTCTCTCTTATGTACTCGCGTTTCTGCGCAGTGCTGCGTAATATGCGCGAAGGCGGCGATTATGACAAAGAAAATGTTACCGCTCTTTGCGCGGAACTGCTTCAGAAAGAAAATTATATTGACGAGATGCGGGAAATACTCAGTACTTTTTTAATTGAATGCAGCACGCAGGTAAAGCAAAACACTCAATCCGAGAAACGTATTTCATACCTGATTCAGATAATAGCCGCAATCGAGTCAATGAGCGATGAATGTTACGCGATCAGCCGGCTGCTGGAAAAAAGCGTCAGCAAAGACTGCGTTTTTAAAGAAAAGGAAATGAAAAAACTTATACCGTATGTCGGAATGGTAGAAGAATTTCTTGCGCTGCTTGAAAACCAGCTGGGACGCGCCACTTCTCAGGAGCAAAAAGCGCGCGCCGCCGCGCTCGAGGAAAGCATCGACAGAAACCGTAAAAAGCTGCACAAACTGGGACGCAAACGAATTGAAGCCGGCGGCGATGTAAAAGCGGAACTGCTCTTTATCGACCTTGTCCGCCGCGTCGAAAAACTCGGTGATTATTGTTTTGAGATTTCGGAAGCGTACAGGTAATAAGACACATGCTATTATCAATAAAACAGCTTCCATATTATTATTTTTATACTTTCTAATAAAATTAAACTTACTCTTATGAGGAAAAACGCGTTCCTGAATCATAAAAAAAACGCAGCCTCAGGATTTACCTGAAACTGCGCTTTATTAATCAAAAACAGTTACTTTTTACAAACTATCTGGCAAGCCTGTTAATAAGATCCATAACCTGCTGCGCAGCCGCGGCGTTTGTGATACGTCCAAAAGCGGCGTTCTGATAGATAAGGAAGAGACCAGAATTCCATTCAGTGTCGTTAGGCATATTGGGGTTAGGCGGTGACGCGTTTTTACCAGCTACATCCATGTACGCAATAATCTTCTGGTTTACAGCAGTTGCGTTAGCAAAAACAGCAGCTCTTGTCGCCGGTGTTACAGGCATTCCAGGATCCGGACCCATAATAGCCCATACGCGTGGATCATTTAATCTGAAGTTAAGATATTTTATCGCGTTATCGGCATTCTTTGTATTCTTGTTAATGCCGATCATTTGGCTCATCTGCGACCAAAGACCTTTGGTTACAGCTGCGTTAGGGAGCATTATTAGATCAAGCTCATCCTGAATCGCACCCTGATAACCAGCAAGTTGATTTGACCAAACAAAGGAAAGCGCGGTTCTGCCTGCAATAAGTGATGAAGTTGCTTCGTTGGTTTCGGCATAATCAGCGGCAGTCGCGGCGGGGGGAATAATACCCGCTTCGCGCCATGTTGACCACATATCTAAATATCTCTGAACAACGGCGGTTGTAAGTTGAGTTCTTGTACCGTCCCAAACCGGAGTCTGGTTGTCGCCTGCCCAGTAACCAAGGAATACTGAACCCGTTGTTGTAGCGCCGTTATCTGTCATGGCATATGTTCCTGCGGGAAGCCTTGCCTGAACAGCGCGGAGCCAAGTGTCAAATTCCGCCCAAGTCATGTCTACTTTGGGGAGAGGAGCGCCTACTCTTTGCAACAGTGACTTATTATAAACCAATGCCGGCATATTCTGACCAGCGGAAATAGCGTAAAGCACACCGTCTCTTGTTCCAGCGTTAATAGCTGCCGTATCTACATTCGTCAAATTCAAGGCGCCGCTTCTTACATATGAATCAAGAGGAAGAAGAATATCTGCAATACCAGGCGCGTTCCTGCCATTATCAGGAATATTCAGATTGGTAAACCAGCCGCCAAGCTGAATAATATCAGCCGCTCCGCCTCCGCGGAACTGTGTAAAGAATTTGTTAAAATGCTGATCGGTTCCCGGTGCCGGCTCACCCGCGATAACAATCCCTGTTTCTTCAAAGAAAATGTCGTTTGTAAGCTGATAATTCCTGATGCGTCCTTCACTACCCCAGAAAGACCAGCGAACGACATTAGACGATGTCGTTGCCGCTGTCTCCTGTTTGTTGCCCCCCGCAAATACCATACTGAATGCCAATGCAAACAGTACCAAAACCATTAAAGCTTTTTTCATGAAAACCTCCAAAAAATATTATTAAGGGTAAACTACCCTTTAATACCAGTTGTTGTAATTCCCTGTACAAAGTATCTCTGTAAACTGAAGAATAAAACAAAACAGGGAACAAGCGATAATACTGACATAGCGAACATCGAACCCCATGAAGAAACGCCTGAAGAATCCAAAAAGAGCCGTAATCCCAATGGAACTGTGAATAATTGCGGAGTATTCAAGTATATCATTTGGCTGAAAAAATCATCCCATGTCCACAGAAATTTAAAAAGCAAAGTTGTAATAACGGCAGGCATAGCCAAGGGGAGTATTATTCGCCAGTAAATACCGAATTTATTACAACCGTCAATAACGGCAGATTCATCCATATCCTTTGGAAGGCTTCTTATAAACTGTACCATCAAGAATATAAAAAACGCTTCTCCGCCGAAAAACGACGGTATTATAAATGGATAAAAAGTATCAACCCAGCCAATCATACGGAAAATAACATAACGAGGAAGATTGGTAACATGCCCGGGAAGCATCAATGTTACCATCATAACCGCGAACCAGAATTTCCTGCCTACAAAGTTAAGTCGTGCAAAAGCATAAGCCGTAATTGAACAAGCTACAGCATTAATTATGGTACATGAAGCGCTGATAAAAAAGGAATTCGCGAAAAAGGTACCAAATCCAACAATGTGTATACCTTTCCATCCATTTCTGTAATTTTCCAGGGTCCACATTTCAGGCAAAAGAGCCGGGTTACTGAATATCTGATTAGCTTCCTTGAAAGATGCCATAATCAGCCATACAATCGGATAAAGCATTCCGATACCCAAAACAATAATTATAAAATGCGTAAGAGCTGAAGAAATAAAAGGTTTTTCGCTGCTCATTCGCCGCTCCCGTAAGATACAAGCCTCCCGGAGAATTTAAATGCTAAAAAAGTAAAAGTCGCAATAATCACCAAAAGCACCCACGCCATTGCTGAAGCATAGCCCATATGTCCGTAAGCGAACCCTCGCAGATACAAATAAAGGCTGTAGAACATTGTAGAATCTATAGGCCCGCCTGTACCGCCTGAAATAATAAAGGCCTGAGTAAATGACTGGAATGCGCCGATCATCTGCATAATAAAGTTAAAGAATATGATGGGGGAAAGACAGGGAAGCGTAATATGGATAAATTGCTTGATCTTCCCGGCTCCGTCCACACTGGCCGCTTCGTAGTACTCTGCAGGTATTTGCTTAATTCCCGCTAAAAATATAATCATAGGAGAACCAAACTGCCAAACTGACAGTATAACAAGCGTATAAAGAGCGTATTCAGGGCTTGATAACCAAGAGGGAGGATTAAGCGCGCCGTCAGAAAGAGTCCTGATTATCATGTTTATCGCTCCGTCTCCTGCAAAAAGGCGCCGCCATAAAACAGCTATAGCTACAGAGCCGCCAAGAAGGGTCGGAATATAATAAACAGTGCGGTATAACGGGATTCCCTTGAGTTTTTGGCTCATCAGCATAGCGACCGCAAGAGCGAATATTAACTTGGCGGGGACTGAAATAAAAACATACTTTAATGTAACCAGAAGCGAGTTCATAAACCTTTCATCACGCGGAAACTCATCATTCCCGATGAACATAACAAAATAATTACGCATCCCTATCCATTCAGGATCGCGAATCATATTGAACTGTGTAAATGAAAGGTAAAATGAATAAGCCATAGGGTAGATAACAAGAAGGAAAAACCCAAGAAGCCACGGAACCATAAACGCGTATGATGATAAATTATCTTTAACTACGCTGTTTAAAGACCGGCCGGATTTTAAATAGACTTTTTGCCTGGAAGATCGTCCGGCTTGATTCACTCTCATGCTCCTCTATTAGCCGCAAATAACAGCAGATCATGATCATAACATCATTGGACATTATTAGTCAATATGCGATAAAATTTATGAATAATTAAACGCTAAACCCGCGCAGCAGCTCTCTTGGTTTGCTTCCCTGAGCGGGGCCGACAACTCCGCGGTGTTCCATTTCGTCAACAAGTCTCGCGGCGCGGTTAAAGCCGATTTTCAGTCTGCGCTGAATATAACTGGCGCTTGCCTTGCCCTGCTGCATTACAATTTCAAGAGCCTTTTCGTATAACGGATCATCGCCGTCTGTGAACAGCGACATGTTCGCGTCGTCTTCTTCATCTTCAAAGAAAATTTCGTCATCAATGTAATCTGGAGCTCCGAAAGTTTTTACATGTTCTACAACCGCTTCAATTTCATCTTCGGAAATAAAAGCGCCCTGCATGCGGATCGGGAACGGATCGACTGCGCCCGCGTAAAGCATATCGCCTCTGCCAAGAAGTTTTTCAGCCCCGACCATGTCGATGATAATGCGGCTGTCTGTTTTACTCGCGACCATGAACGCGATTCGGCTTGGAATGTTCGCTTTAATAAGGCCGGTGATTACATCAATCGAAGGCCGCTGGGTAGCGAGTACAAGATGAATGCCGACAGCGCGGCTCATTGCGGCTAACCGCGCCACTGTGGATTCAAGCTCTTTTCCCGTAGTTGTCATCAAATCCGCAAACTCATCAATAATAACAACTATGTAAGGAAGGTGTTCCTGCGCAAGATTTTTTTCCTTGATGCGCCTGTTGTAACTGCGGATATCGCGCACTCCCATTCTGTCAAGGCAGGCGTAGCGGCGTTCCATTTCGTAAATGCAGTATTGAAGAGCCTGAAACGCTTTTTTGGGTTCAGTAATCACGGGCGTTAACAAGTGCGGGATATCGTTGTAAAGTTTTAATTCGACAATTTTTGGATCGATAAGCATGAGTCTGCACTCAGCCGGATGAAGCTGGTAAAGAATCGAAAGAATAATTGAGTTTACGCAGACTGATTTTCCGGAACCTGTAGCTCCTGCGATTAACAAGTGCGGCATTTGAACAAGATCGACTGTCTGCGCTTCTCCTGTGATGTCTTTTCCCATAACTATTGGAATTCCCATCTTGTCGCCGGAGCGCTTCAGTTCCGTTTCGATAATTTCCCTGAAAGAGACAATGTTCCGTTTCGCGTTCGGGACTTCTATGCCTACCGCGTGTTTTCCGGGAATGGGAGCGACAATACGCACAGAAGACGCGGCCAGTCGCAGAGCGATATTGTCCTGAAGACCTACAATTCTGGAAAGTTTTACTCCGGGAGCTGGAAGAATCTCGAACATTGTTATAACCGGGCCTTTTTTAATGCCTGTTACTTCAGCCTGTATCTTGAATTCTTCAAGCGTTTCTTTAAGCGCGGCCGCGGCGTCCCGCGTAGCCTGATCGATGATCCAGTATTCGCCGTCTGGATATTCATTTAATATTTCAACAGGTATCTTATATTTTTTATTACGAGATGTATTAATCTTAACGCCGGATGTTTCGATTTTTTTAGGAACCGGCTCTTCATCAAGCAAACAGTCTTCGCCTGCGTCAGCCTCATTGTCATCAATATCTATGTCCTGATCATTATCACATTCATCATCATCCTGATCATCAGTACTTTCTTCATCTGCATCCTGATCGTTATCGAATTCCTCGTCTGTATCCTGATCGTTGGCGTATTCATCAATATCATCAATGGGATCAATATCTGATTCATCCGCCGGCTGCAATTCATATTCAATTTCTTCACATGGCAAACACGGTTCGGGTTTTAACTGATTGATATCTTTATCTCCGATAACGGAAACTCCGGGAATAATAATACTGCGCTGCTGCGGTATATCATCATCCGCTGGTTCGTCATTAATATCATCATTTTGATAATTGTCAGCGGCAACTGGCAAAGAAATATCATGCGGTACCGGCAGCAAAGCCATTTTTTTATAATCAGGATTTGCTGTGCTTTTTTGCTGAAAAATGGTATTTCGCAGCAGCAGCAGAGCGAGCACTTCGATTACGGTAAGCGATATTATTATCATGCTGAATCCGGTTTTTCCGGTGAAATTTAAAAGAACGAACTGGAGAGAACGAATTTCAAAATCGCGGACAAACGCAAATCCAACAGCCAGAGTGATGAACGGCAGAATAAAACAATTCAATAAGAAGATTCTGTCCGGCCGCCATTTTGAATCAGCCAGAATAAAAGCGGCATAGGCGAAATAAACCGGAATTAATATGGAAAGAATCCCAAAAGAGCGGACAAAAAACAATCCGGGCGCTGCCGGAAATACCATCAGACCGAATAAACCCGGTAAAAGAGCAAGAATGAAAACAAGACTGAAAAGCCCGAAAAAAACCGCAAACGCTATTGAAACGGCACGGTGTTTATAATAACCGTCTGTGGTGATTCTATTTTTAAATTCGTCGATAATTTGCAAACCAGATACCTCTTTAGTATTGTCGGCATATCGCGATAGTCTCTTTATTTTCATAATGACTGTCACTTTTCCGCCGAAACCGGTAAACTATCAGATATGGTAGATATTCTGCTGGGCGATACTAAACCTCCATCAAAGCCGCCTAACTGCCTTAAGTGCGTTTATTTCAGAATCACATGCGATATCAAGTATCCCAGAATTCCGTTGCGCGCGTGCGAACTTTTTTCATTTATGAGTCTAAATATGCCTTCTATGGAAGTGTTCCGTATTAACGGCGCTCATTGCCCTTCTTTTCAATTAAAAAGCGGTCTAAAATAGCTATATTTATTAATCTGCACAGCTCATTAGTAAGCGCCAATGCAAGTACCGACAGCTCTGGCGGTATCGATCATGTAATGATCTACCGGAACATTTTTAACCTTGTCTTCGGGAACGAATAATTCGACTGAATCAATATCATTGCCGTTAAGTGAAACCATGCGGCCGTATCTGCCTTCCGCCATTAATTTAACAGCGGCGGTTCCAAGGCATGTCGCAAGGACGCGATCGGACGAACTGGGAATGCCTCCCCTTTGCACGTAACCTAAAACTGTAGCGCGGGTTTCCATTCCTGTTTCGTCATGAATCTCGCGGGCAATGCGGTAGGCGGCGGAAGGGCCCGACTCCTGATGGATTTTTTTTCTTTCTTTCTTGTCCATCTTCGCTTCTTTTACAGACATCGCGCCTTCGGCTGCTACAACAACAGAAAACGTCTTGCCGGATCTCGCGCGGTTTTCAAGATGCCGTCCGATAATTTTTATATCGTAGGGTATTTCAGGAATAATGATAACATCGCCGCCGCCCGCGATTCCGGCATACAGAGCAAGCCAGCCTGCTTTATGCCCCATCAGTTCTATAACGATGACGCGGCTGTGGCTCTGCGCGGTCGAATGAAGACGGTCAATTGCTTCAGTCCCTATTCCAAGCGCTGAATGAAAACCGAATGTCCTGTCTGTGCCGACAATGTCATTATCAATTGTTTTTGGAAGACCGATAACATTTAACCCTTCGCGGGCAAGTTTGCAGCCTGTAGTATTTGTCCCGTTGCCGCCCATCACTACAAGACAGTCAAGTTTAAGCCTTGAGTAAGTTTCCATGATTGCGGAAACTTTTTCGCTTGCAGGTTCATCTTTAGCGGCGGGTTTAAAAGGTTTTTCTCTGCTGGAACCGAGAATGGTTCCGCCGAGCGTTAAAATACCGGAAAAATCATCAGGTTCTAAAGTCCTTGTATCTTCGTCAATAAGACCAAGAAAGCCTTTGGCGATTCCGACAATTTCCATGCCGTATCGATCATGAGCCGCACGGCATACACCGCGAATAGCAGCATTTAAACCCGGACAATCACCGCCTGCTGTTAATATTCCGAACTTCTTTGTCGCGCTGTGAATAGCCATATAAGATTTATACCTTTAGGAACGCATTTTTACAAGAGGAAAAGCGAAAACGGATTTATTTGAATTAAGCTTGTTATAAAACTTCGGTTGGTTTCAGAACAGCTTCAATTATCGCATTGTTTTTTCGCTTCGTTCCAAAATTTCTCCATGATTTCCAAATTCTCTTTATTCAATTCAAGATTTAATTCTTTCATCTTTTTTTCTATATACTTAAACCGTTTAATAAATTTACTGTTAGTGCGGTGAAGGGCGGCAGATGGTTCCGTTTTTAAAAAACGGCAGAGATTAATCACAGAAAAAAGCAAATCTCCAAGCTCTTCTTCGACCTCCATGCAATTCTGTACATTATTAACAGCGCTGTTTTTTGATAATGCGCGCTGCACTTCTTCAAGTTCCTCTTTAATTTTTGAAATAACTCCTTCTGTATCCGGCCAATCAAAGCCGGTTTTTACGGCTTTTTTCTGCAGCGCGTAAGCTTTATCCATCGGAGGAAAACCTGAGCTGACTTCGTCAAGAATTGAATCCTTCGGCTTTCTCCCTTCCTGATTAATTTTAATAGCCGCCCAGTTGTTAAGAATCTCTGCGGTGTCTTTGACTTTAACACCGCTGAATACATGAGGATGGCGGCGGATTAATTTTTCTTTTACTCCCGATAACGCGTCCGCGACAGAAAATTTTCCTTCCTGTTCATACATATAACTAATCATTGTTACAAGCAGAAATAAATCCCCAAGTTCCTCGGCGGCATGAGTAGGATCATTTTCATCAATCGCTTCCAGACATTCGTATGTTTCTTCGATTAAAGCTCCCCTTAATGTTGAAGGAGTCTGTTCCCTGTCCCATTCGCAGCCGTCAGGAGATCTCAGTTTTATAATAATTTCATATAACGCATTAAACGAACCGCCCGGCATCATAATATTTCCTTGTTTTCTCCGTTTTCCGGCGCAAAGGCCTGTATTTTTTTCTTTTTCCATTCGGTTAACAGCGGTTCAGGTTCGCAGGATAAAATCTGAACCAAAAGATTAGCGCCTGCGTCAAGCGCAGGCGCAAGCATTTCCCGCTCTGTTTCGGAAAAATCAGATAACACCCAGTCATAAACGCTAAGGCTCGCATTAATGTCTTCGGGGCGGCCAATGCCGATACGCAGACGCCAAAAATCCGTGCTGTTAAAACTTTTATTTATCGAACGAAGGCCGTTATGCCCGCCAAGGCCGCCTGAATATTTCAAAGAAATCGTGCCAAGAGGAAGCTCAAGTTCATCATGGATAATAATTATTTCTTCTATATTGATTTTAAAAAACGCCGCTGCCGCGAGAACAGAATTGCCGGAAAGGTTCATATATGTTTCCGGCATAAGGAAGTGATGACATTCATAGGCGGAATACAAACCGCTGAATTTTTTCTGTAAGGAAAGAGATGAAAAAAAAGGCAGGGACTGAGTAAGAAGGCGCCCGGCGTTATGTCTGTTCCGCGCGTATCCGGGACCCGGATTTCCCAGAAAAGCAAAAAGTTTGATCATAAACGGAGTATATTAAAAAAAAGATAAAAATTTAAGGGTCAGTGAGCTTTTTTATAACTCAGGTTTCTAATAAAACCTTTATTAATAATAAACCTGATCGCTTTGCCTTATGTCATCAAATCGCAGACGGTAAACGATCAGGCTAAAAAAATTTCTAATAATTGAGGCTGCTTTAAAACATCAGCTTTTAGAACAACCGCCTTAACTAATAAATTAAGGCGCGTTCGTTTTCGGCGCCGCGGCTTTTTTTGCCTTAGGAGACGCTTTCGGTTTAGCCGCTTTTGGTTTATCGGCTTTTACTTCGGTATCGTCAACAATAGCAGCGATTGGCGCGTTCTTCTGAATGGACGCGATACCTTTGAGACAAGATTTCTTGTCCGGATAGGATTCACCAACAGCAATGATTTCTCCATTGCCGGCTTTCAGGTTAAAGCGAAACTTATTCGATTTATCCTTATATACGGTAAATTTTGCAGGCATAATATTCTCCTAAAATTTAAATTTAATTAAAGTATACGCCTGCCGTTATTATTTTGCAATAAAAAAATTAATTCTCTTTTACTACATCAAAACGGGTAAAAGTTAAAACAGGCGGTTTGCCGGGAGAATTGTCAGTGCCAAATTCAAACAGATTTGAAATTGATCTGTCACTGTACGCGGATTTATAAGTTTTTAATCTGACTGCGCCCCGATACTCAACATTTGCTTTTATCGCGTGAGCAAACAGAGGAACATGCTTGTTCACCGGATGCGCCGATATGGGAACTGTATACTCGCCGCGCGTTTATAACAAATCTGTGCCGGTTGAGCAAAGCAGCTGGCTGATAGTCAGCGGTGTTTTTGTTGACTCGATTGACGGGCAGAAAGTAGGACGCGATCCGTGGGGAAATGGCAAACAAGGGAGTAAAGGCTATGGAACAGATGATGTACGAAAATTGTGTATGACAGACGCATTTAACACAAATCTCGCAGGAATGGTTAAAGCGTGCGTATACCTAGAATATCTTATCCCCTCTTGTTAGCCAAAATAATTAAAAGAGCGATGTCACCCTGTCTTACACCCGGTATCCTCGCCGCCTGTCCGACAGTGAGAGGTTTAACGATTGTCAGTTTTTCTTTTGCTTCGGCTGAAAGACCGTTTATAGAGACATAATTTAAATTCGGATCAAGTTTGATGGCGTCCATTTTCGCGGCTTTGGCGGCAAATCGGTTTTCTTTTTCAATGTAGCCTGAGTATTTAATGTCCAAAAGCGCGCGCGCTACTAGCTCCTCAGGATATCCTGATAATTCTGTATCATCAAAATTGCCTTTGCGTTTCGCGAGAAGCTCTTTAATTGCATCTAACGTTTTTGTTTTCTCAAGAAAACGTTCCCATCCTGAATCGCTGATAAGGCCGGCTTCGCGGCCTTTTGGAGTAAGACGAGCATCGGCGGTGTCGTGGCGAAGCATCAGACGGTGTTCGGCGCGGCTTGTAAACATACGGTACGGCTCTTTTGTACCCAGAGTGGTAAGATCGTCAACAAGAACTCCTATGTAAGCTTCGGCGCGGCCAAGTATAAGAGGCGGGCGGTTCAGCATTTTCATAGCCGCGTTGATGCCTGCCATAATTCCTTGAGCGGCGGCTTCTTCATAACCGGAGGAACCGTTTGTCTGCCCTGCCGCGAAAAAGCCGGAAAGGCGTTTTGATTCCAGCGACGGATAAAGATCGAGAGGATCAAGGTAATCATATTCCACGGCATAAGCGGGGCGGACAATGCGAGCATCTTCAAGACCGGGAACGCTGTGAATAAAATCGCGCTGAACATCTTCCGGCAAAGAACTTGAAGCGCCGTTCATGTACATTTCGTTAGTTGAAATTCCTTCAGGCTCGATAAAAATATGATGCCTCCCGCGCTGAGGGAAGCGGACAACCTTGTCTTCTATAGAGGGGCAGTAGCGCGCTCCGGCGCCGGTTATTTTTCCGCCGTATAAAGGAGAGCGGTGAATATTCGTCCTGATGATTTCATGCGTTTTTTCCGTTGTGAAAGTAACCCAGCAGGGAAGAGACGACCTTTCAATAACAGCGTCATTGCCGAATGAGAACGGGTGCATTTCTTCGCCGTCCTGTTTTTCCATCTTGGAAAAATCAATCGAGTTTTCTGCTATTCGCGCCGGAGTGCCTGTTTTAAGCCGTCCGACAGGAAACCCAAGCCGGCGAAGAGAAGAGCCAAGCCCGATAGCCGCTTCTTCGCCAAGGCGCCCCTGAAGCGCGTCAAACTCGCCGATAAAAATTTTTCCTTCCATGAAAGTTCCCGCTGCGAGAATCACTGTGCGCGCTGTTATGTGAAGTCCTCTGCCTGTAATTACGCCTGAGATTTTTGCTCCGCAGGAAATATTCGCTGCTGCATTGACAGTTTCTGCGCTTCCTTCAATTAAAAAATCAATGACAGTATCCATAAAAATTGTCAGATTTTTTTGGTTTTCAAGAACAGATCGGGCCGCCACCTGATACGCCTGTTTATCAGCCTGAGCGCGCGGTGCCTGCACAGCAGGCCCGCGCGAACGGTTTAAAATACGGTATTGAATCATTACCGCGTCAATCAGCCTGGCCATCTCTCCGCCAAGCGCGTCAACTTCGCGGACAAGATTGCCTTTGGAAAGTCCGCCGATCGCGGGATTACAGGAGAGCGCTCCGATTCTGTCGGGATTTTGCGTGATGAGCAAAGCTGAAAAGCCAAGACGGGAGACAGCGAGAGACGCTTCAATTCCGGCGTGGCCTCCGCCCACTATTATACAATCGTAATCCAAATATCACTCCTTTTAAAACCGGCCGCGGCGCGTATGATATACTTTAAAACATATATGCATCTAAGGGAAGTAAAAGGCATTTTAAGCGCTTCAGGCGGAATGAATATCAGCCGCGGGTGTATGCATGGCTGCATTTACTGCGACTCGCGGAGCAAGTGTTACCGCATAGAACATGATTTTGAAGATGTCGGGATAAAATCCAACGCGCCGGTGTTACTCGAAAACGCTTTAAAGCGAAAAAGAAAAAAGTGCATGATAGGCACAGGCGCGATGAGCGATCCTTATATTCCAATTCCGGAAAATCTTGCGAATATCCGCTCGTGTCTTGAAATCATTGAAAAATACGGATGCGGCCTTGCGATTCAGACAAAATCGGATTTAATTCTGCGGGATCTGGATTTGCTCATCAGCATTAATAAAAAAGCAAAGTGCATTGTGCAAACAACATTAACAACATTTGATGAAGACCTTTGCAAAATCATTGAGCCTGATGTATGCGGCGCAAAAAAGCGTTTCGAAGCATTAAAGGTCATGCAAAAAAACGAAATACAAACAATTGTATGGATGTCCCCGTTTCTTTCGTTTATAAATGACACTGAAGAAAATCTTCGCGGCCTTTTAAATTACTGCGTTGATGCCGGCGTCCGCGGAATCATATTCTTTGGCATAGGTCTTACACTGCGCGAAGGAAACCGCGAATATTTTTATTCAAAACTTGACGAGCATTTTCCGGAATTGAAAAAAAAGTATCAGAAAAAATACGGTTTCAGTTATGAAATAAAAAGCGATAACAACGAAACGCTTTCATCCCTCTTTTATGAAATTTGCAATAAAAATAAAATTGTCTGTAATAACGATGAACTGTTTGAATATATGCACGCTTTTGAAGAGAAAAAAACTGAGCAGCTGAGTTTATTTTAACGTATTATTTCCCGACGCAAAATTTGCTGAACATCTCTTCCAGAATGTCAGCAGTGGAAACCTCTCCGGTAATTTCACCAAGGGAGTTAACGGCATCTCTCAGCAAAGGCGCGATGAAATCTAACGGCTCTACGCGTTCTGCTAATGAAAGCGCTTCTTCAAGCGAGGAGCAGGCTGCGTCAACAAGATTTTTCTGCCGCGCTGTGCCAACCGCAGCAGGCTCGAATGTAACGCCGCTAGTCTTTTTAAAAATAACAGAATTAATCGCCAAATAAAGATCAGCTAACCCTTCGCCAGTTTTCGCGCTGACGCAGACAGGAGTAATATTTTTTATCAAATCAGATTTCTGAGGCTTTTCGAGATCGCATTTGTTCCATAAAAATAAAATTGTTTCGTTTGTTTTTTGCTCTCCCCGCTCATCATTTATCATTCCAATTTCATCATTATCTTCTTTTGTTACGCCCTGCCCGCCGTCTATAAGATATAAAACAATATCCGCTTCCTGTAAAAGTCTGCGGCTGCGCTGGATTCCGATTTTTTCAATAGAGTCCGATGATTCGCGCAGACCGGCGGTATCAATAAGGCGGACGGGAATTCCCTCAACAGAAACCCGCGCTTCAATCCAGTCGCGGGTTGTGCCGGGAACTTCAGTTACAATGGAGCGATCTTCTTTTAACAGCAGATTAAAAAGGCTTGATTTACCGGCGTTCGGGCGGCCGGCAATCACGCAAGTTATCCCTTCCTGAAAAATACGTTCAGTCTGCCATGAGTTTGAAAGTTTTTTTAAACGGTCAAGCGCTAAAAGCGCGCTGTCCCTGTTTGGAAGAACGCCGGAAATTTCATCCGCTTCAGCGCTGACTTCATCATCCGAATAATCAAGAAAAATTTCCGCGCCAGCTAGAACAGAAACAAGAATATATTTTATTTCATTAATTTCCGTTTGCAATGATCCGCAAAGACGTAAAACCGCGCGGCGGCGGCTTTCTTCAGTCTTTGCGCTGACAAGCTCCATTACAGATTCGCTTTTTGTAAGATCAATTTTACCGTTTATAAAAGCGCGGAACGTAAACTCACCGGCAAGCGCGTCACGAAAACCTGCCTCCTTTAAAGCAGCCATTACAGCAGCGCCGGAACATAAACCGCCGTGACAGCAGATATCAAGGCTGTCTTCGCCGGTGTAGCTTTTAGGAGAACGAAAAACGGAAACAAGAACCTCATCAATTATTTCCTGCTTTTTAACGCCAGGTTTTACAATCCAGCCGTGTAAAACAGTATTTCCATGCGCGTTAATAAGAGCATTTTTTTCCATTTTTTCGTGAGCGTTCTTCAGGCTCGTTGTAAAAACAGATGACGCTGATTCAATTGAACCTTTTCCTGAACAACGGATTAAAGTGAGAGCTCCGCCGACGGCCGCGACTGCCGCAATAAGAGCGTCGTCTCCGTAATTCGCGCGGGAGGAATCATTATACGTCATTTTTAAAAACCGTCAAAAAAAGTCTGGCGAAGCCGGTTAACAGCGGCGGATTGATTTCTGGTCAGCGTTACTGATGCCGCTGTTTGCGCCGCCAGATCTGTAATTACTGTCTGTATTGTATTTTTATCAACGCTGATTAATACAAAAAACATAATTGTCTCTGACTGAGAATTACTGTCTGGTGAATCATTGCCGGTTTTTGTTTTAATCCAGTAGGTCTCTTCCTTTACTGCGCCGGGATATCCGCTGTTATATGCGTTTTTCACCATTGTTTCAAAAAATAAACCGTATTCATCATCAGGGTAAAGAGAAGCCGAGGAAATCATTCTTCTTTCAACTCTTGCCGCCGCAAGCATAGGCAAGTCCTGGGCAGCGGAAAAATTATCCGCCCATCTGGTTAATACAATAAAATTATCGCTTTCATTTACAGCGATAAAAACATATTTATCATTAAAGCGGTTAAGATTTTCAACCGCTTCTAATCCTCCGATAATATAGAAAGAAAGCCATGTCGGTAAATAACCTGACTGCGAACCGTCTTTTGTCCCTATAATATCACTGATCCCTATTCCAATATTATTATCGTTTCCAAAATAATTTTCGTCAGGAACAGGAATGAAAATATTAGCAGAGCTGCTTGTGCATGAAAATAAAATAATTACTATTAATATAAAACCTGCCGCAGAAAAATATTTTTTCATAATGGAAAATTTAATCAGGGTATGTCTGCGGTTATCCGCGGTTCTTCTTTTGCCGGGGATTTTACTTCCGCGATTAAAGTTTCCGTTGGCGGCATTAAATATAAGGCAAATTCATCCCAAACTACAGCAGGCGCGGGTTTGATTCCGGTTCGGGAACTATTATTCAAATTATTTTCTGCAAGAGAGCCCAAAATTATCTGAAACTCGTTTTCTGTTTCCGCTTCAATTGATATTGGCGTCACCTGAGGATCATTATTAATAAAATCATCGGCAAAGTTGATCTGAGCGGTTATAGAATCCGGCGCAACCGAAAAACTGACGCTGGCGGTATGGAAAAAAACATCAGGAGATTCTTCGGCAGTTTCTGGTAAACTGAAAATCTGTGAAACTGTCATTAAGGAAGAAGTTAATGTTAGAATAATATCTCTGTCTTCCATATACAAATGCAAGAACGCTTGGTGCGATGAATCAAATGAAACAGAAAAAATTCCGCCGCTTTCTACAGGCATAAATCGGAATAAAACATGCCATGTTTTTATTAAATTTTCAGGAACCGAAACTTTCGGAAGAGAAATATAATAGCGGCTTGTAACAAGCCCGTAAGTTCCGTTCGCGCCCATCCATTTTGCTGTACCGGTATTTAATACAGCCTGTCCCGCAGAAGTTTTAGAATTATTTAAATTACCTTCAAATGTATACCAGCTAAGAAGCTGCGGATTATCAGATGAAACAAGATGCATATCAATAGCTTTAGATGAAACAAGCAGAGAAATATCTTTGCTATATCCTGTCAGTCTTTCAGGGTTCCCGGCCGGAAATACTTCGGCTCTTAATGAGAAAAATCCGCTTTGATCCGGCGCTTTCCATAAAAGCTGATCTGCGCCGTCAGCCAGAGTTCCTTCAAGAATTTTCCTTCTGCCTTCATACCAAATTATATACGGATTAAGATCGCCGGTATTTTTTAAATCAGCTTCCAGCAATACAGCGGTTCCTCTGGGTATTAGCTGTATACTTTCAGCAATACCGGGCAGGTATACACTAATCCCTTCAAAAGAAAAATCAGTATTCCCCAAATAATAGAACAATTTTTCTGTTCTTTGCAGAATATCCCTTCCGCTCATAACCTGCGAAACAATGGTATAACTGCCTATCAACAAATTATCAGGTAAAGAAAAAACAGGAAGAATATCATCAAGGCTATCTACAGAAATAATTGAGTCATTCGCGGTTTGCGCTGGCTCATCATCTTCATCAAGAATATAAGTAACCCTGGAACCGTTAATTTCTCCTCTTGAGTCTTTGATAAAAATAACCAAACCTGTAACATCCGGATCATTTGATACGGAGTCTTCAAAATACGGACGTATATTATCAATTGATGTGATGAAAGAACAATTATCAAGAGAAATATCGTTAATTTCTACATTTATTTTATAACTGCCGGCAGACGGTAAAATTGTATCAATAGCCTCACAACTACAGAAGACGACGGTCAGGAAGACGCCAAACGCAGGGAATATAATAAATTTTCTCAGATTTTGAAAACACATATCCAAGTTAAATATACCATAAAAAGAGGAATAAATCAACTTTACATGGAAACAATTTAATAATTGTAATTTTGAAAAAGCCCCGAATATCTGTTATTATTAATAATGCATACAAAGGCGGTAATCCATCTTGAGCGTTTCAGAGAAAATATTAAAGCTGTAAAAGATCGAATTGGAAAAGACAGATTGATCTGCGTTCCGGTAAAAGCAAACGCGTACGGTCACGGGGCTTTACAAATAGCTGAAGAAAGCATTAAAGCCGGGGTAAACTGCCTTGGTGCGGCAACTGTTTCAGAGGGTATAGAACTCAGAAAAGGAGGGATAAAAGCTCCTATATTAATATTTTCACAGCCACATCCTGATGAAATTCCGGAAATCATCAGAGAAAATCTGACGCCTTTTATATCTGACATTGATTTCGCTTCCGCGGTAGATGAACAGGTTACCGCGGCAAACAAGCGGTTCGCGGAAGTTTTGGGAAACGCCGCGCAGAATGTAAAATTGTCTGTTCACCTGAAAATTGACACAGGCATGAAGCGGGTAGGCTGCGATGCGGATGATTCCCTTGCCCTGGCGCGCCATATCGCTTCTTGTCAAGGATTAAAATTAACCGGAACCGCCACTCATTTGGCGGTATCTGACTCAACCGAAGAGCGGGACATATCATACACAAAAACACAATTGGAAATTTTTAAAAAGGCTGTTGACGCAATCCGCGAATCCGGCATCGATCCCGGAATTATACACGCAGCCAACTCAGGCGCGTTAATCCTTCATCCTGATTCATGGCTTGATATGGTAAGACCGGGTATTCTGCTTTACGGATATAAAACCGCGCAGGAAAACAAATCTCCTTCCGATCATTATACATATTTGGAAAAATACAATCCGATATCAGTAAAACCGTTAATGGAATTGAAATGCATAATTACACTAATAAAGAAAGTGAAAAAAGGCGAGTCTGTTTCATACGGCAGAACATGGACAGCGGAAAAAGATACCTTCATCGCGGTTCTTTCAGCAGGATATGCCGACGGCCTCCCCCGCCTCGCAAGCAATAAATGGCAGGTGTTGATCAACAGTAAAACTTTTCCCCTTGTCGGGCGAATCACAATGGATCAATGCTGTGTAAATCTCTGCACTAATGATATGAAAACGCTCCCTGACATTAACCGCTGGGACGAAGCGGTCCTATTCGGCGGTTATGCGGAAAACACAACAGGCAGATACGACGCTGCGGCATTAGCTGAAATAGCCGGAACCATTCCTTATGAGATTACGTGTAATGTCAGCAAGAGAGCGGTTAGGGAATATGTGTGATATTAAAATAAATACACAAAATAATTTAAAATTACAGTATTTGTCTCAAGCAAAGCCGCGTATGTTATTGCTATCAATAAGTAAATTCACTACTATAATAAATTGGAGGTCTCCAAATGAACCCATTCTTAAATGAAGACGAAGAGGACGATGACAATCAGGAGAAAGAAAAGCCGCAGGGGTTTGACCCGCTGGCGGCAAAAATGTTAAAAACACGGACAATACTGCTTTCCGGTGAAATAAATAAAGAATTGGCGGAAAAAACCATACGCCAATTATTGCTATTAGAAGATTTAAATGATGATCCAATCCGCGTATTTATAGACTCTCCCGGAGGAGACGCGGACGCAGGCTACGCGATTTTCGATATGATTCGTTTTGTAAAACCTCAGGTGTGGACAATCGGCATGGGGCTTGTCGCAAGCGCCGCCGCGATTATTCAGCTTGCTTCTCCCAAAGAAAGGAGAATCGGTCTGCCGAACAGCCATTACCTGATTCACCAGCCTCTTTCCGGAATAAGAGGCGTCGCAACTGACATTGAGATACACGCGAAAGAACTTGAAAAACTGCGGGAAAAGATTAATATCCTGATTGCCGGAGAAACAGGCATTCCGGTAACACAAGTTGAGAAAGATACTGATCGCGATTACTGGATGACTGCCGCAGAAGCGGTCAGCTACGGTTTGATAAGCAGGGTAATTACTAACAGAAACGAAATATAAACCATCGGTCTTTGTAACAGTGTAAATTGATAACCGCAGGACGCGCTTATCATCCTATTTGTTTATATATATGCCGTTTTATAGAAAACTGATAAATTAAAAATTATCGCTCTGCATACATTGATGTGTAAAGGAACCGTCTTATCTTTTGCTGGGCGTTCATTTCAAAAGGTTCCTTACGCAGGCAAAAATCCCCTATCTTTTTATAAACAGGCAGTGAGCGGTTAGCTTCTTCAACTTCTTTTTTTATCAATTCGCCGATAAAAGCATCATCAATTTCTTTACCGGGGTGATCCGCTTTGATGTTTTCATAATTAGGAACCATTACAGCGTAAATTATTTCGCCTCCGGGATTTTTTCTTCCAACTACAAGCGCCTGAGCGATTATCCGCGAGCTGTTAAAATGCGCTTCAACTTCTTCGGGGTAAACATTCTTGCCGCCGGAACCTACGATCAAATTCTTTTTACGTCCTTTAATAAAGAGAAAACCTTTTTCATCACGGAAACCAAGATCGCCTGTTAAAAGATAGCCGTCCTGTGTGATAACTTCCTTTGTGGCTTCGTCATTGTTAAAATAGCCAAGCATCACAGACGGCGACTTACAGGCAATTTCTCCGATGCCTTCAGGAGTAGGATCGAGAATTTTTACGTCGGTATAACTTACCGGAAGCCCGACAGACTCATTGTTCTTATGACGGGGAGTGTTAACGCTGATAAGAGGAGCGTTCTCACTCATACCGTAACCCTGGACGATGTTAAAACCGAAAGAGTCAAAAAAATCCGCTGTAGCGGGATTTAAAGGCCCGCCGCCTGCAACCATCAATTTTATTGAATGAAGTCCCGCTTTTTTGCGGATAAATTTAAAAACTTTCTTTCCAAATTCTATCTTGCCGTTTTTTGCTTTTTTTAACGCGGTTTTACGAAGAGCGTTTAATGGTCCTCGGATAACAGGCGATAACTTTTGATAACCTGAGTCAATCGCAACCATCACTTTATCATAAAGAAGAGGGACGCCAATCAGGTATGTGACGCCTCCGTCTTTTATATCGTCAATTACTACTTTACCGACAATTTTTTCCACAATCACTGTCGGAATACCGGTCGCGTAAGGCGCTATAAATGAACAAGTTGTAGGGTAAGTATGATGAAGAGGCAGAACATCGATAAATACATCCGCATCAGTCGGTTCCAGCATACGAATTGCCGCGCTTGCGTTTGAAATAATGTTCTTATGCGAAAGGGTGACTCCTTTCGCAAAACCTGTGGTTCCCGAGGTAAATACAATGGACGCAGGATAATCAGGCGGTATACTGTCAGGAGGAGGTAATTGCTGATTATCCGCGTTTTTACCAAAACGATAATATTCAGTATCTTTTTCGTCAGTATCATCGCTTTCAGGGCTTATGCAAACAGACACTGTCATTGAAATGCCGTTTGCCCGTAATGAGGATGCAAAAGCCTTCTTTCTGCCGGAATAGAAAAAAGCCTTTGCGCCGGTTATTTTAATAATATTAAGACATTCCTGTTCTGTCGCAAGAAAATCAACAGGAACGATATAAATACCCGCGATTATGGTTCCCATCCATACAGACATCCATTCAGGTCTGTTTTCCGACCAAAGCACAACACGGTCGCCTTTGGAAAGGCCCGCGGCGTAAAGACCGAGTCCTATTCTTCGGCACTCTTCGCCGAATCTGGAAAAGCTCCAGCGGTTAAATTCTTTTTGCTTTCCGGTACGATAAAGAATAAAATCTTTATCAGCGTATTTTTTTGAATGATGATCAACCATTTGGGCAAAATTTTGAAATGTAATATCCGGAATATTCGAGACATAATCCTCAAATTGCAGCATAATCTGCCTCCCTTTATTGGATTATTTCAATATAAACAATTTTGAGAATCTTGTCAAAATAAAAATGAAAATATTTGCAACTTTTTCAGAGATAATGTGTCGGCAGAAAAGCTATTTTACCGTAATAAGTAAATATCTTTTTTTCCCGGCTCTCAGTATTAACTCTCCTTGTGAATTAATACTGTATGCTCCAATAATAGCAGAAGGATCGGTAATCGCAGTCAGATGCTCACTTACAGTTACAAATGCGCCTCCCTGCTGTACAAGGCGGCGGCCTTCGTTCTTGCTTGGAACAAGAGCCGTATCATAGAAAAGATCGACAATATTATAGCCTTTTTCAAAACGCGAGCGGGGAATTTCGGCTTTCGGCATCGCGGATTTATCCCCGCCGCTTCCGAACGCAGCTTTAGCGCCGGACATAGCTTTATCAGCTTCCTCTTTTCCGTGAATCAGACACGTTACTTCCCATGCAAGCCGTTCTTTAGCGTCATTTGGATTTTTGCCGCTTTCGCATAACGCGCGGCATTCATCAACAGGCAGAAAAGTGAACATTAATAAAAAGCGAAGAATATCCTGATCTGTAACATTTCGCCAATACTGGAAAAAGTCATAAGGACTTGTTATTGCCGGATCCAGAAAAAGAGCGCCTTTTAATGTCTTGCCCATTTTCTTGCCGTCGGAAGTTGTCACAAGAGGAAAAGTAAGTCCATAAGCTTCAATGCCTTCAACGCGGCGAATAAGCTCAACTCCAGCTACAATATTGCCCCATTGATCATCGCCGCCGATTTGCAAGCGGCATCCATGGCGCCGGTACAGTTCAAGAAAATCAAAACTCTGTAAAAGCTGATAATTAAATTCGATAAAAGACAGACCTGTTTCCATCCGCGTTTTATATGCTTCAAAACTCAACATTCTGTTTACTGAAAAATGCCTGCCTATATCACGCAGAAAATCGATATAATTAAGGTTGGCAAGCCAGTCCTTGTTGTTCGCGGTGAATGCGGTGCTTCCTTCAAAACCGACAAAACGATTAAGCTGCGCGGTAATTAAATCTACATTTGCGTCCAGTGTTTCATAATCAAGCATTTTACGCGTTTCGTCCCTGCCGGACGGATCTCCTATCCTGGCAGTGCCGCCGCCAAGCAGTGCGATTCCTTTATGCCCCGCTTCGCGAAGATGACGAAACGCAAAATAGGGAACCATGTGGCCGATATGCAAACTTCCCCCTGTAGGGTCAGTACCTTCATAAAAAGTGACGGGCCCGTCATCCATCAATTTTGAAAGTCCTTCAGCGTCCGAGCATTGCTGAAAAAAGCCTCTTGTTTTTAATGTTTCTAATGCAGAATTCATGAGATAATTGTATCGAAATTTTTAATTGATGTCATTAAGGAAATAACCGGACGTTTAAAATTATAAATATATAACCGATAATAAACTAATGCAGCAGGTTAGTATTTTTGAAATTATAAAACAGGTTATCACATCATGGCAGGTAATTGTCATAACTATTATTATATTGTTATATATTCAAATTATTTCACATGTATCAAAAAGTTATCATCCCCCAAAGGCAAGTAAAAAAGAAAAATCTCCTAATAAAAAACAAGCCAAACCTGAACCAACGGATACCGGTCCTGAAGAAGTTAACTCGGGCGGAGACTCCAACGAAGAACTAGGTCTTGAAGAAATGGAACAGAAGTGAACAATCAACAGTAAGTATTCCTGCTTTTATTAATAAAGATAATTATAATAGTTTACAGCTCTAATTTATAGAAAATTTTTCTCGTTTCAGTCATGCAATTTAACAGATTCAACCCATATATAACAGACATTTTTTTAAAGAAAAATTAAGTTGGAGGCAGAAACATGGAAAAAACTGTAGAAAGTTCTATTCATGAATTGATTACAGATCAGTTAGACGAAGCTGTAAAAAATCTTTTTGGACTTTCGTATCTTTTTCCGTATCAGCGGCTCGTGATAACAAATATTCTGGAGGCGGCAGGAACTTTAAAATACAAAGATAACGAAAATACCGACAGGGAAACTTCTGGGAAACAGATCGTAATATTACCGACTGGCGCGGGAAAATCATTATGTTTTCAACTGCCTGCGATGTTAATTGAAGGCATAACGCTTGTAATTTATCCGATTCTGTCGCTGATGGCGGATCAACAGAGGCGGCTGACAGAACGCGGTTTTTCGCCGGTAATAATAAGGGGAGAGCAAAGTAAAGAAGAGAGGGAAGAGATTTGGCGGAAACTGGAAAGCGGACAGAGCAAATTTATAATCGCGAACCCGGAAATATTACTGACAGAGCAAATAAAAAAAAGAGCAGAAAAATTAAATATTACTCATGTTGTAATTGATGAAGCGCATTGCGTCAGTGAATGGGGAGAGACATTCAGACCGAGTTATCTGCAAATCAACACAATAATTGATTCAATAAACCCGCCGTTAATTACCGCTTTTACAGCTACAGCCAGCTCTCCGGTGCTGGAAAAAATCAGAAAATACATTTTCGGCGATTTACAGGTATGTCAAATTGTTGGAAATCCGGACAGACCGAATATCAGCTATTCAGCTAAAGGCTGTATAAACCGCGATCTTGCGGTACGCGATCTTTTAATTCAAAACAGCCGTCCCGCGATTGTTTTCTGCTCTTCGCGCCCCGGAACAGAAAAACTTGCTCACTATCTTCGTAATGAACTGGAAGAAACAGGTTACGGCTGGTATAAAGAGATTCGTTTTTATCATGCGGGATTGACAAGAGAGGAAAAAAGAAACACAGAAGAATGGCTGCTTCATAATTCAGAAGCGGTTTTATGCAGTACCTGCGCGTTCGGGATGGGCGTAGATAAAGCGGACGTGCGCACTGTCATACACAGGGACTGTCCTCCTTCTGTAGAAGCGTATCTGCAGGAATCGGGCAGAGCGGGACGCGACGGGAAACAATCAAAAGCGATTCTTTTATGGGGGCCGGACGACGAGAACGCTCTTGCGCGGGTAAAAAACGAATTTGAAAAAAACAGACTCTCAGCAGTGTTAAATTACGCAAGAGATAATAAAAACTGCCGCAGACATGCTCTTCTGTCTTTGTTGAATTACGACTCCGGCGGAGAAGTGCCTGAATCAAACTGCTGTGACGTTTGCTGTCCAGGTTTTAAAAATGAATCAGGCAATTATCTTAGGGAAGAATTATCAATAATAAATTTCTTTAAACAGAACAAAAGACGATTTACACAAAGCGAAGCCGCGTCTTTATTAGCCGCTAACAAAAAAATCAGGTGGTCAGAAGAAGAAACTTCCCGCGTGATTAGCTATTTAATAAAAACCAAAAAAATAAGGAAGAAAAAAATCTTTCCTTGGAAAAATAAAATTACTCTTTAACTCCTCCAAGAGTCAGTCCGGAAATAATATAACGTGACATGAAAATGTAAAAAATAATAATCGGAATTAAAGAAATCGCGATTCCCAGATATATTCCGCCGTATTCCGTTCTGTAAATATCGCCGCGAAGCTGGAAAATAACCATAGACAGAGTCATTCTCCTGTCCGAAGAAAGTAAAACAGCCGGAGTAAGATAATTGTTCCAGGAACCTACAAATGTAAAAATCGCCTGCGCGGCAAGAGCCGGAACAATTATCGGCATAATAATAATGTTGAAAATCCTGTACTCGCCTGCGCCGTCTATTCTGGCTGCGTCAATAAGATCAAAACTTAAAGTAGCGCTCATATACTGGCGTATAAAAAGCACCGTTCCGGCGGCGGCAATGCTTGGAATGATCAGCGGAAGATAATTATCTGTTAGCCGCCATGAAGCCATAAGCTGATAAAAACCGATGAATGTAAGAGATCCCGGAAGCATCATTATTATAAGAATTAACGCCCAAAGCGCAAGCCTTCCTTTAAACCGGTAAACATGAAGTCCGTAAGCGGTTAACGCTGAAAAATAAACACTGACGACAGTTGTTGTTAACGAAATAACCATGCTGTTAAAAAAACCGCGCCATATAGCAAAGCCGCGGCTTGTAAGAGCATTCCAGTTATAAATAGCGTTTGTGCCCGGTATAATAGTAAGCCCGGTATTGATCTGCTCTGTAGAGCGCGTTGCATTAATCATTAAAATATAAATCGGAACTATCGCTAAAAGAACAAGAAAAAACATTAATAAATGGATAAGTTGGCGTTTGAAAGGACTGCCTGTTCTATATTGATTCATCTATTGCCTTCTTTCCTTCTCTTTAACTCACTGCGATCCTGTAAGAAAAAGAATATCAAAAACGCTAAAGCTATGGTGATAATAAATATTCCCAAGGAAATAGCGGCTCCGTACGCGTAATCAAAACCGCCCATGAATGCAATATTATACTGATACATTACTGTTGTCCGTATAGAATTGTTCGGCGCGCCTAATCTGTCAGTTAAAGAAAACGGAATATCGAACATCTGCATACCGCCGATCATTGACGTAACAAGGATGTAGAGCATAATAGGACGAAGTAACGGTAATGTAATCCTTGAGGCAATCTGGCGGCTGTTTGCACCGTCCACAACAGCAGATTCGATCAATGACATCGGCACGCTTGTAATACCGGCCATCAGAATAATTAAAGTATGACCATACCACATCCACCATTGAATAAATGAAACAAGCCCTCTTGTAAAGCCAACACTGCGGAAGAAGTTAAACGCGTCCTGCGGTATTCCCTGAGCTGTATTGTTGTAAAAAATACCCAACATTCGTAAAAATTGATTTGCCGGCGCCTGTACATGACCGCCCTGTCCGAAAAGACTTCGGAAAAGCATGGATACAGACATCGCCATTAAAAGATTAGGAAGATAGACAATCGCACGGAACGCGCCTTTGCCGAAAAGATTCAACTGTGTATCAGAAAGCCATAAAGCAAGCACTAAAGCGATGCCAAGCTGAGGTATAAAATTAAGTATCCAGATAATGAATGTATTCGCAAGAGCGCCCCAAAAATATTGATCCGCCGCCAATTTAATAAAATTGTTTAATCCTATAAAATTTCTGACACGCGCAAATCCTTTTAAATCGGTAAAGCCAAGAGAAATTGTATTGATGGTAGGCCAAAGGTTAAAAATTAAAAAAACAATAACAAAAGGCGCGACAAAAACATACCCCCACATGTTTGTTTTTGCTTCATGGCCGATTAATCTTTTTTCCATAAGTTCTCCTAAAAAAAACCTGGCCGCTTAAATCAAGCGGTCAGGTTAAAACTTATTTTTCAGCTAATTAATCCTCTGGTTAATTCAGATTGAGCATCGTCCGGGCCTGTGTTCTGAGATCCTCCAGGGCCTGGGCTTTGGTTTTTTCCCCTTCCGCGTATGCGGTGATTGCTTCATTAAAGAGCGTGTCAAAAGTTGAATCGGTAGCTTGCACAAGCCTTCCGTTAACATTGTGAATCATTTCGGCAAACGCAGCATAATGATTCTGTCCGCCCAGGAAAGGTTCGCGGAAATCGTCTTTAATTCTGTTAACAACAACAGAACTGCTGACAACATCACCTTTATCTTTTGCCCATCTTTCAAGGAAATTATCATCGGTGGTAAGCCACTCTATCAGCGCTTTTGCTTCATCGGGCGCTTTTGTACCGCTGTACGCGGCAATCCATGTTCCGCCCCATCTCCAGCTCACAGGGCCCGGAATCATAGCCCAGTCTCCTGCCGTATCGGGAGCATTTTTGTTAAGAACATAATGAAGCCCCCAAGTTGGAAGGAATGTGCCGAATGTCTCAAGCTGTTTGCCGGTTTCATCTGTAAGAGTGCCGTTAAAGCTTGCGAACCAGCCTTCCGACCATTGATTTACACGGCCGTCATATCTGTTTTCATACATGGTTTTGGCGATATCCATTGCTCTTTCCATCTCCGGATCGATATTAACTCTGCCGTTTACAACCCATGGCTGCTTACGCAGTTCATAGAACACTTTGGTGAGATCGCCGCGGCTGCCGATTATAACACATTCGCCGTTTGACACTTGTTTTAACAGTTCAGCAGTTTCAAGAAATTTGTCAAAGTCGGAGAAATAATTCTGTACTACCGAAGGATCATCAGTACCAAGATATTTATTCGCGAGACTGCGGCGGTAGAAGAACGCGCCGGGCGCCGCCTGCCATGACATTCCGTATACTTTGCCGTTATATGTTCCGATTTCCACAGGATACGCATACAATTTATGCCTGTTTCTTTCATAAATGTCGGTTAAATCCAATAAAAGTCCTGATTCGACATATTTCCGGACGAAATCAGCTTCCAGCGCGATAACGTCAGGAGCTCCTTTGCCTGACGCAAATACAGGATCCAACCTGCTTTGAAACTGCTCAGTAGGAGTCATTGTATATTCAATATTAGCATCTTTATGCGCTGGTTCGTAATAATTTTCGATCATGTCTTTCAACTCATCGGTAAATGACCATACAACGAGTCCCTGATCTTTATTACAGCTAAATAAACTAGAAAGTAAAAGGACTGTACAAACGAAAATCAATGTTTTTTTCATCTCTATATCCTCTTTAAATAATGATTTCCCGTCACAGGGATTAAATTTATAGAAAAATTTTAGCAAAATGTTCGGAAATGATCAATATGTTTTGAAAATATTTAATATTCATTTTTTAATGAAAGGAAGAATAATGGCAATACTCGATGTTTATGACACTATTGTTTCTGAAAGACCATATTTAAGCGGCTGTTTCAAAACATCGAAACAGCCGCTTAAATTTTTATTGTACGGATTTTAACTTTGTCCAGTCAAGAAAGATAAGTTGATCGTTTCCGACAGCGTCCCAGCATTCCCGCGAATAATTTGCAAATACATGATTTTTATCCGGAGAAACTGATAAACCTATCTTTGAAGGAAAAATAATATTTACGTCTAAATCGTCAATTAAAAGCGCGTGTGTATCGCCGTAATCATTGTATTCACAATGATGATTTTGATTTGTGTTGACAATCATGACAGTCTGTCTGTCTTCGTAACGGCTTATGTATTGAAGATTGAATTTTTTACCGCAGTCTATAATGGGTATTTCAAGCCCTCTTGGATAAAACGCGCTGCCAGATAAATCTTTTTTAAAGCCAAAATATATTTCCCTGATATTTAAAACATTTTCAACTAACGTATTCCCGCCGATTGAGAATTTAAAAAAATGATCTGTTTTTCTTGTGGTCTTTACAGGCGCGGCTATTTCCGGAATTACAAACGGTCTATGCCATAAATTTTTCCCGCCAAGTTCATTTAGTCCAAGAGCGAGTTTGCGAAGATCCTCAACACAGACAGCAAAACTTTTATTATTATTACTTTCATCCGCTTCACTTACATGCAGCATTTCTATCGTTGCGTTAACAGACAGAAAGCAAGTCATAAACGCGAAATCGGCGATTTTCTCAAAGTTATCTTCATTGTTATCAAACCTGGCTTTTGCAGAATATTCAAATAAATTATCCGCCAGCGCTCTGGCTTCAGAGGCGACAACCGCGTATCCTTTGCCGTAATTTCCGGCTCTCGCCGCTTCCTGCGCCAGATTTAATGATAAAGCCCATGCCTTTTGCGCGTATTGTTCGCACAGCCAAATCTTTTTTTCTTTTGTCATTTTTTTTCTCCTTCTGGTTTTGATTTTCCGTAATAATATCCGGAAATATTATAATTAAAATAATTTGTTAAAACCGGCCGCAGTTTTTCAAGCGCCCTCCTGTGATGCGATAATACTGTATTAAGGTTAATGCTGTATTTATCGCTGATTTCCTTAAATGAAAAATCTTTATAATAACGTTCATTAATTATAATCCGCTCAATCCGCTTTAAAGTCTGTAATGATTCAAGAATAAAAACTGTATCTTCCGCTTTCTCAATTTCTTCAGTAAAACTGTCTTCATCAATAAGCGGAGATGTTAAATCAAAGTAAATAGATATTTTTTTATCTTTATCGTTTCTATGAAACACTTTATAAGCTGTCCGTAAACACGCGACAGACATATATCCAAAATTATACTGCGTGTTAGTAAAACCTGCGGATTTGGCTACATCAAGAAATGTCTGGTTTACAATTTCATCCGCCATATCTACAATATTGCGCCTTGAGTAAAATTTTTTCTTTATATAAGAAACAAGATTCCCCCTTAAATCGTCTATATTATCCAATTTTTACTCCATTACCTTTTTAACAGCTTCTAATAAATAAAGGAGTTCATGAGCCGTATTTATTGCAAATAATATACAATAATGATATCAGGGTATCTTTAAAAATTTCATATTTATATGACGCTTTTTATTTTACATCAATTTTCGCTGTAACCGGTTTGGGAGCGCCTTTTTCCACTGCGACTGGAACAGGAGCGGCGTCAGCGGCAATAATTGAATAGGTACCCGGCGCCAATTCGTATTCGCCCTGCGCGTTAACAGTTTCAAAAACAGAAGATGAAAGCTCAAACTCAACTTTCTCGCTTTTGCCGGATCGGATAAAAACGCGGCGGAAAGCTTTTAACGACGCGATAGGTTCGTCCCCGCTGCGCCCTTCTTTACTGATATAGATCTGAACAACTACATCAGCATCAAATTTACCGTTATTCGAAATTGTGACAGCGGCCTTTACATATCCGCCGGAAGTAATCGACGAAGATGAAAGATCGATCGAATCAAATTTAAAACTCGTATAAGACAAACCGAATCCAAACGGATAGAGCGGTTTTTGTGTCATATAACGGTACGTTCGTTCTTTCATGGAATAATCCGAAAAATCAGGAAGCTGATCGGTTGAAACCGGGAATGTAACAGGAAGTTTTCCTGAAGGCACCGTATCGCCGAAAATAATATCAGCGACAGCCTGTCCGCCTGATTCGCCGGGATACCACGCAAAGATGACAGCATCGGCGAGTTCTTCGGGGAACGCGATAGCGCTTCCCCCTGTCAGCACCAGCACAACTTTCTTGCTTACCGCGCGTATGAATTTTAAATGATTAAGCTGCCACTGAGGCAATTCTATTGTATTGCGGTCGCCGTTTGAATCAGAGGCGATTGCGTCTCCTTCCTCGCCTTCCATTGAGCCGTCAAGACCCATTACAACAATTGTCACATCAGGCGCTTCTTTCTGAAGCTGATTCGTGGTCTGCGCGGATAATCCGGCGAAACTCACCGCCTTTCTGTTTTCGCAGTACATAAGGCATCCCTGTTTGTACTCAAGGTTGATGCCGAACTTGTCCTTAACCTTTTCACCTAACCCTTCGAGTACAGTTATAAAACGTGAGCTGACACCGTAATAGTTGCCGAAGAGAGTATGCGCGTTAGCTGCACCGGGACCTGTTACGCCGATTTTTTTCGGACTAGAATCAAGCGGTAAAAGATTGTTTTCGTTTTTTAGAAGGACGATTGATTTATGCGCGGTCTTAAGCGCGAGCTTTCTGTGCTTTTCACAGTTGATAACCTCACGGCCTAGTTTATCATATTTACCCGTCCCCTGAGGTTCAAACATTCCGAGTTTAAAACGTGTAAGCAGAAGGCGCTCAAGCGCGGTATTAATCGCTTCCTCTGTGACAAGCCCCTGTTTACAGGAAACTGTCAGCATCGGGTAAGTACAGCCGCAGTTTAAATCGCAGCCTGCGTTCAGGGCAAGAGCCGCAGATTCTTCCGCAGTATTTGTTACCTTGTGGTGCTGATGAAAATCGCGGATAGCCCAGCAGTCTGAAACTACATGGCCTTTAAAACCCCATCGGCCGCGAAGAATATCTTTAAGGAGGAAATTACTCGCGCAGCAGGGTTCATCAAGAGTGCGGTTATAAGCTCCCATCACAGATTCAACGCCGGCTTCGACTAACGCCTTAAACGCGGGAAGGTAAGTTTCAAATAAGTCCCTTGGATTTACAATTGCGTTAAAAGAGTGCCGGTCTTTTTCCGGGCCTGAATGAACGGCATAATGTTTTGCGCATGCGGCTGTTTTCAAATTTTCAGGATCATCTCCCTGAAGACCTTTTACCAAAGCAACGCCGATTCGGCTTGTAAGATACGGATCTTCTCCGTATGTTTCCTGTCCGCGCCCCCATCTCGGATCGCGGAAAATATTAATATTTGGCGTCCAGAAAGTAAGCCCCCAATACTGCCCGCGATTGCCCTGTTTTATAGCTTCGTTATATTTCGCGCGCGCTTCATCAGAAATCGCCTCAGCTATTTCCCTGACAAGCTCTTCATCAAAAGTTGCCGCAAACGCTATCGCCTGAGGAAACACAGTCGCTGTCCCGGCGCGTGCGACTCCGTGAAGACACTCGTTCCACCAGTTATATTCAGGGATTCCAAGCCGATTTATCGCAGGGCTTGTGTAAACCAGCTGGGAGACTTTTTCTTCCAGCGTCATTTGAGAAATTAATTCTTTAATTTTAGATATTCGATCCATGGCGCACTCCTGGTTTATTTATAAAAATATATTCTTAAAAACTGTCGTTAAGTTATTATAAGAGTGGTTTTAATACAAATCAATGTAAATACTGGCAATATGTTTACATATGAACATTTTCCACAACCCTGGTTAGTTTTAAAAAATCCTCATATTACTTGACTTTTACATGTAAATTAAATATAATGATAGCTATACATATTGTAATATTATATTTATACAAAAAGTATAAGTATAATTATACTTTTTGTATAACATGTTTTAAAGGAAAAAATGAATTTTACAAACAGGATATTAGCCAATAAACTGGAAAATACTGCAAGGACATTCTCTGCCGCATATTTAAACGGTCCAAGACAATGCGGTAAATCGACATTGGTTCAAAATCTTTTACCTTTGGATAAAACAAACTATCTGACATTTGATTCAAATATAATCAGAACTGCGGCGAAAAAAGATCCTGAGGCTTTTATTTCCGGCCTCCCAAAAGACAGATTAAACATCATAGACGAAGTACAGAGAGTTCCTTCGATTCATTTAATAATAAAGAAAACAATTGATGAAAAGCGCCTTAAAGGACAGGGTAAAGCGTTATTTTTATTAACAGGTTCCGCGAATATATTCGGATTGCCGAATTTGGTAAAAGCCATGGTTGGGCGAATGGCTTTATTGAATCTATTTCCATTTTCAGCAGCGGAAATAAATAATTCAAAAATAAACTTCGTCGAAAAATTATGGGATAACAATTTTATAATTAAAAATTATAGAAAGGCAAACTTAATAGAGATAATAAAGAGCGCTACCTTTCCCGAGATAGCGTTAAACAAAAACATTGATCGCGGTATATGGATGGACAGTTATATCGACACTATTTTAGAAAGAGACGCTGTAGAGTTCGCAAAAATAAGAAAGCCGGAATTGGTTTTACAGCTGCTCGCTTCGTTAAGCTGCCGCGTCGGGAGTCTATTAAACAACGACAATGTAATGAGCGAAACCGGCCTTAATCAGATAACATATGAAAAATACAAATCATTTTGCAATAATGTTTATTTAACTTTTGAAATACAGCCGTGGGCGAAGCCCAACAAGCTAAATAAAAGATTTGTAAAAAGCAAAAAGATTTACTTTACCGACACTAACTTTTTATGCTTTTTATTACGGCGTGATATATACGATGTATATAAAAATGATCCTTCCCAAATGGGACACATATTTGAAAACTTTATCGCGACTGAGATAATTAAATCAATAAGTTCGCTTCCTGATAAATACTACGTATCGCATTTTAATCCTGTACGCGGAGACGGCAAGGAGACAGACTTTATTATAGAAAAAGACAATGGAGAAACGATTGCCATCGAAGTAAAACTTTATTCATCTTTAAGCGAAAAGGATTTTAAAAACCTTGAAACATGTAAAAACATTATTGGAACAAAATTAAAAAAAGGTTTTGTTATTTATACCGGAGATGATCTTGTGCCGTTTGGTGAAAATTTCTGGGCGGTGCCTTTAAATTATCTGCGTGAATAATAACAGTTATCAGATTTCCATCTTTTATTCACGGTTAATAAAAGCTCCAAGCCGCACGCACGCTTCCTCTACATCAGCGCGATGACCGAAAGCGGAAAAACGAATATAACCCTGTCCCGCAGGACCGAATCCCGCTCCCGGCGTGGTTATAACTTGGCATTTTTCAAGAATTTCCGCGAAAACATCCCAGCTGTCCCTTCCGGGAAAACGCGCCCAGATATAAGGCGAATTATCGCCGCCTATACACTTCATTCCCATTTTTTGCAGCGCGTCCCTGATCAATTTCGCGTTACATAAATAATAATCTGTTAATTCGCGGATTTCTTTCAGGCCCTCGCAGTCTAACGCGGCAAGTCCGCCTGCCTGGGCGATGTTTGACGCCCCGTTAAAAATAGTGCCTGCGATGCGGTTCCAGTCCGCATTGACGCTTTCTCCGCCCGCGAATTTAAGCGCTTTGGGAACAACAGACCAGCCAAGACGCACTCCGGTAAAACCCGCCGGTTTTGAAAAGGAGTTTACTTCGACAGCGCATTGTTCTGCCCTTTCTATTTCATATATTGTTTTTGGAAGCGATGAATCACGGATAAACTCGCTGTATGCGGCGTCAAAAATGATGATACAGCCTTTTTTAACCGCTGTTTCAACTAACACAGCAAGCTGACCGCGATCCGCAGCCGCTCCTGTAGGATTGTTAGGTGAACAAAAATAAATCAGGCTGTCCACGGGAATCAATTCAAGGTTAGGGAAAAAATTATTTTCCGCAGTGCAGGGAAGATATGTAATTCCTTTGTAACCAGCTCTTTCCCAGCCTCCTGCGGCTCCCGTAAGAACAGTGCCGTCAACATAAACAGGGTATGATGGATCCTGCACGGCTATTTTTACACCGCTTCCAAAAAGAATTTGCAGCCTTCCTATATCGCACTTTGCTCCGTCAGATATAAATATTTCGTCAGTTCCGAATTTCCCTTTATAAAAAACAGATGAAATTTTTTCTCTTAATTCAAGCAGTCCTTCATCCTGATAGCCGGAGTAACCTTCGGCAGTGCCAAGTTTTCGCGCCCCATCAACAAGACCTGCGTTAATATGAGGCAAAACAGGTTCAGTCGTATTTCCGACACCCAAACTGATAATTTTCGCGTCAGGATGAGCTGCCGCATATTCGCGTCTGCGTTTAGCGATCTCGGGAAAGAGGTAACCTGCTTTTAGATTTGCGATGTATGGGTTGCGTTTTATCATTTTGTTCCTCCATGGAAATTTTTAATTAAATTCCTTTACTCCGGATATATCAAGCGTGGCGAAATAGTCGTCGGCTGTCTCCGCTCTGCGTATCTGCGTAACAGAGCCGTCCGCGCGCAGCAGCAATTCTCCGCAGCGCAGTTTTCCGTTGTAGTTAAAACCCATTGCTCTTCCGTGCGCGCCGGCATCATGTATAATGACAAAATCTCCTTTTTTACCGTCATCTCTTCCGGTGAAAAAGTCCGCCGCGGTTTCTATCCTGGGGAGCTTTCTTTGAACAGCAAACTTGTCATTGTTTTCGCACAGGCTGCCGACTACATCGTAAGTTTCAGATAACGGCTCGTTATCTTTGCCGGGAACTGTTATGTGATGATACGCGCCGTAAAGAGCTGGGCGCATTAAGTCCGCCATACACGCGTCCAGCGCTATGTAACTGCGGTAAATCTCTTTTTTATGAACAGCGCGCGTTGCAAGCCAGCCGTAAGGTCCGGTTACCGCTCGTCCCCATTCAGTGCGAATTTCCATCGGAGACAATCCTGCGGGAATCAGAATCTCATCATATGCCTTTTTTATTCCGCCGGTTAGAACATTATAATCCACAGCATTTTGTTCAGGCTTATACGGAATTCCCATTCCTCCGCCGAGATTTATAAACTCAAGCCGCGCTTTTGTTTCGCGAAATATCTCAATGGCAAGCTCAAAGAGCATTCGCGCGGTTTCAATGTGATACTGAACAGAAAGTTCGTTACTCGCAACCATTGTATGAAGCGCGAATCTTTTTACGCCTTTTTGTTTTAAAAGCGCGTATCCTTTGATTAATTGCTCTCGCGTAAAACCGTATTTGGCTTCTTCCGGCTTCCCAATAATCGCGTTCCCGTCCTTAAGGGGTCCAGGATTGTAGCGCATTGAAATAAGCTGCGGCAATCCCGCTGTTTTTTCCAAAAACTCAATATGGGTAAAGTCATCCAAATTGATAACCGCGTTCATATTTTTAGCTGCCGCGTATTCATTCGCCGGAGTCTCATTTGAAGTCAGCATGATGTCTTCGCCTTTCATTCCTGCCATTTCAGCTAACAACAGTTCGGGAAGACTGGCGCAATCGGCGCCGAATCCTTCCGCGCAGAGAATTTTTAAAATAAACGGATTGGGTAACGCTTTTACCGCAAAATGATTTTTATAAGAAGGAAAAACAGAAAACGCCGCTTTAATTTTATGAACATTTTCGATTATCGCTTTTTCATCGTAAATATAAAACGGCGTCGGATACAGCTCAGCTATTTTTTCAAGCGCGTCCTTATCTAAAGGAAAATATTTTTCATTCATTTCAATTCAAGTAGCCTTTATATTTTAAAAGTTCCGCGTTGAGTATTCCCCCGCCTGCCGCGCCGCGCACTGTGTTATGCGAAAGCGCGGTAAAGCGGATGTCAAACACATTACAGGGACGAAGCCGCCCTATAACAACAGCCATCGCCTTGTCGGCATCGCGATCTTTTCTCGGCTGCGGCCGGTTGTCTTCGTCGCGGTAAATAATCGGCTGCTTTGGCGCCATCGGAAAATCCGCTTCCTGCGGCAATCCTTTATAATCAGCCCAGATTTTTTTTATTTCATCCAATGAAGAAGGTTTTTTTCCCGCAAACTCAAGCGAGACACATGCGGTATGCCCGTCGGTTACTGGCACACGGTTGCAATGCGCGGAAATTTTTGGAAACTCCGCATTTTTAATAACGCCGTTTTCTATAGAGCCGAAAATTTTAAGCGGTTCTTTTTCTGATTTTTCCTCTTCTCCGCCGATAAAAGGAACAATATTATCCAGCATATCCAAACTTGGTACGCCGGGATACCCCGCCCCGGAAACTGCCTGCATTGTGGAAACAATAATCCTCTGCGCGGCGTAACCGGCCTGCGCGAGAGCGTGAAGAGGTTTCATATAACTCTGTATGGAACAGTTTGGTTTAACGGCGATAAAGCCGCGATCCCAGCCGCGCGCTTTTTTCTGCATGGGAATAATATCCGTATGATCGGGATTCACTTCCGCGATTAAAACCGGCACATCAGGCGTCCAGCGATGAGCCGACGCGTTTGAAATAACAGGGATTCCCGCGGCGGCGTACTTTTCTTCAAGAGCGCGGGTTTCATCTTTTCTCATCTCAAGAGCGGAAAACACAAATGAACATTCGCCTTTTTTAAAAGCCGCCAGAGCTTTGTCTACATCGTTAGCGTCTTCTACAGTGATTATTCCGGTTTCGTTTGCGTAAGTTTTTGTAAGATGCCATCTTCCCGCGACAGCGTCCTTATATTTTTTTCCCGCGCTTCGCGGTGACGCCGCGGCATAACGCACCTCAAACCACGGATGATTATTTAGAAGAGCGATATACTGCTGCCCAACCATGCCCGTAGCGCCTAAAATGCCAACCGGAATTTTTGTCTGTGCCATAATTAACTCCTTGTTTAATACAGTAATATTAGCATAATACAAAATATTTAATAAAGAGGATATCAAATCTGATATAATACTTAAAAATAAAATTTTTCTATAATCTTAATTTAAATGCTTTTTTCGAATCACCATTAAATCCAATGCCTTCATAAAATTTATGCGCGTCAGTTCTTTTTATTCCGCTTTATTGATTTTCCGTTATATGTCAAATTAGGAATAATGCATATATAACATACGCCGATTATCCAATTATCATCCTTTGCATGAAAATATCTGATATTGCTATTTTCAATAATATCCCAAATTCTTTCCGCTTCCCTCAGGCCGAATGAAGAATCGCTGCTCTCATTTAGCTGTTTAAATAATTCCAAAATGCCGGATAAATCGCTTTTTGTACCAATTTCAAATAACATAAAAATTCATAATTCTGCGGTTATTTAACAACAATATTTACAAGTTTATCGGGAACAGAAATAATTTTAACGATTGTCTGTTCTTTAAGCCATTTTTGAATACCGGGTAACGCGAGCGCGGTTTTTTCCAGTTCATCTTTGGAAATTCCCGCGGCAGCGGTGAATTTTTCCCGGATTTTTCCGTTTACCTGAATAATAATGTTCACCTGATCATCGCGGGTTAACGCTTCATCATAAGACGGCCATCGTGAAGCTGACACGGATCCCTTATAACCAAGTTTTTCCCAAAGCTCTTCCGCAAGATGAGGCGCGTATGCGCTGACCATTATAACAAGAGGTTCCCACATCTCGCGCGGTAATTGCGCGCCCTGCTCATTTATCAATCTGAAAATTTCATTTGAATAGATCATCATCGCGCTTATCGCAGTGTTAAAATTCAAAGAGACTGTATCATCAGTGACTTTCTTAATGGTTTTATGCATAAGTTTTAATAGGGGATCCGGGATCAGGGATCGGGGATTGTTATCCGAACAATCCGCGTTACATGCAATATCGCAGCATGATACAGTTTCACAAATCCGCTTTTCGCTGATATTCCATAAACGTTCAAGAAAACGCGACACTCCGGTGATACCCGCGGCTATCCACGGCTTGCTCACTTCAAGAGGGCCGAGGAACATTTCGTATAACCTTAGAGTATCAGCTCCGTATTCCTTGATTATATCGTCAGGATTAATTACATTGCCGCGACTTTTACTCATCTTCTGGTTATCCCCGCCGAGAATCATTCCCTGATTGATCAGTTTCTGAAACGGTTCAACCGTGTTTACAAGACCAATGTCGTAAAGAACTTTGTGCCAGAAGCGGCTGTACAATAAATGGAGAACCGCGTGTTCTGCGCCTCCTACATAAAGATCAACAGGCAGCCAGTAGTCGATTTTTTCTTTGGCAGCGAACGCTTTATCGTTTTTTGGATCTAAATAGCGGATATAATACCAGCACGAACCTGCCCACTGGGGCATTGTGTTTGTCTCGCGCTTCGCTTTGCCTCCGCATTTTGGACATACAGTATTCACCCACTCTTCGATTCCTGCAAGAGGAGACTCGCCCGTTCCTGTCGGCGCGTACGATTTAACCTGCGGCAGCTTCAGCGGAAGGTCAGTTTCAGCTAACGGAACGATTCCGCAAATGTTACAATGCACGACAGGAATCGGCTCGCCCCAATAGCGCTGACGGGAGAAAATCCAGTCTCTCAATTTATAGTTAACCGCTTTTTTACCAATACCCTTTTCTTCGAGCCAGTCTGTTATGCGCTTTTTCGCCTCAGTCGTCGGAAAGCCGCTAAATTGACCGGAGTTTACCGAGAATCCATCGGCGGCTGTACATTCGGCAGGTTCTTTTTTAAAATCGCCTCCTGCCTTAAATTCATCCTTACTTGCTACTACCTGAACAATAGGCAGTTTAAATACCTTCGCAAACTCAAAGTCGCGCTCGTCATGCGCGGGAACCGCCATTATCGCGCCTGTACCGTAGGAAATTAAAACATAATCCGCTATCCATACCGGTATCTTTTGATCGTTGACGGGATTTACAGCGTAAGCTCCGCAGAAGACGCCGGTTTTTTCCTTGGCGAGATCGGTGCGTTCAAGATCGCTCTTTCGCGCGGCGGCTTCGATGTATTCACTAACAGCTTTTTTTTGATCCGGTGTCGTCAGTTTTTCAACTAACGGATGTTCTGGAGAGAGAACCATATAGGTAGCGCCGAAGAGAGTGTCAGGGCGTGTTGTATATACTTCAATTGATAAATCTTCAATTATGTTTAAAGTTGATTTATCAATTTTAAATATTACATTCGCTCCTTCGCTTTTTCCGATCCAGTTGCGCTGCATGAGCTTTACAGGTTCAGGCCAGTCGAGCGCATCCAGGTCTTCAAGCAGACGTTCCGCATAAGAAGTGATTTTTAATATCCATTGGCGTATTCGTTTGCGCGTAACTTTTTCGCCGCAGCGTTCGCATAAACCGTCTTTTACTTCTTCATTCGCAAGACCTGTCTTGCAGGATGGACACCAGTTAATCGGGCTTTCGGCTTCGTAAGCAAGTCCTTTTTCAAAAAGTTTGAGGAATATCCATTGAGTCCACCGGTAATAATTTTCAGCGGAAGTGTCTACTTCGCGATCCCAATCGTAGGAAAATCCGAGCGCTTTTAACTGAACGCGGAAACGGTCAATATTTGACGCGGTAGTTACAGCAGGATGAGTGCCTGTTTTTATCGCGTAATTTTCAGCGGGAAGCCCAAAGGCGTCAAATCCCATTGGATGAAGCACATTGAAACCGTTCATACAAAGATAACGGCAGTAAATATCAGTAGCTGTATAACCTTCCGGGTGGCCGAGATGTATCCCCTGCGATGACGGATATGGAAACATATCAAGCACATACCGGCGCTTCTCTTTAGGGACGGATATGTTTTCCGCGGTTTTAAAAGTATTATTCTCTTCCCAATACTTTTGCCATTTTGGTTCAATTGTTTCAAAAGGATATTTTGCCATAATGAGAAATTATAACAAATTATTCGGCGGCTGTCATTAATACGATGCTTGCCGCTTTGGAAAAAACAAAGTAACCTGTAGAACAGCAGTTGATTCCGGATTTTACTTATGACAGATACAACAAAAAAAATTATAGAACAAATACTCGCTGTCCCAAAAGGAAAAGTATCAAGTTACAAAGACATTGCCGCCAAAGCCGGACTTCCAAACGGAGCAAGGCAGACAGTAAGAGTTCTCCATACAATGTCGGAAAAATATAATCTTCCATGGCACAGAATAATCCGTTCCAACGGAACAATCGCGCTTGGCGAAGGAACAGGAAAAGAACTGCAAATTAACCTCCTGCGCCGCGAAAAAATAAAAGTTTCAGAAGACGGGCGCGTTGATATGAATAAATACAGCTACAAATAAAAATTGTATTTTTACATAACTTTAACATGAAAAAGTCCAATGTTTCTTGACGAACATATCTTTCTGTGTGAAAATTGTTTATGGATATATTTTTCACTCAGGCGCTAACGGATATCTGCGAACATTCGCTTGTATACCGCGAGCGTCCGCTGCGCTGCACAATAATCGTAAACCCTACAGCCGGAGGGTTTGTCATAAAATCAAGATGGAAGAATAATTCAAACGTATTAAATGAATATCAGAAAAAATCTCATACAATGACAAAAAGAAAAATATACAAAAGTATTATATTAAACCTTACGGAAGGAAAAGGTTCAGCGAATAAAATAACCAAATCATTAATAAACAAAGCTGAGCAGGAAACTGATCCGTTTAACTTAATTATCAGCGCGGGCGGCGACGGGACTCACGGGGAAATAATGCTTGCTGTTTTGGATGCGCCAGAAAACGTTCGGAAAAACATGGCTGTTTTACGCCTGCCAATGGGAACAGGCAATGACGGAGCGGACAGCGCTCATATGGAAAAAGCGCTGGATTTGCTCCTGAATCCCGTCTATGTTGAATACGCTCCCGCTGTACAGTTAAAAACATCAGCGGACGGATCTGCATGCCGGCAGGGGCCGTTTATCGCTTTTAATATTCTTTCTGTCGGACTGGACGCGTATGTAACGCATATGACTAACATTATGAAGGAAAAAACTCCCGGCGATTCATATAAATTATGGCTTGACATCGCGACATTATTTTACGAACGAAAATATAAAGTGGATTATTTTGACGTTAAGGCATTCGATGCAGACAACAAAGAAGTGCGCTCTTTCAGGGAAAAGCTGCTGCTGCTGGCAATGGGCGCGTCGGGACACAGAACATACGGATCGCAGCATAAAATTCTTCCCGACGACCGCAATGTCTGCGCTGTTAAGCAAATGCCGCTGTTTAGTAAATTAGCGGTTAAAAGTCAAATAACTAAAGGCACGCACGCAAATAATGAGAGAGCGATTATTCTAAGTGCGAACCGCGTGGAATTTTCAGGACAGCATCCGATACTCGCGCAGATGGACGGAGAAACAATCCTTTTAAAACCTGATGATTTCCCGGCGGCGCTGGAGCTTACAAAACCTGTCATCCCGTTTTTAAAACTAGAATAGCCAGCGTAAAAATAAAAAACTTGACAAAAAGAATTATTTATATCAATAATAGTTAACTTAAAAGGCGGTACCGCTTTATTATTCGGAGGGGATGTAATGGCTGCTACAGGTAAAAAAAAGAAAAAAGACCTGCTGGTTGACGATGATTTTATAGGAAAAATGGAAACCGCTCTTCTGGCTTTAAAAAACGAGATTGTCAGTAATTTAATCACAAGCAGCGAAGATTTCAAAGAAATAATGAGCGGAGAAGAACCAAAGGATCTCGCGGATATCGCTTCTGATGACATTGACAGAAAAATGATAGAAGCCATCGGCGTTCAGGAGTTAAAGCGTTTAAAAATGATAGAAGCCGCTATTACGCGCATAAAACAGGACAGATATGGCCGCTGTATAAAATGCAACAAAAACATCCCTCACGACCGGCTTATCGCGATTCCTTACGCGCTCATGTGCATTGAATGTAAATCGGAAGAAGAAAAACGCAACCGCTAAAATAATGAGAGTTTTAAATGAAAAGAAAAATCCAGTTAGTATTTTTTATTATAATTGTATGTCTTGCCGCCGGCGTAACAGGGTGCGCTTCTTCGGACAGCAGTAAATCCGCTTCTTCTAGGGCTGCGGCGCAGGGATTCAGCGAAGACGCATATATCGAAGAACCGCTGTTTATAGGAGCGGGAACCGAATACGCGCTTGCGGGAATTCTTACAATACCTAAAGGCGCCATCCCCGGCAAAGGATTCCCCGCTGTAGTAATTGTGCACGGCTCAGGCCCTGTTGATATGGACGGAACGGTATTCGCGTATAAGGTTTATTTTGATATAGCGGATTATCTTTCATCTAACGGAATCGCGGTTCTGCGTTATGACAAAAGAACATATACTCACGGACAAAAAATGGTTGATGAACTTAACGGAGCCATAACAGTATATGAAGAAGTAATTGAAGACGCGCTTTTAGCCTCTGAATTATTAAAAGCCGATCCGCGCATAGATGAAAATAAAGTTTTTATGATTGGGCACAGCCTCGGCGGAATGCTGGCTCCGCGTATCCAGGTTTCAGGCGCGGGTTTTGCAGGGCTCATTTTACTGGCTGGCTCTCCGCGTTTTTTCCTTGACTTAAGCTATGATCAAAATGTGGATTACATCGAAAAAATGATGACAGGCGAAGAAAAAGAAGCCGCGCTAGCAAGCCTGTCAGGATGGGATGCAATGGTTAATGTAATTGTAAACCTTCCCGATGAAGACGCAAAAGGCGTATACTTAGACGCCGGATTAAATTCGTATTACTTAAAGGATTTATATTATCATCCCGCGGCAAATTATATAAAAGATGTTACTGTCCCGTATCTTGTTTTACAAGGGGCGGATGATTTTCAGGTCAGGTCTGATAAGGATTTCGCGCAGTATAAAGAATTGCTTTCAGGACGCGGCAATGTCACATTTATTTTATACGAAGGCCTCAATCACATGTTCATAAAATCTACAACAGGTTATCTTGACGAGTATTATATTCCCGATAATGTTGACAAGCAGGTTCTGGAAGATATTACCGCATGGATATTGCGCAGCTGAGAAAACGCTCATGAAAAAAAAAGCTATTGTTTTGCTTGCGGACGGTTTTGAGGATGTAGAAGCGGTAACGCCGATCGACTACTTAAGCCGCGCGGGAATTGAAGTTTCCGCCGTTTCAATAACAAAGAATCTGACAGTAACAAGCAAGTGGGGCGGAATTAAAATAAAAGCCGCCGCCGCGTTAGCTGATCTTGCAAAGCAAAGCTGGGACGCCGTCATTCTTCCCGGAGGAATGTCCGGAGCGGCGAATCTTGCGGCTTCCAAAGAAACAGGCGCGCTGTTAGCTGAAATGGCAGCCGTCGGAAAATTAATCTGCGCCATCTGCGCTTCTCCGGCATTAGTGCTCGCGCCTTTGGGATTAATCTCCGGTAAAAAGTTTACATGTTATCCCGGGCTTGAAGAAAAAGTTACAGACGGCTTCTGGTCGGACAATCGCGTTGTTACCGACGGCAATATTATAACAAGCCGGGGAGCGGGAACCGCGGGCGAATGGTCAATCGCGATTATAGAAAAACTGCTTGATGAAGCGGCCGCTGAAAAAATCGCCGGAACAGTTTTATTATAAAATCTTTTAACCTGCCTTAGCGTCGGTTTTCTTCAGCGTCTTCGCGAGGCTTTTCAATTTTCCGGTTTTTATAAGCGTACCCGGCACTTTTAAAATTTCACGCGCGGCTTTGTTGCCGAGCGCAGCGCATTCAGAAAGCGATTTACCGCGTATCCACGCTGAAATAAAAGCCGCGCAAAAAGCGTCTCCGGCGCCTACTGTGTCCTGCGGAATGACAGTAAAAGTTTCTTCATGATACACATTGCCGCCCGCGATAATTACCGCGCCGCGTCCTCCGAGCTTTACCACAATAATGGGAAATATCTCGCCGTCGGTGATAATTTTCAGCATCGGGCTTACATCACGCAGTATGAATGATTCTTTTTCTTTCTCTGACGGGAAAAAAAAGTCTTCGTAATTTTTCCTGATTGTGTTATAAAAGGCGATTGCCTCATCAGCGTTCATAAAAATAAACAGAGGGAAATTACGGCTGTAGGTAAGTATTTCTTCCGCCTTTTTTTTAACCTGAAAAACAGAAGCAACATCAAGAGCGACAGGGATTCCCTGTTTGCTTGCTTTTAATAAAATATGCTGTACAAGCGGGCGGCGATCCAAAATATATCCGTCCAGTACAATTACTTCGGCGCTTTTTATCATTTCTACGCTTATATTCGCTTCGGTCAGATCCAGAGCCGCGCCGGGACTTGCCGCAAACCGCTTTTCCCCGTCAATGTTACACGCAAAACACAAGCCGGTCTTTTCACTCGACTTTTCAAGCGAAAGAGAAACTCCCGCGCCTGTCATTTCTTTTTCAAACAGATTCGCAAGATCATCCTGCCCGATACTGCCTGAAAAAACTGTATTCATTCCGAGCATTGCGGCGATTTTCGCGACATTCGCGGCTCCTCCGCCTGAACTTTTTACAGCGCGAGTAAAATTAACTGAAAGATCATGAAAAATACTTTCCGCTTTTTCCCGTTCAATATGCTGAACAGGATCTTGAATTCCGTACTTAAGCGCGAAATTATTATCAATATCTATAAATACATCGACAATCGGATTGCCGATACATAAGAGTTCTGTCTTTTCCAAGTTTTTTTCCTTATAAAATATGCCAGCAGCCAATCCAAAAAGGGATCAAAGATCAGGAAATAAAATTATTATTTATTAGCTGAATTTTTTCCAAAACCTGGTTGTTTTTGGAAAAGCCTCCGCTGTTCTTTTATCAGCACGTTAAGATTTCGAACTACAATCCCTGATCTCCGGTCCATTACCTGGGTTTGGCAATAATCCCTTCCAGCTGCGGATTCTTCTTTAAATCGTGAACCAATCCTTCAGCTCTTCCTTTATTCACATAATCCTTGCTTTGAAATGAATAAGTAAAATGCGTATGCGTATCATACGTGCCTTTCATAAGAGCAAAAGCGTCTTCTGTCATTACAAGTTCCTCATCTGTCGGAATGACAAAAATCGGTATTTTTGATTCGCTCTTGCTGATACAGGTCTCCGTATTTCTTGTGCATGAGAGTTTGTTCTTCTGCGGATCAAAAACCATTCCGATGCCGTCAAGACCGTTAAGATATTTTTCCCTCATAAACCACGCGAACTCGCCGACACCTGCGGTAAAAACAAGCGCGTCCACCCTGCCAAGCACAGCCTGATACCCGCCTATAAATTTTTTAACATGGTGCGCTTCTATATACTGAGCGCGAAGAGCGGTTTTGTCGCCGGCTACCGCGGCTGCCTGAATGTCGCGTCTGTCTGTATGTTTGCCCGTAAGTCCAAGAAGACCTGACTTTTTATTCAATACGTTTTCGACTTCTGCTGCGCTCATTCCGGTCTTGCGCATAATATAGAAAGGAAGAGACGGATCAACATCACCGGCGCGTGTTCCCATAACAAGTCCCTCTAAAGGAGTGATGCCCATCGACGTATCAAAAGAAAGTCCGTCTTTTACCGCGTTAATTGAAGCGCCGTTTCCGATGTGACAGATAATTACGTTTGTTTTAAAAGGATCCTGCCCCAGAAGAACAGCGGCGCGTTTTGCGGTGTAGAGAAAACTCGTTCCGTGAAAACCGTAGCGGCGCACCTGATATTTCTCATACCATTCTGCCGGAACAGCGTACAGATAATTTTCAGGCGGCATTGTCTGATGCCATGCTGTATCCATTACCGCGCAGTGCGGCACATCGGGAAGCACTTTTTTCGCCGCTTCAATTCCCATTATGTTGGCGGGATTGTGAAGCGGGCTTAAATCCTGCATCGCGGTAAACGCTTCCATCGCGGCATTGTCAACAATTACAGATTTAGTAAATTTATCGCCGCCGTGCACAACACGATGACCGACAGTTTTTATTACCGACATATCACTGATAACGCCCATATCTTTGCTTGTCAGTGTTTTTATAATTAATTCAATCGCGTCGGTATGAGTCGGACAATCGTGATTTAAAACAACTTCTTCTTTGCCTTTTGCTTTATGAGTAATAAAAGAACCGCCGATAGTTACTTTTTCAACTATGCCTACAGCAAGAACATCTTTTGTATCCCAATTAAAAACCTGATATTTTGCAGATGATGATCCGCAGTTTAATGTTAAAATAATCATTTTTTCCCGCCTTTTTTATTTACTGATAACAGCGATATTATAACATGCCATTAAAAATTTAAAAAGCGGTGTTTATTAAGCTTATACCTCTGAACCTATAAAGGAAAACATCGCCGCGCTGAGCAGTGAAATGTCAGGATTCAAGATAGAGTAAACAGGCGTCACTTTTTCCCTATCCCGATAAAATATGTCTCCACAGATTCCCCCCTGCAAGCCTGCGGTTTAAAACTTTTTACAATTTCGAATAACGTTTTCATTTCTTTAAAAATCCCGTCAACTCCGCTTCCCTGAAAAACCTTAAGCGCGAGGCTGCCTCCCGGAACAAGAGCGCTTTGCGCGTACATTATAACAACTTCGGCAAGTTCAAGAGAACGGGCGGAATCTACCATGTGGTTTCCTGTAGTGTTTGGAGCGGCATCGCTGATGACAGCCGAATACGGGCCTTTTGATAAAAGAACCCCGCGGATTTCATCTGTTGTAACATCTCCCTGTACAAAGAAAAAATTCTCGCTGTCAAATAAACCCTTATCAAACTCGCGGGAAAGCGGCAGCAGATCCGCGGCGGCAATGAAGCCGTTTTTCAGCCAGGAATTGTTCTCTTTTGCAATTTTACGCAGAACATAAAGGCTCCAGCTTCCGGGAGCTGCGCCGATATCAAGCGCGTGCAGGGATGAGCTTGCGTTATATCGGTGTTTTTTTAATAAAAGAAATTTTTCATCAATTTCCATTAATTTGAAAACAGAACGCGCAGGATATCCCTCTTTGCGGGCTTTAAGCTGCCAATAGTCAGGTTTCTTGTAATCCGCCATTTATTGGATTATAATGCCATATGGATCAAGAGTATACACAACGGCTGAAAAAAATTGAGACAGAATTGGAACGCTGGCTGCCGAAAGAACTGACTGACAGTTCTAAATGGGCTGAGAAGGTATTTACGGATAACGGAGAAAGCGTAAATATCGGCTCAATCCGGTTTCTGCTTGAACCATTACAGGAACTCCTTTACCGCGGCGGAAAACGATGGCGGCCGCTTTTAATGACAATTATATGCGAGACGCTCGGCGGAGGCGGCGCGGTTATCCCGCTATCGCCGGTTATAGAGTTCTCGCATAACGCAAGCCTGATTCATGATGATATAGAAGATGAGTCCGATGAAAGAAGAGGAAAACCGGCAGTACATAAAATATACGGCGTTGACACAGCGATAAATTCGGGATCATTTTTTTACTTTCTTGCGTCATGCTGCATAGAAGCATACGAAAGCAATTCAGGTGCGTTAAAAGACAAGGGGCAGATTTATAAACTCTGGACTGAATGTATAAGAAAACTTCATTTAGGGCAGGCGATGGATATAAACTGGCACAGAAATGTTTCAATTGTTCCGCAGACTGATGATTATTTCTTAATGTGTAAACTTAAAACAGGAAGTCTTGCCCATCTCGCAGCCGAATTAGGCGCGTACGCGGCGGGAGCTTCACCGGATACTGTGCGTCTTTTAAGCGGAGCGGCGGATATGCTGGGAGTCGGTTTTCAGATACTGGACGATGTAAAAAACCTGACAACCGGAAATCCGGGGAAAAAGCGCGGCGATGATATAGTTGAGGGGAAAAAAAGCCTTCCCATCCTTTTATATATGCAAAAATATCCTGAAAGAAGAGACAGGGTTTTCTATTGCTTCCATGTAGCCAAGAGCGAAGGAGGAAGCGCTCCGGAAGCAGAGGAATTGATCGAACTTTTGAATAAATCAGGCGCTATAAAAGAAGCTGAAGAAAAAGGGCTGTCTTTATTACAAGAAGCGCAGGCTGTTTTTTCCTCAGGTAAACTTGCAAATTCCGGTAATGTTTTGCTGGACGGTTTCATTAAATTAATTAGTTAGGTAAATAATTGAAGACATTGGTAATTAGTGAAATATGGTCAATCCTCAAAACGAGCCACGGAAACGCCGTTTTACTTAAGCCAAAAGATATGGATTTAGCAGTACCGGTATTTATCGGGACTCTTGAAATGCAGTCAATTTTAATTGGAAAGGAAGGAATGAGCGTTTCAAGGCCGCACACTCACGATTTATTCATTAATATGCTAAGCCATGTAAATCTTACAGTTAAAAAAGTGGAAGTTCATGAGCTAAAAGACGATGTTTTTCATGCGCGGCTTATTATAACAGGCGGTGAATATACAAAAGAAAACCCGCTTATCCTGGACAGCCGCCCTTCTGACGCGTTTGCCATCGCTGCCCGGAAAAAATGCCCAATCTATCTGGCGTCGCAAATAATCGAAGAAACAGGCGTTCCGCTCTCATATTTTATAAGTGATCTTGAAGAATCTACCGATGATCAATATAGATCACTTAAGGAGCAGCTGGAACAGGCAATTGCCGAAGAAGAGTACGAGCAGGCGGCGGAAATCCGGGATTTATTAAAATTACTTGGAACATCAACCGAGCTTTAAACAGCGACGATAAAAGCAGTAAAGGTTCGTATTTTTCAAAAAAGTTCAGAAAAAACGCTGGTAATATTGCATGAAAATTAATTTTTGTATAGAGTGTTGTCATGCTGCCAATACATGATAATTCTTTGTCAAATAACGGAAGACAGATAATAACAAACCCGGAAATGCAGGCAGGGAAAAACCTTTTCAGACTGGCTGCTGTATTATATTTGATTATTTTAATAAATCCGGGTCAATATATCAAACCTCAGGAGCTGCCTGCGGCGGAACACGGTATTGGCGGAGGTTATTTTTCGCAGGAATTTATATCCGAAGAAGAATCAGAAATAATGCTTATGCCCGCAGCTCTTGAATCCGGTTTATTAGAGCCTGATTCACTGACAAAACCGCGCTTTTTGCTCTACGATTCATATTTAGTGCAAAGCGGCGATAATATCAGCACCCTTGCTATTACATTCGGTTTAAATCAGGATACAATAGTTTCCGCGAATAAAATAACAAATTCGCGCCTTCTCCAAGCCGGAAAAACAATCAGAATTCCGAATCAGGACGGGATTTTTCACACCGTAAGCAAAGACGATACATTGGATTCACTGGCGCTGCAATACAGCGCTGATAAAGAAGCGATAAAAATAATAAATGAACTTTTTTCGGATAAAATTATCACCGGAACGGACCTTTTCATACCCGCAGCGCGCCTTGACTGGAGTACGCTTCAGGAGATAAACGGCGATTTATTTATCTGGCCGGTAAACGGAGCGATTACATCACTTTATGGGTACAGAAGAGACCCGTTTAACAGAAATGTAACACAGTTTCATAATGGTATTGATATAAGAGGCAGCACAGGTACACCTATCAAAGCGGCGATGGCAGGCAGAGTCAGCGTAGTCGGGTACGATAATATTTTTGGGCATTACATCGTTATTAACCATCATTCCGGATACAGGACGCTGTACGGGCATTTAAGCTATATCAGAACAAGAACCGGCGCTTATGTAACTCAGGGAGAACGCATCGGCGATGTTGGCAGCTCAGGATTGAGCACCGGGCCTCACTTGCATTTTACAGTTTATAAAAACGGAGTAACAATTAATCCGCGCCCGCTTATGAGATAGTTTTAATCGCGGGTCTTGTTTTCATCTGTAATTGCGTTCTTTTCAGGACTTTCGTTTTGACGTTCAAGCGATGAAAACATATCAGAAAACGGAGACACAATTTCAAGATCATCGGGTAATTTTCCAGGCGTTTGTTCCTCTGCTTCATCATCGTGCGTTTTAATGGGATGACTGAACTCTATTACACTCGCATGGTTATTAATTGATTTATCAGCGTTATCTTTTTCAATTTCTATATTCTCAACTTCATATTCAACGGTTTCATTTATATCATCATTTAATTCTTCAATTTCTTCCAATTCATCAACTTCTTCTAACTCTTCTTCAGATTCATTTATTTCACCGGCTTCTTCCAGTTCGCATGGCTCATCATCTTCCTCTGTCTCTTCCGTTTCTCCGATTTCTTCCAGCTCATTAATGTCATCATCCGCGCTTGGTTCTTCAATTTCAACAACTTCCTCCATTTCACCAGGCTCGTCAATCTCCTCAGCTTCCTCTATATCACCTGTCTCTTCAATCTGCGGCTTTACAATTATTCCCTGATCTGCCGAAAAAACGCGGCTTGTTCCTGATTTAATGACAGCTAACAACTCGTCCCATGATTTATCAATTATCCCGTTTACGGCTGTCTCCTGATCAGGGCGCAATTTTAAATTCCGTTTAAGTTCAGAACGAATCTCGCTGCGGCGCTGTTCAAGTTCGAGTATCCATTTGGTTCTCTCCTGTCCGGTTTTTTTAACATACAATTGTTCAAAAAGATCGTCTCTAAGGCGTTTTACGCGGTTTTGCACTAATGACAAAGGATGCGGCTTTAGATTCAACAGAAAAAACACGGTAAGGTACAGCGTTAAAATCATTGAAAGCCTGAATATCCATTCCATCGCGGGCGAGACGGAGAACAGGGTATCGTTTACAAGCCGTCCGAAAAACATACCGTTATCAGTTTTCGCGGAAATCAGGGAAAAAAAAGAGCCGGACCCTGCGGCATCAAGGATAACCCGCTCATTAAGGCCTTCGCTCCATGCCGCAGAAACTCTGCTGTGTATACCGGCTCTGGAAGTTTCCGGGCTTCCAAGCAAAAATCCCGCCGGCTGATCGATCACAGAAATTATATCGCTGACTTTCAAACGCCCCTGCGCTGTAAGCGTTTCACCTAACGATCGGATTAAAACGGAAAAAAGCGCGGTTCCGCGGTAAACATCCATTGAATCGCTGAACGGGAATGAAAATATTATTCTGTCATTTTTTTCATCCATCATAAATTTAGCGCTGCCGCCCGAGGGAACGCCGACAGCGTCAAACGGAAGGGCGTTTGTGTCTTCGTAATAATTCCGGTAAGAAGCGGATTCAGGATTTTGGCTGATAATATCGCGGGAAGAAGTGGAATAATGTATTCTTACGCCGTTACTGTCAACAAACTGCGCAAATTGAAAACCGCCGGTTGATTCCGCCAGTATTCCAAAAATACGGGAACGCTCATATATATCTTCGGCGCTTTGGTTATAAAGGAAGCTGCTGCGGACTGCGGGTTCTTCAAGTATTGCCGCAAACTTATTCTGAAGATAGATAATGTGATCATTAACAATCCCGGCGTCGGCTGCGTTCTCATTAATATAGGAATTAACAAGAGAGGGATTATAAAACCGGGTTTGAACAAATTCCTGCAGCCCTCTGTCCGCAAGCAGAAAATATCCTGTATAAATGATGATAGTGATAACCAGCGCTAATATCGGCTTTAAGAAATTTGTCAATCTGCTAACCCGTTTATTTTAAAATACCGGCGGTTAAAACTAAGCTATCCATATCATTAAGGATTAGGAACCGGAGCTGGAGCATTAGTGGGAGCGATTCCAAGGGATTTCATCTGTTCTTCTTCCTCTTTTTGAGCGCTGTATTCATACCGCAGCTGATTCGCTTTTACATATGTATTTTTTAGCGCCGATAAATCCGGTTTGATTCCCTTGATTTTATCCCGGTCTTCAGCTGACGCAGACGCCTTGAAAAAATCATCGATCGCGCTCAGAGTTTTATGAAAAGACTGAACTTCTTTTATATTTCTTTCAAGGTAACTGATAACCTGTTCTTCGGACATGGCGGCGAGTTTGTTATAAGCGGGCCCGCGGCAAAAACTGGTTAAAATTTTGATTTTTTTCTCAAGATCGCCTAAAAACTGACGGAAATAAAGCTTCTCCTTGACAGGCACTCCCTTGGTATCATCCATTTTTTCGATATTATATATAATTTCTTCCGGTTCAGCATTTGTAATTTGCCTTATTAATTCCTTGATTGCCTCAAAGAAACCTTTCTTCTGGCTGTCCAGAACAGCCTGGTTTTCAGTTATTTTTGTGATTATTTCATTAAGTGTGTTTGACGCGCCGCCGATGACAACTATGCCGTCAAGGAGGATTTTTTTATAATCAACGGCTTGTTTAGCCGCTTTTGTTTTTTCTTCCTTTACTTTCAGCGTGTTTAAAATAGATTCCCTTAAATCATTGCCTTCACTGGCATAATCCTCTTTAAGGATTTCATCGATCAGTTCTTTATAAAACGGTTTGCCCGGCATCGCGGAAGACATTTTTTTCCGGATGTTTTCCAATGTTGCTTCGCCTGCGGACATGGATTGAGTAACGCTTTGGCGGACATTTAACTTATAACATTCTCTGTAGTAAACATTTAACTCTTTTAACGTTACCATGGAAGCCGCGGTAGTTTTGGACAACCTTGAAAGACTTTCGCCGATTATACTGAGGGTAAGAGTATCGACGCCGGTTTTCGACTGGTTGGTCAAATCAGCGACAGCTCTGGTCATAATAGACTGCGAATCCGCAGTAAAACTTGTCCAATCTATATAACGGACAAGCCCTACGATTCGTTTAATACGGTCAAGGTTGAGAAAATCTACGCCTAATTGATAAAAATTAACAAGAAAATCAAGTTGACTGTCATAATTAGAGAGCCGGATTGTAAGCTGTTCGATTCGCTTTGCTTCGTTAAAACTGCCTGATTCCGGTACTTCAAGCTCGCTGATTTTTGATTCCTGTTTATACGGGTCTTCATCAATCAATTTCTTCTTTAGATATATATTATATATAGATGCATAAGAAATTTGAAAAATTCTGAGATTTTCCTTAAGTTTTCCCAGTTCTGATTTTTCAAGCCAGTCTTTTCGGCCAATTAGCGCTTGATCAATAGTACTGATGTATTCAGAGATATCCATTTATTAAAGTATGATATATTTTCGATAAAAATGCAAATTGAAACCGGTTTCAAGCTATGGGGAGAAAAAAAATATAAAAACGCAGGCCGATTTACATAAAATTTTCATTTTCAGTCATGCATATTGACTTATCCATTCCATATATATACATGAAAAAAATTAATTTAAAACCTGTGCTTAAACTTTTTTTGGCTCTTCAGTTTGCCGTCAGTTTACTAACAGTCAGCTGCAGAGATATAAATCCTTCCGGGTATTTACTAGAACTGCCGAAAACGCCTGAAATTTGGGTATCTCTGCTCGGCGAACCTTGCTGGCGGATAGAATGGATTAGTCCTGAAAGTAAAATGCAAACAGCATTCATTCCGCCGAACGGCAGTCAGGAAATTGATATTCCTTCTACATGGGCAAATCCTGTTACAGCATGGCCGTATTGGCCTGATTTTAATCTGATACCGGGATTTTTCAAACCTGCCGGAGCCATTTTCCCCTTTGATGTAAAGGACGGAAATTTATGTCTAAGCTGGGAAGCAGGGCCGGATTCAATTTTTTACTGGGAACTCTTAAACGTGAATGTAGATAAAAATACAAGAGTACCGGCAAATTTTGACTGGCCCAGATTCCGCGAACTTTTTAATACAGATAAACTGAAGGACGCTGTCCGTGAAGATCCCTGGCTTGTTAACTGGCGCTCTGCAGCGGAAAAAACCGTCTCCGGCAATTTCGACACGCGCCGCCTTGTTCCAGAAACGGCGGTACTAACAAAAATTCCGGCTGCTTCAGGCCCCTGGTACGGAACATCTCCCTTTACAAAACCTATTTACTTTGGAGAAGGAGAGCCGCCTGTTTTTCCGGTTCGCACCGGAATCAATGTCTGGATCTCAGAAGACGGTATATTAAAGGTTGACGGAAAAACGTGGGTGTTTACAGAATTTAAGTATGAAGATTAAGAAATTTCTGAGGAGAATTATGAATGGCAAAAATCGTGGATAAACTGGATAATATAAATGAAACTCTTAAAAAAAATGACAGATATAATGGAAAAACCTGAGAATCCATTTTTAAAAGGTTTGAGAATAGGTGGATTATTTGCTGGATTTATTGGTATAATTCATGTGATTGATATTATTATAAAATGGTTCAAGGAGGGAATATGGTAATATTTATTCTGGAACTGGCAAAAGGTGTTTTATTATTAGCACTTGGAATCACAATGATAATAATGTCCCAGGAAAGAAAACATATATAGATTCGAGACAAAAATAGTTTTTATGAAACATATATCATTTTTATCAATGTTATTCATTCTTGCCTTTTCGTTAAACGCGCAGCAAACCCGCCCGGTTTACGCGGGTCTAAGTAATGAAGAACATCTTTCTTTTATCGGAATGATGATACCGGATTTGATTCAGCGGTTTGGACCGCCTGCGGCAGTCGCTGTCGAAAGAGGCGTTGAGGTTTGGCAGGATGATGTTGTCTTTCAATATAGCGGAGCGGATTTTTATATTTATAAGGATCGTGTTTGGCAGGTAAAACTTACGTCAACACACGGTATCTCAAACGGAGACAGAAAAGCGGTTGTATTGTTAACTTTTGGAAACAGAGCTGTAGATTTTGGAGATTATACGCTTGTGCCGATCGGCGGCAGAAACTGGCCTTTGACGCTGCGTGTTAATTTTAATAATGTTAACAATACGGAACTGGTCAGCGCAATATTTATATACCGTCCGGATTATTAAGTAAAAATTAACGGTGTTATCACCGTTAAATTGCAGAGGTTAACCGTGGCAAAAATCTGTTTATGCCTTACCGCAAAAACCATTCAGCGAAATCTGGAAATATTAAACAAGTACGGCAAATACGCGGACATTGCGGAATTAAGGGTAGATTGCCTTGATGATGATGATCGTTTATATATACGCCGTTTTCCGGAACTGGCGGGAATGCCTGTAATTCTTACAATCAGACGCGATATTGACGGCGGGTACTTTGCTCAGGGTGAAGGAGCAAGAGTAAGGTTATTTGCAAACGGGCTTGCTTACGCGAACGCGGACTCAAGGTATAATTTCGCTTACGTTGATATTGAAGATGATTTTGATGTGCCGAGTCTTGAAGAAGCCGCCCGTACTTTCGGGACAAGAATAATTCGTTCCTACCATAATGTAAACAGCATTATTGAAAATATTCCCGAAAAATTAAAATCCATGAAGCGCGCAGGAGATGAAATTTTAAAAATAGCGCTTAAGGTAAATTCAACAAACGATGTAATGCGGGTTTTTAACGCTTCCAGCGCTCTTACGGGACAGGATAAAATATTTATATGTATGGGCCATTACGGAATCTATTCAAGAATCCTCGCGGAAAGGTTCGGCTCGTTTTTAACATACTCAAGCGCGTTATCTGAAGATGAATCTCCGGGAGCTCCGGGTCAAATGGATGTCCGCGAACTTGCGGAACTTTATCAGTTTAAAAAAATAACAAAAAACACAAAAGTATACGGTGTTGTCGGCTATCCGTTGAAAGCAAGCGTCAGTCCGTGGTTTTTTAATAATATATTCAAAATGGAAAATACCGACGCGGTCTATATACCTTTTCCGGTGGATTCCATCGGTAATTTTCTTACATTGGCAAAGGAACTGGATGTTCAGGGGCTTTCAATCACAGTGCCGTACAAGGAAGCGGTGCTTGAGGAATTAGCGGACATTTCCGCCGCGGTGCAATCAATTGGCGCGTGCAATACTATATACCGGGACGGAAATGAATGGCACGGAGAAAATACCGATTGCACGGGATTTTCATCATCTCTTTTGGATTTCCTTGAACTAAAAAATTTAAAGTCTAAAAAAATCACCGTTATAGGCGCAGGAGGCGTAGCAAGGTCTGTCGCTTCGGAAATCTGCCGGCTGGGCGGTAAAGCTCTTATATTAAACCGTACAGTTCATAAAGCAAGATCTCTCGCGTCACAGTATAATTTCCGCTGGGGAGGACTTGATAATCATGGAACTGAACTTATGTCAAAATACTGCGATATAATTATTCAAACAAGTTCTGTGGGGATGGAAGGTTACGCAGAATCAACAGGTAATGATTCCCCGCTTGATCCTCTGGAACTTTATACATTTACCGGAAAAGAGAAAGTAATGGATTTGATATATACGCCTGCGCTAACGCCTTTCTTAAAAAGAGCCTCGCAGGCGGGATGCAGAATAATTAACGGCTACGATATGGTAATACGGCAGGCATGTATGCAATATGTCAATTTTTTCGGAACAGAAATTCGCCAGCAGCTTTTAACAAGTATAAATGCAATGGGAGCAAACTCATGGAACAAGATACAATCAGGCTAATGAATGAGATGAAACAGCGCGCCGGCAAAGCCGCGGCGGACAGCATGGTAAAAAGCGGAATGAAGCTCGGTCTTGGAACAGGTTCTACCGCGGTTTACGCGGTTCGCAGAATAGGAGAGCTGCTGGCGCAGGGAGTGTTACGTGACATCTGCGCCTTCGCCACAAGTTTTCAGACTGAAATTGAATGTGAAAAACAAAATATCCCCTTTTTTAATTTAAATTCCCGGGAGCTTTCATCCGGGCTTGATTTAACAATTGACGGAGCTGACGAAGTGGATAATCAGAACTATTTAATCAAGGGAGGGGGAGGCGCTTTGCTTATTGAAAAAATCGCGGCGTATGCGTCCTTAAAGTATGCGATTGTCATAGACGAATCCAAACTGACAGAAAGACTTGGAACCGGTTTTCCTGTTCCTGTAGAGGTAGTTCCTGCCGCAAGAGTTCAGGTAACAAGAGTACTTGAAAAATACGGCGCGGATGTTATACTCAGAGAGGCGACAAAAAAAGCTGGACCTGTAATAACCGAGCATGGCAATATAATTCTGGACATCCGTCTTGGAACGGAGTTCCATGGATCTCCAATAACCCCGTCATTGATGGAAACAGAATTAAATCAAATCCCCGGCGTTGTGGAAAACGGTTTTTTCACAAAAAATCCGCCGATAGTCTGCATCGCCCGTTCAAACGGAACAGTAGAAATAAGACAGATTAATTAAAATCGGTCCGGGAGAAGTAAATGTTAAAAAATGAACTGAAACAGAGTATTAAAGAAATCGCGTCCCGCGTTAAGGTGCTAAGAGAAATAGAGGAAATTACAGCCGCACAGCTTGCAAAAGAGCTGGGTTTCGATCCCGCGGAATATTCGTCATGGGAATCAGGCGAAAAAGATTTTTCAGTGGGAGCTCTTGTGGAAATCGCCGCCCGTTTCAGGGTGGACTTGTCGGAATTATTAAGCGGCGCTTCATCAAAACTAAAAACTTACTGCGTTACGCGATCCGGGCAGGCTCCGGAAGTCAGCCGCCGCCCAATGTACGGATACTGGAATCTCGCTTATAACTTCCACGGTAAAAACGCGGAACCGTTTTTGGTTGAAGCGTCTGCCGAAACAGAAAATAAACCTATAAATTTTAATACACATCCCGGACAGGAGTTTAATTATTTATTGGAGGGGCGGCTGCTGATATCGATCAGCGGCCACGAAATTGAATTAAATCCCGGCGACTGCGTTTATTACAATTCTTCAGAGCCGCACGGAATGAAGGCTTTGGGAGGAAACGCGGCCCGCTTTTTAGCGTTTGTATTCTAAATGTGTACGGAATAAAACGCCGTATACATCCCTTATTAACAGATTTAAAGAAACAAGGTTAAGTACAGCGCCTTGTAACATAAGGAGATATATATGTCTTTACTTGACAAGTATTTGCCAGGAACAGAATTTGAATCCTATGAGGATTTTTATAAAAATTATACTGTTAAAATTCCGGAAAATTTTAACTTCGCGTTTGATGTAGTTGATGTTCTGGCGCGGGAAAAGCCGGATGAGCGCGCGCTGCAATGGTGTGATGAAAAAGGCGCACAGGCTTCTTTTACTTTCGCGGAAATAAAAAATCTGACAAATAAGGCCGCCAATGTTTTAGATAAAGCGGGAATTAAAAAAGGCGATCCCGTTATGGTAATATTAAAACGCCGGTGGGAATACTGGCCGATATTGCTTGCTTTACACAAACTTGGAGCTGTCGCGATTCCGGCAACGCATCTTCTTACTACAAAAGACATTGTATACAGATGCAACGCTGCTGATATTAAAGGAATTATCTGCGTTGATGATCACGAACTTATGCTCCGAATAAACGAAGCAGAAGCCGTCATGGGGCGCAGCTGCGATTCTTTCGGAATGATGTATCTGAAGTACAAGGCTTTTGTCCGCTCTGTTCATACTCCAAAGGATCACGACCCGGCGAAATCGGCAGATGAGCAGTTTATAGCCGAAACGAAAGCACTCAGTAATCCGGAGGCGTTTCCGGCAAGCGTTACAGACGGCGCCGCGGGATATTACGGCGCCGTTGAAGGAGCGAAATCAGGATTTACAATGCCTGAACCGCTGCTGCAATGGAATGATTTAAGTTTACAGATAAAAGAAGCTTCCGGTGATTACCAAAAACCGGCTGTAAGCAAAAACACCGATATCATGCTTCTTTATTTTACATCAGGCACGACAGGAATGCCTAAAATGGTGCGTCATGATTTTACATATCCTTTGGGCCACATAGCGACCGCGAAATACTGGCATCAGGTAGTGCAGGACGGATTGCACCTAACGGTTGCCGATACAGGCTGGGCGAAAGCCGCGTGGGGATGCATTTACGGGCAGTGGTTATGCGAAGCGGGAATTTTCGTTTTTGATTACGATCGTTTTGACCCGCGCCAAATGCTGGAAATAATATGCAAATACCGCCTTACAAGCTTCTGCGCGCCTCCTACAATATACCGTTTTTTCATTAAGGAAGATTTAAAAACATTCGATTTTTCCGCATTAAAACATTGCAGCGTAGCCGGAGAGCCTCTTAATCCGGAAATATTTAACCGGTTTTTATCCGGCACCGGAATAAAATTGAGGGAATGTTACGGGCAAACAGAACTCACGGTCTCTCTTTGCACATGGCCGTGGATGGAGCCGAAACCAGGTTCCATGGGAAAGCCAGCGCCGGGTTACGACATCGATCTGTTACGCGAAGACGGAACGTCATGCGCAATGGGCGAAGAAGGACAGATCGCGGTAAGAACAGGCAGACGAAAGCCTTACGGAATGTTCGGCGGTTATTACCGCGATGAAAACCTCACCGCAAGCGTATGGCGCGATGACATTTACTATACAGGCGATGTCGCGTGGAAAGACGAAGACGGTTATTATTGGTTTGTCGGCCGCAATGACGATGTAATAAAAAGTTCCGGCTACCGCATAGGCCCGTTCGAAGTGGAAAGCGCTCTTATGGGACATCCTGCGGTTTTGGAATGCGCCATAACAGGCGTCCCTGATGAAGAGCGCGGAACAATCGTAAAAGCGACAGTGGTGCTCGCAAAAAATTTTACAGCGTCGCGCGAATTAGAAACAGAACTGCAAAATCATGTGAAAAAAACAACCGCTCCTTATAAATACCCGCGTATTGTAGAATTCGTAAGCGAACTTCCAAAAACAATAAGCGGAAAAATCCGCAGGGTGCAGATTCGCGAGGAAGACTCAGGCAGAACTGAGGATTGAAAATTATATTAAAACGGAGAAAAAAATGGATGTAAAAAATCATTTATCTGAAATATCAGGTAACGATTATATTGATTCTGAATTATTTACAAAATTCAGCGTAAAGCGCGGCTTGCGCAATGATGACGGCACAGGCGTGCTTGTCGGCCTTACGCGGGTCGGCGATGTGCACGGCTATGATGTAATAGACGGAAAAAAGACCGCAGTTCCGGGCAAATTATTTTACAGGGGAATTAATGTAGAGCAAATAGCGGCCGAAGCGGCTCAGCAAAACCGTTTTTGTTTTGAAGAAACGATTTACCTTCTTCTCTTCGGCAAACTTCCGACTGAGGAGCAATTAAAAGAATTTAATATACTAATCGGCGAAAACCGCGCTCTTCCCATCCATTTTGTTGAAGATGTAATCATGAGAGCGCCTTCGCGCAACATCATGAATAAACTGGCTTCTTCAATACTAGCGCTGTACCCATATGACGAAGATCCTGAAAATCAGTCCCCGGAAAATATAATTCGCCAGTGCGTTGAGTTAATCGCGCGTTTTCCAAGCATCGCCGCGTATTCCTATATGTCGAAAAAACATCATTTTGACGGAGACAGTCTTATTATTCATCAGATTGATCCGTCTTTATCCTGCGCGCAAATACTTCTTTCTCTCATAAGGCCAGATAAAAAATACACTGATTATGAAGCGCAGCTTTTAGACCTTGCCCTTGTCCTTCACGCGGAGCACGGAGGCGGCAATAATTCAACTTTTACCGTTCATGTTGTTTCATCTTCAGATACGGACACATTTTCTTCAATCGCGGCAGGCATCGGATCGCTTAAAGGATACAAACACGGCGGGGCGAACGCGAAGGTAATTGAAATGATGGATGATATTAAAAAGAACGTGAAAAACTGGGAAAGCGAAAAAGAAGTTGCGGAGTATCTTGAAAAAATCCTGAAAGGCCAGGCTTACGACGGCTCAAAACTAATCTACGGACAGGGCCACGCTGTTTATACAATAACGGATCCGCGCGCTATTTTATTAAGAGACAAGGCAAAAGCGCTCGCGGAGGAAAAAGGCATGATTAAGGAATTCAATCTTCACTGCTTGATTGAACGGCTGGTCCCGTCGGTCTTTAAAAGAGTCAAGGATTCCGACAAGGATATCTGCACAAATGTCGATTTTTACTCAGGTTTTGTCTATAAAATGCTCGGAATCCCGGAAGACCTGAATACACCGATTTTCGCGGTCAGCCGTATCGCCGGATGGTGCGCCCACCGCCTGGAAGAAATAATAGCAGGCAGCAGAATCATCCGTCCTGCTTACAAGTGCGTTCAGCCGCAGCTTGAGTATATCAGCGTAAATAAACGCAAAGATTAGCAGTTTAAATTGATGAATTTTCGGCCGATAACTTGCGATCAACAGCAAAAAAATATTATATTTAATGTATGGGTCAATATGACAGCTGGGAATATTTAACCAATTTCCTCAAAAAAAATCTGAATAACTTTGAAGAAGAACTGTCAAAGACTCCTTATGCGGTAAAAGTGAAACGGCATCCTCTGCGCCAGAATCTTGTAATGTTCAGATACAGCCAGTTTGAGTCTGACTTTACGAATCCGATAGTCCGGTGCTGCCGCGGTTCTGTATACGACATTCGCGAAGACGGAACAGTAAAGCCGTACCTTTTGCCTTTCTATAAATTTATGAATTACGGTGAAAACGGCGCTGACCCGATTGACTGGAAGAATAAATTATATGTCAGAGATAAACTTGACGGCTCGCTTTTAAAGCTTCTTAAGGAAGACGACGGGAACGATCTTTGGACAACAAACGGAAGCTTTGATATGAATGTAGAAGTACCGGAATTTGTTCCCGCGGAAAACGATGAAAATCTTCCGCCGCCTTACACCTTCGCGGGGCTTCGCGATTACGCTCTTCGCGGACACAGAGATGAAGTTAAACGTCTGCCGAAAGGCTGGACATTTATGTTTGAGCTTGTATCTCCTTATAACAGAATTATCGTTCCCTACAGGGAAACAAAATTATTCCTTTTGAGCTGCCGCGATCCTGAGGGACAGGAGCATACTCCCGAATGGGCCGCCGATAATTTTGGACTGTCTTTTCCGACGCCGCAAATACTTCCATTAAAAAACATTGACGCGATTATCGCGTTTTGCCAGGCAGTCGATACAGATGATCGCGAAGGTTTCGTAGTTCAGGATATAAATTTCAACAGAATAAAAATAAAAACAGATCATTACAGAAATCTTTTTTACCTGAAAGGCGAGGATCATTTTTCCGATGAACGTCTTTTCTCAGCAATTAAACAGGGGAGCATTGATGACGCAATTGTCGCATGGCCTGAAATCCGCGGAAGAACTGACGAAATAACCGCAGAGTGGATAAATTTCAGAAACGCGGTTAAAACGTTATGCAAAACAGCGGCTGTCTATTATCAGGAATGTAAAAACGAATGTGAATATCCAAAAGAAGCCAAAAAACGCTATGCCATGTATGTTCTGAATAAATATCAGATTTTCTCTACATTTCTCTTTGAAGCAATAAAAGAGAACGCAGATATAGAACCGCTTTTCAGTAAAATTGATTATAAAGAATTAAAAAGCTTCTGGATGCCTGCGGCAGAACAATTTTAATTGACACTATTTAGGAAAAAACAAAGATAATATGTCATCTAAATATATCCACATTTATACTGACGGCGGGCTTGAAAAATGGGCGTTTGTTGTTGTAAAAGATAATAAAATAGTTCATGAAGAAACAGGTAAATACGGCATTTCCGCTTCCACAAGCAATGATGACACTGAATCCGAAGGAATCCTGCGAGCCGCGCAATACGCAAAAGATCATCCCGGCAATTATATTCTAATAACTGACTCTCAGGCAATAATCGCTAAGGTGAACGGAAATGCCGCCAATGTTACAAGGAACCCTAATATACGCGGAATTCAAACGCTTTTAAATGAATTTAAAGAATCGCTCCTGCCTGTAAGTTTTTCGATTAAATGGGAAAAACGGCTTTCTAATGAATTTATGTCAAGAGCTGATTCGCTGTGCAAATAATCAATTTATACGATCACTTCTCCAGTAAATATAAATATTCTTTAACGTGAATACCGCGGTTTTTCAAATTTCTGCTTCCCTTGAATGTATTATATTCTTTATCAAGAATAACAAGTTTTCCGATGTTTTTTAACATCTCTTTCATTTGTTCTACTTTAATAAAACCTTCGGAATTAAATGATATTAAAACAAATTTAGATTTAATATTTTTAACAAGATATGTTAACGCGTTAAACGCATGGTTTTTTTTATTATACGAAGATCTGCGCCAGTCTTCCGGAATGCCTGATACTTTGCTGACTTTTCCGGGATGTATGTAATCAGTTATCACATTTAACATAAAATAATTTGAACCGTAAGGATGCTGATTATAAGGCGGATCAAGATACGCCAAATCAACTTCGGGTAATGTTTGTATTATATAATTCGAGTCATCATTGCAGATAACGGTCTCGCAGTTAAAATTGCTGAATACCGGAAATGGCAGCGTTATTTCGCCCGTGATTCTGGAAAGCGCGTCTTCATTATTACCGCCGAACTGCCCCATACCAGTTTCTTTATTTTTATAAAAACCTTTAAAAACTCCAGATGTATTTGCATGTACCGAAGCCTCTGATAAAAGCGGCGCCAGAAAAAAATTTCTGCCGCTTTGCGGTATTTCATCTATAAGATGCCTTACTGTGTCAATATACATCGCGTTCCTTTGCGTGTAAAAAACACGATCGCCGCTTTTAATATTATTATCGTCTTTGGGGGCATATAATTCTGATATAATGCCTTTTTTTAATCCTTCGTTTGTTCTTGATATGATTTCATTGTAATATTCACGTAACAGAGTAATGTTAATTTCGCTCTCATTTGACAGATAACATTCGTTAATAGCTTTTGAGTATTTTTCCAGATCATTTACAATTAAAATTTCAGAAAATTGCTTAAAGTATCTCGCGGCAGCGCCCGAACCGCTGAATACGTCAAACATTTTAAGTTTGGTTTTATTCAGTTTGTTTTGTACTTTTTTTACGCCTTCGCCAATAAAATCAAGCAGCGCGCGTTTATTCCCTATATAGGTGATGAGCTGTTGTGTAAGGTATTCCCTCTTTTCGGATATTGCGGTTTCAGAGTATTTAATCATGGAGTTTTGCGTCTTGGCGCAAAACTCCATAGATGAATAAAAAATCCGCTGGATTTTTTATTCATCAGCTTCCTGTACCTTGAACTCAGCGCGCGCTTTAATAACTTCGTCAGCTATGCGGCCGGAAATTGGCGCGTAATGGCTGAAGTCCACGTTGAAAGAACCTGTTCCTGATGTAATGGAGCGAAGATCTATCGAATAACGAAGAAGTTCCGCCATAGGGACTTCGGCGCGCACTTCCGCGATGCCGCCTGTCGAATCCTGTCCGAGAATTTTACCGCGTTTTCCGGAAAGGTCGCTCATTACGTCTCCAAGGAATTTTTCTTCGATAAAGACTGTCAAATTCATAATCGGTTCGAGTAATGTCGGGTTCGCCTGCTTCATTGCTTCGCGGAACGCGTTACGCGCGGCAAGCTTGAACGAAAGTTCATTGGAATCTACAGGATGATATTTGCCGTCAACAACTTTTACTTCTACGTCAACGACAGGATAACTCGCCATTGAGCCGTATCCCATTCCTTCTATTATGCCCTTTTCAACGCCGGGAATGTAGTTCTTGGGGATAGCTCCGCCGAAAATCGCGTTTATAAATTGATATCCTTCACCGCGGGAAAGAGGCGCGATTTCCAGTACAACCTTACCGTACTGGCCGTGGCCGCCTGTTTGTTTTTTATGCGTATATTCGGCACCCGCTTTTTTAGTGATTGTTTCGCGGTATGCGATTTTAGGAACGCGTGTTTCAACATCAATTTTTTGGTTTGCTTTGATTTTATCCAGAATGATATTTATCTGAAGTTCGCCCATGCCGGAAATAACTGATTCTTTTGTTTCACCGTTGTAATGGAAACGGAAAGTCTTATCTTCTTCGGCGGCGCGAACAAGGAACTCGCCGAGTTTGTCTTCGTCTTTTTTAGCGAGCGCGTTTACAGCGACGGAATGAACAGGCTCAGGCAGACGTAGCGGCGCAAAGCAGGGGCCGTCAGACGCGGCAAGAGTATCGTTGGTTTTTAAAGTCGCGGCCTTGGTTATAATTCCGACATCACCCGCGCAAAGTTCCCTGACTTCCTCAAGTTTTTTACCCTGGCAAGTATAAAGCTTACTGATTCTTTCTTTTTTATTTTCTGAAATATTAATTGATTCACTGTCCGCCGTAAGTTTTCCGGTAAGAACTTTCAGCCACGACAGCTTGCCTGAAAATTGATCATAATTTGTCCTGATAACAAGCGCAGACATGGGTTTGTCAGGATCGATGGCGGCCGGAGTCTCCTTGCCTTCAGCGTCTACTGTCGCGTCCTTTGCGACGCGCGGATTTGGCGCGGCATCTGTAATAAAGTCAAGCAGCGGCAGCAGCCCGCAGTTATTCAACGGAGAGCCCGCAAAAGCCGGAACATATTTATTATCAGCTAATGCCTGAACAAGACCGGTCTTCATTTCCTCCGCGGACAGAGAACCGTTTTCAAGATATTTTTCCATCAGAGTGTCATCGTCAGAAGCGGCCGCTTCCATCAATTTTTCCCGCGCCGCGGCGACTGCGTCTTTAAACTCATCAGGAACAGGACATTCCTTCTCAACTGCGTCGTTTTGCATTGTGTACGCTTTTTCATGAAGGACATCAATTACGCCTTTAAAACCGCCGCCGCTTCCCATTGGTATAGTTATAGGCACAGGATCAATTTTAAATTTTTCCTTAATGTCGCCAAGAGTCCTGTTAAAGTCAGCCTGATCATTATCCAGCTTGGTAATAAAAACGCCTCTCGGCTTCCCGCTTTGATCCAAGTTACGCCATAATTTAACTGTTTCAATTTGAACGCCGGATTTACCGTCTACCATAAGCAGAGCGAATTCCGCCGCGCGGAAACTTAAAATAACAGCGCCGGCGAAATCCGACGATCCCGGAGTATCAAAAAAATTAATTTTAACCCCGTTTCTTTCAACGTGACCCATCGCGACATATATCGATATTTTTCGTTCTATTTCTTCAGGGCTGTAATCACTGGCGGTTTTTCCCGAATCAAGGGTTTCTGCTTTCGGAATTACGCCTCCTGTAAACAGTAAATGTTCAAAAAGGGTCGATTTTCCGGTCTGACCATGACCTGCTATAGCGATATTTCTGATTTTATCTGTAGAATGGCTCACAGATGACTCCTTTAGATATAATATTCTATTATTTTGACCTGTTTAAATGGTGTTGTCAATCAGATGTTTCAATACGAAATATCAGATATAATAAATCATGAAGTCAATTACAAAAGAATTATGGGTAAATACTAAAAAGCCGCGTGAATTCATTAACATTACAGGTGAAGTTGAATCCTTATTAACTGAGTCAGGCATTCAGGAAGGGATCTGCCTTGTAAACGCTATGCACATCACAGCCAGCGTTTTTATCAATGATGATGAATCGGGATTGCACCATGACTTTGATGTTTGGCTGGAGAAACTTGCGCCTCATGAGCCGGTTTCATCCTACCGCCACAACACAGGCGAAATAAATGCTGATGCCCATCTTAAGCGGCAAATAATGGGGCGCGAAGTAGTTGTCGCTGTGACAAATGGAAAACTCCACTTCGGCCCCTGGGAACAGATTTTCTACGGAGAATTTGACGGGCAGCGGAAAAAACGGCTATTGATTAAAATAATTGGGGAATGATTTAATTCATAAATTAAACCAAACTGGCGGTACATTGCAAGACCGCGAAATCTTCCGGTCTTGCCGAGTAAGCTAATTTTAAGATATAGTTGAATTAATAGCCGGCATGGCGGAATGGCAGACGCAGTAGACTCAAAATCTACCGCACGCGAGTGTGTTTGGGTTCAAGTCCCAATGCCGGTAAATGCTAACTCTTTACGTTGTAAGGAGTTACAAAAGAACCACCTTGCATAAGGCTTTCTTATAATATCTAACGTTAAAAACGACACATAAAACGACATATAAATCGTTTTAAATGTCGAATTAATGAGGTATGTGTATGAACGCTGGTTTCAAGAAACCTTATCCCTTTTCTATTTTCAAGAGAGCAGATCGCCCATCGTATCTAGTATCATTCAAAGACAATGACGGAAAATATCTTCCGCCATTATCAACAAAGAAAAAAACAGAAGATGAAGCATTACAAGTTGCATTTCGATGGCTCAAAGAAGGTATACCGCAAAAACAAAATCAAACAACAGTTCAAGATTTATCTTTGAAAAACGCAGCAAGAAAGATAAACACAGGAAATGAAGCGGAACTTATTATCAAAGAATTAAAACGATCCGGCTTGGTAAAAAAATACATCATGAATGATACACCGCAAGCTGTTGATTTTGTTTCGTATCTTAAAACATTTTGGGATTGGGATACTTCTCCGTACATAAAAGAAAAACTAAGAAAAAGTCATGGCATACATAAAATGCACTGTCTCAAACATAGTCAGGCTATAACTCTTTATTGGGAAGAATTTTTTAAGGGGCGATTTTTGGGCGAAATAAATGCTGATGAAATTGACGCATTTATTAATTTTATGGGAACAAAAAATCTTTCCGCTTCACGAAAAAATGTTGTTATAAAAGCAGGAACAAAGCCGCTTCGCTTGGCATTTGCCAAAAGTAAAATCGAATGCGATCCGACAAGAGGGCATTTACTATTCACGGATAAAAAGAAGAAACGTAAAATATTAACACCTGCTATCGCCGCAGCCATTTTCAAAATTGAATGGAAAACTAATATGGCTAAACTTGCCAATATGTTAGCGTCAGTTACAGGCATGAGAAACGGCGAAATAATCGCTTTACGTTATCCAGATATTTGCATAGATTTTTTAGATGTCCAAAACTCGTGGAATGGTGTAGATAAATTAAAAGGAACAAAAAACAATGAAGCAAGAACCGTTGAGATAACATTTCAATATTTAATAAATGAACTTGCTTATTTAGCAAATCAAAATCCATTTGGCGTATCCCCTGAAAGTTATGTATTTTGGTCAGAAAAGAAGAAGGATGTTCCAAATCGAGGACGGTTATTCCCAACAGGACTTCGTGAAGCATTGATAAAAATTGGCTTTACCAAAGAAGAAGCAGAAAAATATAATTTTCACGGATGGCGGCATTTCTATACTTCTTATATGGCGAAAAAACTTGATAAGAAACTATTAAAATCTCAAACTGAACATTTAACCGATGATATGATTAACCTTTACAGCGACCATGAAACTGTAGGAGATAGGGAATTGATACAAGCCAAACAGAGGGAAACATTTGCAGAGTTGATACCTGAGTCGACATTTTTGCTAGAATATGATGGAAACTAAAAAATGGCTGTGTCTTAATATTTAATAAAGCCCTTGTTAAATTCGGGGGCTTTTGTTATTTAATAACTAACCGCCTGACAACGGTTAGGGAACCTGTCTTAAAAAATGTGTAAATGACTATTAAAATGGTAGAAATACCAGAGGAGAAAAAATGGTCATGGCACGGAAAAAGAAAGAGAAAGAAAAGGATGTCCTGGATCAGATTCTTGATACCATTGATTTCAAAGGACTAACGCAGGATGAGGTTGTCGGGCACGACGGGCTAATTAAACAGCTAACAGGGAAGATACTTCAAAGAGCTTTGGAAGCTGAAATGACAGAGCATCTGGGATATGAAAAGAATTCTGCAGCCGGAGACAACAGCGGAAACTCAAGGAACGGACATACAGAAAAGAAAGTCCTTATGGAGAATCAAGAAGCGACAATCGAAGTTCCGCGTGACAGGAACAGTACGTTTGAACCTGTAATAATTCCCAAGCATGAAAAAAGAGTACCGATATTTAACGACCAGATAATATCGATGTATTCATTCGGAATGAGCGACAGAGACATAAAATCGCATTTGGAAAAGATATACAATGTCGATGTATCGCCCGATTTGATAAGCAGAGTAACGAACGCTGTATTGGATGAAGTGAAGGAATGGCAGAACCGTCCATTGGAAAAATCATACGCGATATTGTATCTTGATGCGTTACGGGTTAAAAGCCGAGAGGACGGAAAAAGCTGTATGAAAAGCGTTTATGTGGCTCTTGGGGTTAATTTTGAAGGTCAAAAAGATGTTTTAGGGCTATGGATAGCGCAGAATGAAGGCGCTAAATTCTGGATGAGCGTGTTAACCGAGATAAAGAATCGCGGGGTTCAGGACATCCTCATCGCCTGCATGGACGGTCTTTCAGGATTTCCCGAAGCGGTTCGCTCCGTGTATCCTGACACCCGGGTTCAACTGTGTATCGTACATATGATTCGCAATTCCACAAAGTTTATTTCGTACAAAGACCTGAAAAAAGTCTGCGCCGATTTGAAAGCCGTCTATTCAGCTAACACAGAGGCGGCAGCCAGAGACGCGCTTGAAGATTTCGGCAAAAAATGGGATGACAAATATCCTATGATTTACAAATCGTGGGATCAGCATTGGGATGACCTGAGCGAATTCTTCAAGTACCTGCCTGAAATCCGTCGAACCAAAGGTTCGCGGGCTATATATACAACAAACGCTGTTGAATCATTGAATTACCAGTTAAGAAAAGTAACGAAAAACCGCTCGTCATTTCCTACGGATGATGCTATATTCAAGATACTTTACTTGGCGATTCGTAATGCTTCGCAGAAATGGACTATGCCGATTAGGGACTGGGGGCGGGCTTTAAACCAGTTCGCCATTGAGTTTGGAAAAGAACGGGTTCCGTTCTTATGATATTCTGTCATTTACACAAAAAATCGGACAGCTTCCGGTTAGGGCTTCGCCCAAATTTATAAATGGTAATAAACAATTTATACCAAAAAATAATTTCAAATATTAAAATTGTAAGCAAGCAAAGTCTCTATTTCATTAATCATGTTTTTTACTTGGTCACTTTCAAATTCATCTTTTCTCCCATGAGCAGCATTATTTCTTAAATCTGCTAATGCTGTAATCTGTTTTTGAATTCAGGTATTATAAATACCAGCTTTAGCAAGATTTTCATTCATTTTATTTAATTTTTCTCGCTCACTAATTGGAATATTATTTTCTTTACACAATTCTCTTACTCTAGTTTCCAAAACGACCCCTGCGATAACTGCAGCCGCAATAAAAAAACCTTTATCCAGTAATTCTTTTGCTTGCTCTAATTCATTATCGAATAATTCAGCTTGAACAATATTTTTTATAGATACTAAATAACCACCTAGAAAATCTTCTTTAGCTGCATTAAAAACAGATTTTAAACTAGAAAAATGCCCATAATTACCAGCATAATTAATTCTTTCTAATTCAATTAAACCTTTATAATGCTCTGATTCTTTTCCACAAACATTTACAATTAAATTCTTAACTTTTATTTTCAATTCATTAAATAATTGATTATCTACATATAAAGAATTAGAATTATATTGATCTTTACTAGTATATTTAGAATTTTCTAACTTAATTATTTGCTCTTCCAGTTCTTCAAATCTCTTTCGGTATTTGTTCATTTTTATTACCCCTTAAATCTTTAATTAAATATAAATAATAGTTACATAAATATTTTTAAACTCGAATATATATTTTATCTTCTAAAGGTTCGATCATGTTTTCATTTATAAATTCAGCTAATTTATTAATATCAAATAATAATTGCTTTATATCATTTTTAGAAGAAACTATTTTCAAGCCATCTTTGTTTTTTCCATTTCTATGAATAATATCATGCCTTCTGTCAATCATTTTATAAACAAAACCAATATCCATTGGAAATTTAATACCAAATACTTGCTCGTATATTTTACCAATTTTTGATAAATTATGATATGATAAATTTGATAAAAATGCTCTTGCATAAATTTTAATATCATCATATTTTCTATATATTTGATCCATTGAAAATGTTTCTTTTTTAAAATCAGTAATCTTTTCTATCAAGTTTCTTAATAAAATATTATTATTTAATACTTTTACTATTAAATATTCAGAAAGAAAAGCTTCTAAAATAGAAATACAGTAAGCAGAAATCATATTGTGAACGGTTTCTCTTGTGTTATTATCATATTCTATCTCTAATAAATTATGTAATGTTGTTATACTATTTTTAAAATTTTCTAATGGATTAATTTTAATTACATCAAATTCAGAATCAAAATCGAAGTCAATTCCTGACCATTCATAACATTCATTTTCTAATTCATTTACTAATTCTTCAATAATTTCATTATCTACATATTCTTCAAATTGATCTTCGATTTCCTCTCTTGCATTATATGGTCCACCATATATATAAACATAATCACCTTCTTCATTATCATAAGGGCATTCCTCTTCTGGATTTTGATAATTTGATAAAAACCAATTCTTCATTATTTCAATTTGCTTTTCTTTGTCGAGATTTTTTATTTCATCAATGTCATATTCTAGATAGTATCTCATAATATATTCCTTATTGATATAATATTATTTATTATAATACTTTTTTGTCAATCATTCACAAAATTTATCTGCATTTTGTAGACCGTGACGAGTGTTCCGCACACGACCCACCCATGCCGATTAACCTAGAAGACTATCGTAATTCGGTGGAAGACTAGAGGTTGCATATATTGTCCCTTCCCCCGCCGCGCGGCTCCCCCATCTACCAAGAAATAAGGTACGTTTTACTCCTTGCACTCCCTTCGGTCGCTCCAGTCGTAAAACTAGTTATCAAGGCGCTCAAGGGGGAAGGAGCAATTTTTTATCTTTGGCAAAAAATTGTAAAAAAAAAATATGCAAACATCGTGTTTGCATATTTTTTACGAAACAGGCTAATCCTCACGCCCAACCTCTAGCCCTCTACATCGGGGCGTAGTTTGCCCACCCTGCGTGCTGAACACTCGCCACGGCTAACGTAGTGATAGCCGTCTACCAAATTCCCAAGTGATAAGTATATCCGCATGATGAAAACAAAACCGCCGATGAAGCGGCTACCTTCGTAGTGAACAGTTATTCGGCTTTATCGCTAGGCTTCAGCCTCGTTCCGTTCGCTGAGAACCATCGGTTCTACGCTCACTCCACGAACTTCAGCCAAGCGGCGTTGATTATAAATTAAAACTGTTGATGGCTCTTTTCTCCGTAACCAATACACTGATAAAAGTTTTGAAGCGTGATAGCTCCTGAATAGGTCAATCGGTTACCTCCGTTATGGCAGAGGAAAACTAAAAGCAGACAACACATACGCCTCAAAAATAGCGCTCGTTCGCTGCGCTCTCTCCACGCAATTTTTTCGGCACATTATAGACAAAAGCATTTATCGGC
>Ga0209755_10000261_pt1 | contig 103116 bp, 90 predicted proteins | sample TergutCo191P1_FD_187301 | JGI IMG/M metagenome (GOLD analysis project Ga0209755, IMG submission 187301) | Cornitermes sp. P1 segment gut microbial communities from Petit-Saut dam, French Guiana - Co191P1 (SPAdes) (version 2) | ecosystem: Host-associated > Arthropoda: Insects > Digestive system... | reverse complement strand
CTGTAAATATTGAAAAACCTACAAAACTTGTATATGCGCATTTTCCATTAAGAAGTAAAGCGCAGCTTATGAATAAAGTTATTCCAAATTGGATATACAAATGGAAAGTTCCTTTTCCTATACGAGAGGAAGCAGGTTTTCAGCTTGGACTTATATGGGATGATATAAAAGAAAATGGAGACATTTCTAATGAACTTATTGTACAACATTGCATTGAATATAGTGTTGATGAATGGCGCTTGCCAATAATAATGCGAAATATAGAGAATAATCTGACTATTAAAGAGCAAATGGATGTTTCTTTTTGCATTGATAAACTTAATTTATTTTACACTAATTACAAAGATAAGGATAAACTGTTTCTTCGATCTACATTAATAGAATTTGAAGCTGCATTAGCATCATTACCTGCAAGAGAATGGCAAACAATAAAATTGTTAGAAAATGAAAAACGTGAGAACATAGCTTTGAAAGAATCTATGATAAGGTACGGCACTTTATATTTTAATACCGGCAATGGATACTCTGAGAATGAAAAAGAATCCGTTTATATTTCAGGAAATAATGTTGATTTTGAATTTAATGTTCCAGATAATGTTATCTCTATCAGATTTGATCCTTGTATGGGATATGTATGTATTATTAAAAATTTATATATTCATTCAAATAAAAATATTCAAAATTATAAACCAATTAACGGTTTTATTACAAAAAACAATGAAATAATTTTTCCAAATACGGCCCCTCACATTGAAATTGAAAAGCCTGCAAAATTATTAAATATTAAATACCAAATTATTGTGATTTCAGATTTATCATTAAATAATATTATATATGATTATATATCAGAAAAACATAATTGTGATAATTTAATTAATGAAAATAACTCTTTAATTAATGAAAAAAACAATTTATTAATTGAAAAAGATAATTTAATTAATGAAAATAACTCTTTAATTAATGAAAAAAACAATTTATTAATTGAAAAAGATAATTTAATTAATGAAAATAACTCTTTAATTAATGAAAAAAACAATTTATTAATTGAAAAAGATAATTTAATTAATGAAAATAACTCTTTAATTAATGAAAAAAACAATTTATTAACTTCAAGATCATGGCGCATTACCAAACCTTTACGAAAACTGGCAGCTTTTATGAGGCCTAATAAAGAATAATATATGAATCGCAAGCTGAAAATTATATTTAGAGCTGTAAAAATATTCCTGAAAAGCAAGAATAAAAGGAGGCTGATTGTCAAAGTTTTTGTTGTCCTGAAACGGCATGGATTAAAAGGCATTAAATCCATGTTGGTGAATAAGTATGTTAATAAAAATTCAGTTATTAATAAATCATTATTATTCAATGAACAGCAGAACTTATTAGACAAAGAGGAAGCTGAGAAAGAAATAAAATTATTAAATAACCGTCCATTAATAACAATAATTGTGTATTGCAGTGAGAATTTCTGTGATGCGGATTGGCTAATGGAAGGAATAAATAAACAATGGTATACAGACTATGAAATTATATTTCTAATTCCGCGATGTACTGCTGTTTTAGTGACCAAATATGCATGTATAAAAAAAGTAATTTATTTTGAAGGAGATATACCTGGTAACGCTATAGGTGAAGCGTTAAATATTGCAAATGGTCAATATGTTTTTCCAGTCCGCGATGATTTTTCGTTTGTGGAAAACACTTTATTTGAAATAGCTTCCAAAATAGTCCATGGCAAACCGCATGCGGTTTATTTTGACAGTGCTGATGTTGATATAAAAACAAACAATGTAAGTTCATATAATTTTTTACCGGATTTCTCTCCTATATACCTTTTACATTCTTTTTATATGAACAACTGCGCAGTTGCACAGATATCAGGTTTAAAAAATATTTATAACCAACACCGGTTTCAGACCTTACCTCAACTGATATATGCCTACTTACTGGACATAGCCTTTAAGGGAGCTCAAATATCTCATATTGAAAAGATATTATTATTACGCGATTACAAAAAAATATCTGATAACAAACTTTATACTTCTTTACAGCACTTGCGTACTTTGCGTTTTTTTCATTCATCATTAAACAGAAATCTTAATATATACATTGATAAAGAAACCTTTGTTCATGATTTTAATGAGAACCGAAAAAAAGTTTCAATAATAATACCTGTTGAGTCGAAGAAAAACACTCTTTTTTTGGTAGACAAAATACTTACAATTACAGATTATGCCGATTATGAGATTGTTTTATGTACGAATGAGACTGAGTTTAACCGGAGGTATTCTGATTTTCGACAAGTTATTATTTGTAATACAGCTGATGGGTTTTCGTATTCAGCGAAATGCAATAAGGGCGCAGTGTCGGCAAACGGTGATTTTCTTGTTTTTTTGCAGGATTCGATTGTCCCGAAAGAATCCGGCTGGCTTAACAATTTGACTGGCTGCTTGTTATTTCCAGAGGCCGGTGCAGTCTCTCCAAAGATTATAAGGAAAGACAACACCATAAAATACGCAGGTATTGTAGCAGGCGGTTATGGATTTGGCGCGGTTTTGTTCAATGGCCAGCCTAATATTATTGATAAGGAATATTCAAATTTTGTTTTTACAACAAGAGAAGTTTCAATTCTTTCCGCGTCATGTATTGCTATTAACAGAACGCTGTTTAACAATATATCCGGATTTAATGAAGAATACACTACAGATAAATATTCCAATATTGATCTATCCTTACGAATTAAAAAGAAAGGATATAGCTGCGTCTACTGTGGGTCATCGGAACTTATTGAATGCGGTGAAAATTGGTATGATAACTGGACTTTATCCGAAAACGAAAAGGGGTATTTTCATATAATAAATAAACACGCAGATATGCTTGAAAATGATCCTTATTTTACTGAAACAATGAAAAAATATTTGTTAAATGGAGTTCCTCTTGAGTATAAAATATACGCAGGTAAGGATGTAGTCAGAAATACACAGCCAAAAAGAAAAATTCTGTTTATCTCCCATGAATTATCATTAACCGGAGCGCCGATAGCGTTACATAATGCAGCAAAAGCGTTGAAACATGACAGTACATATATTGCTATGATCTCTCTTGCTGATGCTGCGCTTACCATGAGTGTTATACAGGATGGAATTGATATAATAATTGATAATAAGGCATTTGTAGAGAGAAATCGTTTTATCGCTTTATGCGAATCATTTGATTTAATTATTATCAGTACCCTTGTATGCTACAAAGCCATTGAGTATCTGTCTTTTACAAATATTCCGGTAATATGGTGGGTACATGAATCAAAAGAAAGTTATATGTTCGGCGCAAATAAATTACTGCCTCCGGTAATTGGACCAAACATACATGTTTATTGCGGCGGAGCCTATGCGCAAAAACTTTTACAGCGAAGCAGACCAGAGTACAAAACAAGTATTCTTATTTACGGGGTACCGGATGTTGTAAGGCCAAATTTTAAACCTCCAAAAGCTATATATAAAACTCCTGGGAGGCTCTTGTTCATTATAATAGGCACTGTAGAACACAGAAAAGGCCAGGATATATTTGCAAAAGCTGTGCTCAGTATGCCGCAAGAGATTATAAAATCAGCGGATTTCCTGATAATAGGCCGCAAAATCCATGATGATGTATATGATCGTGTCTTTATACTTAAAAAAAAATATCCTGAAAATGTTACTTTAATCAATGAGGTACAGCGTGATGAATTGAATGAGATTTATTCCTGCTGCGACTGTATTGTCTGCGCTTCGCGCGATGATCCAATGCCGGTTTTTATTGCCGAAGGTATGATGTTTTCAAAAATATGTATTTGTTCCGAAAACACCGGTACAGCAGCGCTTATTGAAGACGGTATTAATGGGTTTGTTTATTCCAATGACGATTACAGGCAGCTAAGTAAAAAAATGCAGTATGTTATATCGCAATATGACAAATTAGGATCTGTAAAACAGAAAAGCAGATTAATTTATGATGATTATTTCGCGATGAGTAAATTTACCGGTAATATTAATGAAGCAATGGAAAATGCCCTGTCCGGGATAAGCAGAAATGGATATTAAAGAATTTCTATTATCTTCAATGGGCAATGATATTCTGGTTTCGGATGTTTATGTCAGTAACATTGAATTCGACATCAGCCAGTCTTTGCTGATTATTACAGGTAACGGCTCGACTCTTGTTTTTTCACTTAAGAAGCGTCTTGAGTATATTAAATTTACTTACCATATTATCAGTACTACTCCAAGCTGTAGAATGAAGCTATTTTACGGCGATAATAACAATTTTACAGAAGAACAATCTATACTTTTGGCTCCAATTAGAAATAAAGAAACTGAACACATTTTCAATATTAAAAAGTCAAACAGTATTCGTATAGATTTTATACCAGAGTCTTCGGAATTGGAACTAATTAAATTCAGAATATCTGAACCGTTAAAAAAAGAAAAAAATAACATTATTAAAGAGAGAAATAAACGTGTTCTTTCGATGCTGTTTTCATCCAGTACATGGAACTACAAAAACCTTGGTAAATTTCTGCGATTGGTTAGAATTTCCGGTTTAAAGCGCGCTCTTTCAACAGCTGTGTCGAATCATGCCGGAAAATCGTCCAAGCCTGTTATATCCAACGCATCACAGGTGATGCAGCCGTATACTGTAAAAATAAAAGAACCTCTTAATGCTGAAAGGAAAAAGGTATTACACATTATTGAAAATTTCTATACCGGGGGTTCATCGCGGCTCATCATAGACTTGATTGAGTATCTGGGACACATTTATGAACAGAAGATATTCACGATGGCGTATCGCGGTGAAACAGAGTTTCTGAATGTTGATATAACAACAATTAATGTTGACGAACAAAATCATGCATTGGAACAAATTAAATATTTTAAGCCGGATATTATTCATGTACATATCTGGCAGGGTGATTGGTATAATAACGTATTTAAAATTCTTTCAAAAGTTGATAACTGCGTGATCATTGAAAATATCAATACCCCGCTGCCGCCTATTGTTAAAGATTTTATTAATAAATATATTTTTGTCAGCAGTTATGTTTTGAAAGCGTTTTATGAGCAAAATGCAAAGTCTCAGGTAATCTATCCGGGATCAAATTTTAATATGTTTTCCAGAGAATTGTCGGGAAATTATTTGGCCGCAGACACTATAGGTATGGTGTACCGTCTGGATTATGACAAGCTTTCTTCTAAATCTATTGATGTGTTTATCAGAGCAGTTGAAAAACGTCCGGGTACGCAGGTGATAATTGTAGGCGGCGGGGAGCGCTATGAAGAATATAAGTATAAGGTAGAAGAAGCCGGCCTGACATCCAGTTTTATTTTTACCGGGTATGTACCATATGATACCCTGCCGGATTGGTATAAAAAATTTACTGTTTTCGCTGCTCCGGTCTGGCAGGAGAGCTTTGGGCAGGTATCTCCATTTGCCATGAATATGGGTATCCCCGTTGTAGGTTACAATGTCGGCGCTCTGGAAGAAATAATCAACGATAAATCTTTATTGGCTGCTGCCAATGATATAGAACATCTATCTGATATTATCGTAGATCTCTTAAATAATTATGATAAATGTCTGACTGTAGGATTATATAATCATAAACGCGCGTCAGATAATTTTTCAGTTGAAAAAATGATTTCCGCTTACAAAGAAGTTTATGCGCATGTTTAAAACATTTATACAGGAGAATAAGTTATGAGGTTATTTGAACAAAAACTGAGTTCAATACAACTTGAGCCGACGTTAGAAAACTGGGAATTACTCAATTACGATTTGATAAAAAAAGATCCTAACTTGTTAAGCATGGTATCGCCATTCCCGCCGTTTCCATTGATGACACTTACTTCCGGACTATCAGATAACTTTGATTTTGCGGGACATGGGGTGCATATTTTTAAGTCTATTCGTAAGGCTTGTCCAAAGGATATAACTTCCTTTTCGAGAGTTCTTGATTTTGCCTGCGGATGCGGCAGAGAGGCGCGTATTTTTTATCCGCTATCTTACGATCAATTTTCTGTTGCTGACATAGATAAATCAATGGTTAAGTATATGGCCAATACATATTCCGGCATAAATGCTGTTTGTACAAAACCTGATAAACCTCTACCCTTTGCGGATAACTCTTTTGATTTGATATATTCAATATCTGTGCTCACTCATCTTACAGAAAAATCACAGGATTTAATTCTAAAAGAATTGAACCGTATTACATCACCAAACGGGATAATAATGCTAAGCGTGCATGGTGATCGCGCGATGCAGAGAACCAATGAGCCAAATATTTATAATATGTTATGTGTCGACAATAAATTGTTTGAATGCGCCAAAAAGGATTTTGAACGTGATCTTCACGCATTTATTATTCAAAAAGGACATTTAACAACAAAAAAATTTAGTTATGGAATTACCTTCACTTCTAATAAATATATTCACAGCCATTTTTCAAAATGGTTTAATGTTCTTGATATTGCTGACGGGGCGATACATGATTTTCAGAGTATAGTTGTTTTATCCCCAAAGAAGAGTCTGTTATGAGAGGTATTGTACGGGAATGAAATGCTTATTATTGGGCGGAAACGGATTTATAGGCCAGAAGTTAATACAAAAGGTTTTGTCCGGACACGAAATAATTATTGCTGACCGTGTTTGTTCTGCTGAATTAGATGACGATCCTAAAATAAAATTTACAGCGTTTGATTTTATAAAGGATGATTTTTTCCCTCTTCTTGACGGTGTTGATGTTGTCTTTCATCTGATATCGACTGTTTTTCCTGTGAATGGTACAGAAAACCTTTCTGATGAAATTTCAGCAAATTTACTTCCTACAATTCGTCTATTGGACGCAATGGCAGTCCTGGGAAAGTCCAGGCTCATATTTTTTTCGTCAGGAGGTACTATTTACGGAGAAGAAAATAATTTTCCGATCGGGGAAAAAGCATCGCCGCAGCCGGTTTGCAAGTACGGCGTTCATAAACTTGCGATTGAAAAATATATACATCTTTACAATGTTTATCATGATTTGGATTACCGTATTATAAGGCTGTCAAACCCTTATAGTTCAAAAGTCTTTTCCAAAAGGTTACAGGGTGTTATTCCTATTTTCATTGAAAAGATATATAAAGGCGAGCCAATTGCAATTTGGGGAGACGGTAATACAAAGCGTGACTACATACATATAAACGATGCGGTATTTGGTGTTAAGGCGTTAATGGATTATACGGGTCCTGAAAAGATATTTAATGTAGGAACCGAAGTAAGCGTATCTCTTAATGAACTAATTACCTTAATAGTAAACATTATGGGGTATTCCCGGCCGACAGTTAATTATTTACCCGGAAGAAAATGCGATGTTACAGAAAACAGGCTTGATATATCTTTAATAAAACAATGTACCGAATGGGCGCCAGCCGTTTCATTGTCTGATGGTATAAAAATGTGTATAAAGGAACGTATGAAAAATGATAACTAAAATAAGAAATATATTTATTGACAAAATTAAAAGATACTTTCAGGGAATTTATCCGCAAAACCCAAGGACAGGGCTGATTGGACTTTTTTTTGCTCTGGGTACGAGCGCTTTGTTTACAATGATTATATATATGGTTTTCAGGAATGGCAATCAGACTTATACTGATATTGTTTTTGGAGATATTACCTTTAGCGGAATATATAAAAATTTTGATTTTATTCTATACTACAGTTTCTTGCTCTCCTTTCTGCTATTTTTCCCATTATGTCTGTTTTTTCTTAACAAGACGCATATACAGGATAAAGAGAGCAGCTTTCACATTGCTTCTGTTTTATTAGCTTTATTACCTATAGCATTTATAGCTTCATATAAGCTTAATATATCTCAATTTGCTATTCGTTTTATTTTTTATGTTACTGTGTTATGTTTTTTGGGAAAGTTTCTAAAATATTCTTCCGATGAAATCATACGTATAGCTTGTAATTTTTTCTCTCTGTATTTATCAGCTTCCGGAATATTGGCTTTATGCCAATTTACAGATATTTCTTTTACGCAGCATTTTTCAAAGTATTTTGATTGGATAGTATTGTTTTTGTTTATATGTATGTTTGGGTTACTTTGTCTGTGGGGAGAAAAAAATATTTACGGATTAAATTGGCTTTCCAGGATGAGCCAAATACTGATACCGCTTAATCTTTTGGTACTCGTCAACACTAAATATTTTTATCAGGGCAATGAATATGTATCTCCGTATATGCAGCGGTTGAGTATGTTCATATGTTTTATCATTGTTGCTTTGATACTGATAAATATTCTGTACCGTTCTGGTAAACAGCATTGTTTTAACCTTATTACACTTTCCGTTTTTACCGCGGCGGCAAAATGGAATCCTTATTATAATCTGCTCATCAATACAGATCCTTTTCATACAGGAGAAACAGCCGTTGTATGGCAGCAGATATTTGAAATTGGGCAAAAATGGAATCAAGAATTTGTATCGGCGCTGCAGGGTCTCGGTTTGGTTTATTCAGGCATTAATGAGATTCTATTCGGCGGGGATTTTTCGGCTTATCAGTTTTCAGAAAATTTGATTACAGTGATATGCGCGGTATTGATTACAGTATGCTTGTTTTTTTTGGTAGATAAAAAATGGATAGTTTTAATTTACGCTGCAGTACAGCCGTTGTTAATAATGAACAGAATCTATCTGGTCGGTATTGTATTTCTTTTTTTATGTAACGGAAGATTAATCAAGCGTCCCATGCTTTGGACATTTTCATATGCCATGATCAGTTTGGTTCATATCTGGTATCAGCCTACTTATGGGGGAGTGACGGCTGTTGCTCTTCTTTTTGGATTAATGGCAGTTTGGTTTCCGCAGTTACGTAAGACAGCCTTAAAACAAACGAGTTATAAAGAGAACCGTTCTCTGATTATTTTTACAGTATTTTTAGTATTGCTTGTTATTGTTTGTATGCCTATGCTTTTGGATGTTTTACATTTTATGCGTGTAAATGGCTATGAAACACAGGTGACTAATGGAATTTCCATTAGTCAGGCTCTTTTTTATCCTCCGCAACAAGCAACAGGGTTAAAACTTGCAGATTACGGGATTGCTTTTCTATATAAATATTTTTTAACTTCAGTTGTTTGCTTAATAATGATCTACTTTTTCTTTATCTACGTTATCAAAGAGGAGGATTTTGTTTTACGCGTACGCGGAACAATATTGTCTATATCGTCCTTTGTGGTGTTTATTCTGTGTCTTCCTGCTGTACTAACCAGAATTGATGGTCCAGGCCTTTCACGTATCGGTTGGTATTCTGTAATAATTACCAGCTGTTTATTTCCAATGTTGGTTTATTTTTATTGGAATAAACTAAAATTTAAAAATCTTACCATTGTTTTAATCGGTATCTGCTTTTCCGTGTGTATATATATAAATGTTCCTGCGCTTCTCACAGCGCATCAGAAGGTTACTGCCAGGGTTGAGGTTCCTTCCTACGCAGCTTATTACAACGGTGAAGAATTAGGGCTTTCCCGTTTTGGAGAAGTATTCACGACAGATAAAAGATATGTTGAAAAAGCTGTCGCCCTGCGGGAAGTATTTGATGCATTGCTTAAACCAGAACAAACTTATTATGATATGTCAGATAATAGCATTTATTATCTTTATACCGGCAGAAAAGTCCCGGGAAAATATGTGTCAAGTATGGTCGCAGCCAACGAATTAATACATAATGAAGCGCTTGAACAGTTGGAAAAACATGATGTTCCAATTGTGTTTGCCAATGATCCGTTATTTCCAAATCTGTCAAATTCTATCCGCTATTATAGAATATACCGTTATTTCCTGTCTAAAGATTACCGAATGATTAATTATAAAGGTAACAAATTTCTTGTTCGGGGAGATGTTGATCTATCTCCCATACAAAACGGCATAAGTAATGAAATAACAAATGTTATGGGTATATCTGCCGGACAAGCACAGTCTCTGAGTACTATTTCATCACCTGACATTTCATTGAACAAGAATAATATTGTCTATACCAGCGGGTTATCTATTGAAAACGAAAGTATTATTATTAATGATCCCGGCGATCCTTTTGCTGTCTATAATTATGAAGATACGGATTACCCTATCCCTGTTTCCGGTATTAGCATGATAGAGCTAACTATGTCTAAAGATGTTTTTCAGCCTTTTAGTGCGCAGTTTTTTATAGAGTCAGATAGAATATTATATCATAGTGAAGATCGTTCTATTCGTTTTAATGTAACAAATAAACATATATTAATATTTGTTAACACAACATCTGCTTTATTAATACCGGGAAATCTGAAATCTATTCGTTTTGATGTTGATTACGCCAGAGCAGAGAGTGAATACTGTCTTGAATCCATTAATATATATACTGTTAATGATACACTTACCGAATGGGCTCAGGAAGCAATTAATAGTGAACGGTTAGCCAATACATTAAATGATCGGTTTTATATTCCAAACCTGGCTATGCTTCCCTCGGAATGGGGGCGTAATTTTAATAATATGAAACAAAGGTTTACACTTGGAAAACCGCTGTCACTCCAGGCCAATAGTTCCGGACAAACAGAATTGATCCCTGATTTTCATCAAAAAGATTCAGACTTGGAGTTTCTTTTACTGAAAACATCAGAAGTAATATATAACAATCAGAACGTTGTGATTAATGTTTTGGGTATTAATGCTTTTGGATTGCCGTTTTCCTTGCCTATTTCTTTTGATGTATCTTCCGGCAATTCGGTATATCTTATTCCTTTTGGCTCAGCTCCTACTTTATTGAGAGCTCAAAGTATTGAAAAAATTACCGTGATCTCTGAAGACGGTTTACTGCGAATCCAGGACGCTTTTCCTGCAAAACTTGTAAAATAAAATAGGATTGGAATATGATTGTATTAACTAAAATCAAGTATTCATTATCAAATATGTTTAACAATATAAAATCTAAATCCAATACGTATTGTTTATTAATTTGGATATTTTTTTCTGTTTTACTTGGAATTTTTAATTCAATTTACTCAAACACTCTTACATATGATGATGTTAATAATTCCTATGGATTTGACAGTCTTATAGAAAAAAGAGGAATAATAGAAATAATAATTCTTCTTTTTTTCAACTTTGATCTTGGTAATGAATTCAGGACATATGGCTTGTCAAGAGTTATTCATTTTATTATTCACTTATTAGCAGGAAGTAATGCTGCATTTTATCAGTTTTTAATAACAACCACTCATTGTTTATCTGCGATTTTAGTATATAAAATTCTAGTTTTACTTAAAGTTGATATAAAATCAGTTCTATTTTCATGTTTGTTTTATGCAATAAGTCCATTTACTTTTACTCAGACATTTCATCATTTTAGTTATATTTTTCTGCCTTTCTATTTCTTTCTTTTGTATATCTTATTTGAACTAAAACACCAGGAATTTCAAGAAAAGAAAAGTATTAAAAATTGCTTACTCAATAATATTTATAGTATAATATTAATTTTATGCACTTTATTTACCGGTGAAAATACCCTTTCTTTATTGGGGATTGCAATGTTCATATTGTTCTGTGTTGGTTTTATAAAAAAACATAAAAACTTAATTTTTCGATATGCATTTCATATGGTAATTTTTATTTCTTCCTTTATTATTTATAGATTTATATGGATGCGCTATCATCAAATTTCTTCATCTGATTATCAAAGATTTAGTTTTACTGGATTTAATCCTAATGCAATAATTTATTTTTTTAATGCTTTTATTGAAAATCTAAAATATTTCTTATTTATTAATGAAAATAAACTATATATTAACCCAAATTATCTCTGGAAATTACCGCTTTGTTTTGCGATTATTTTTTTATTTATATCTCTTATCATATTATTGATTTTTAGTAAGAAAAAGTACTTTCGCGATATTAGTATTAAAACTCCAATTACTACTATTTTCATATTATTTATTTGCTTAATATCATAAACATTGGTTTTTATCATTATAGGTATGACGGTAATTGTTTATTTTCCGTATCATTATTTTCATATAATATATTCAATATTTATTATTTTTTTATCAGTTATCATAGTTCGTTTTTTACCATCGAGAATAAGCACAATAATATTATCCATTATAATGGTATTATTCATTACTTCTCAGGTTCTTTGGAATGCATATTTACGTCCTCATACAAATAAAATTGATTCAGAAATTATTCAAAATATTAATAATGCAAAAAAATCCGGATATACCAATGTATTTATTATTTTTAGCGACGAAACAGAACATGGACACTTAAAATCAGCTTTTTTTAATCCAGAAGCTCGTGAGCCAATTTCAGCCTTTTCAACATGGTGGTCAACTTCATATTTGTTAAGATATATTTATAGATTTAGAAATGTAGTCATTACAAATGGCAGTGCAAAATTATTAAATAATGATAATAAATCATTTAAAATATTATCAGATATAATTTATTATAATAATGAACAATATTCTTCTGTAAATATGAATAAAAGTAATACCTTGTTTATCTATCCGTCAATAAATCCTTTGAATAATAATAGCCTTAAAATCAATTATTATTATTCTTATGATGAATTCATATACCAAAAAGATAACAGGGAATTGAATAGGTTTGATACTCAAATTATACAAACAAACAATAGAAACAATAATGAGATGTACCTTCTGTATGCTTCTCTTGTCTATGTCAGCGCTGGAGAATCTAATAATTTTAGAATGATATTTCCCGATAAGAAATATTCAGAGGATAAAGATAATACTATTAATTATGGACTTTTCAGTGGCGATAATTTGTTAAGCACATATGATTTATCAAATATCTATGGTTCAAATAGATACGGTCGATCATTTACATATAGATTTTCAGGTCTGCCTGAAACAGAACTTGGGCTTACATTTGATATTCATGAAATATGGAAAAAAGCGCCCGATGAACGGGTTTTTTCTATTACAGTAGAAACTTATCAAGGGATACGATATTTAGAAAATATAGATCCGTTTGCTTTGGGAGTGACGGGTAAGGAGGTAAGTCCTGTCAGATTTCTTATTACAATACCGGACACATCCTTTGTTAATATTACCTTTACCGCGAACGAGAACATGCCGAACGATCATTCCAGTTGTCCTTTTATTAATGCTATTGGGATTGTTTATTTAAAAAGAAATGATATTTCATGTTCTATAGAAGAAGAAGATTATATTGACATCTTAGCGGGATCGGCGCTAATATTCATTGATGCGGGTATAGATCATATCCAAAAGCATGAGAATATTGCGGCAGATGCATCATATGATTCCAATGTTAGTAATAATGGCATACGTTACGGTTATGAAGGGTATGGCTTTGCCTCAGTATACGGTGATGATATAAACCAATCCAACCGGTATGGCCCCAGCTTTAGTTACCATTTTGAAAATATTCCACATAATACAGAAGGTTATACTTTAGTATTACTATCTGATGAGATATGGAAAACTGCACCAGGTCAGCGTGAGTTTAGTGTAAATATAGAAACGGATAATGATATGTTTTATGTTGAAACGCTTGATACTTATTTATTAAAGACATTCGACAGTAAATCAGGAATATTTGAATATGATATTCCTTCCTCCTCTACACTGAAAGTTACTTTTACTACTCGTGAGGATTTGCTACAATATGGTACCGATTCGCTTGCGTTTATTAACGCTATTGGATTAATCCCAAGGTGATGTGAAAGAGTTATAACATGAAAAATAGACTTTATTTTGGTATTGCAGTTATGTGTTTTTCTGCTGTTTGCGCAAGTATCGGACAATTGGTTTGGAAATTATCGGCATTATCTGAAACACCGTTTTTATTTTATATTATTGGCTTTGTTTTATATGGTATAGGCGCTGTATTAATGATAATTGCATATAGATTTGGAGAGCTTTCTATATTGCAGCCAATGTTAAGTGTTGGTTTTATACTTGCTATTGTATTGGGTTATATTATTTTAAATGAGCCAATTACTTACTATAAATTAGCAGGTATCTCTATAATTATAATTGGCTTAATTTTCCTTGGATTAGGCGGAAAACATAAGGAAAAAAGCAATTGAATATATTTCTAATAATCCTATTAGTTCTAGCAATGACTGTCTGCGGCAGCTTTGGGTCATTTTTTTTTAAAAAGACCATTACCAGCTTGATAAAAATAGATAAAAAATATATAATAAAAACAATATTATGCCCATGGCTTTATGCTGGAGGATTTCTTTATTTACTGGGCGGAATTTGTAATATTCTTTTATTAAGACAATTGGACTATTCGATTGTATATCCAATGTCATCATTAACATATATATGGACAATGGTACTTTCCTTTTTCTTGCTAAATGAACAGATTAACATAAAAAAAATAATAGCTGTTGTATTAATTGTTACCGGAATCTTTATATTAAATATTAATATCAGCTGATTAAAAATATTTTATTTACCATATTAGAGGAATTTTTATGAAAAAAGCTTTGATTACAGGTGTAACAGGACAAGATGGAGCATATTTGTCAGATTTTCTGCTAAAAAAGAATTATGAAGTTCATGGAATAAAACGCAGAGCTTCAAGTTTTAATACACAGCGTATCGATCATCTTTATCAGGATCCTCATGTGGATAATAAAAAATTTATTCTGCATTATGGGGATCTAACAGATACTTCAAATCTTGTTCGTATTATTCAAGTTGTTCAACCGGATGAAATTTATAATCTTGGAGCTCAAAGCCATGTTCAAGTTTCTTTTGAGGTTCCTGAATATACAGCAGACACAGACGGCATTGGTACATTAAGGCTCCTTGAAGCAATCCGTATTCTTGGAATGGAAAAACATATTCGTTTTTATCAGGCTTCAACTTCCGAGCTTTTTGGCAGAGTAGTTGAAATACCACAAAAAGAAACTACTCCCTTCTACCCTCGTAGTCCATATGCCGCCGCAAAGTTATATGCATATTGGATAGTTGTAAATTATCGTGAAAGTTATGGTATGCACGCAAGCAATGGAATTCTTTTTAATCACGAAAGTCCTCTTCGCGGCGAAACATTTGTAACTCGCAAGGTAACAAGAGCGGCAGCCCGCATCAGTCTTGGACTTCAGGATAAATTATATATGGGAAATATTGACGCAAAACGAGATTGGGGATTTGCAGGTGATTATGTAAAGTTAATGTGGCTTATGCTTCAACAGGAGGAGCCGGATGATTATGTAATGGCGACAGGAATAACTATTACAGTTAGAGATTTCATTAATATGTCTTTTAAGGAAACCGGTATAATATTGGATTGGGAAGGCAAAGGAGTTAATGAAAAGGGAGTTAATAAAGCGAATGGTAAAATCATAGTTGAGATCGATCCTCGTTATTTCCGCCCGGCTGAAGTTGATATCCTGGTAGGAGATCCGTCAAAGGCAAAAATGAAACTTGGCTGGGAGCCAAAGGTTCAATTGCCACAGCTGGTAAAAATGATGATAGACAATGACATTGAGCTTGCTAAACGTGAAGTTCATTTAAAACATGGCGGATACAAAACAGAGAATTTTTATGAATAAAAATGATAAAATTTATATTGCGGGACATAACGGATTGGTTGGAAACGCAATATTACGCAATTTACAAGCTGCGGGGTATAAAAATCTAATTATAAGGAACCATGTTGAGTTGGATTTGCAAAATCAAGCTTCTGTAAATGATTTTTTTATCTGCGAAAAGCCTGAATATGTGTTTCTCGCTGCAGCAAAAGTAGGAGGTATCGGCGCAAATTCAACCTACCCTGCGGAATTTATTTTTAATAATACAATGATTGGGTTTAACGTAATAAACGCTTCATATTTAAACGGTGTAAAAAAACTTATTAATTTAGGTTCATCATGTATTTATCCAAAAATTGCGCCTCAGCCTTTAAAAGAGGAATATTTATTATCTGATTTACTTGAACCTACAAATGAAGCCTACGCAATTGCAAAGATTTGCGTGATTAAGTTGTGCACTTTTTATAATCGGCAATACGGGACAAATTTCCTTTCTGTGATGCCGACTAATTTATACGGCCCGGGGGATAATTACAATCCTGAAGGTTCGCATGTACTGCCCGCTCTTATTAGGAAATTCCATGAAGCTAAAGTTTCCGGTATTGATCTTGTGACATTATGGGGCGACGGTACTCCCAGACGGGAATTTTTATATAGTGACGATCTTGCTCAGGCACTTGTCATGATAATGAAAAATTATAACACATGTGATTTATCAAATTCCGCGGGAGATTTTATAAATATTGGCTGCGGTGAAGATTTAACAATTAAGGAGCTTGCAGAAATTATCTGTAATATTGTTTACGCTGATGTATCAAACCGGTCATGCCGTATCGAATGGGATTCTTCAAAACCTAATGGTACTCCTCAAAAACTTCTTGATATTTCAAGAGCTGCGTCACTGGGTTTTATTCCAAACACAGGCTTACAGGAAGGAATTGGGCGTAGTTATGATGATTTTTTAAAAAACAATCTATGACAGTAGCACTATGCCTGATAACATGGAATGAGCTGGATGGAGTAAAGCATGATATTCCGCTTATTGACAGAAGCAAATTTGATCAAATTTACTGTATTGATGGCGGCAGTAAAGACGGGACGCTTGAATATCTTGAATCTGAAGGTATTCAGGTATTTTCACAAACATCAAAAGGAATTAATCAGGCTTGCCGTGATGCTGTAGATAAATGCAGTTGTGATGCGTTTGTTTTCTACCATCCAAAAGGAACTATTCCTGTTGAAGATACATATAAATTCCGACCTCTCTATGAACAGGGGTATGAGTTTATCGTAGGAAGCCGAAATATCAAAGGCGGTCATAATGAGGAGGATAATAAATTATTCCGTCCAAGAAAATGGTTTGTTTTTTGGCTTGCTTTATTATCCGCAATTCTTTTTAAACGTGAGGGAAAGATTATCTGGGATGTACTGCATGGATTCCGAGGAATGACAGTCGATTGCTTTTACAGGCTTAATATATCCAACTTTGATAAATCAATTGATGTTGAAATGGTAAGTCGTTCATACAAATTTAAAGTAAAACGGATTGAATTTCCTACACTTGAATCTCCCAGAATAGGAGGAGAAACTCATTTTAAGGCGTTTTCCACAGGAAAACAAATATTAAAGTATGTGTGGTGGGAAATTTGGCGTAAATGCTAAGTAAATAAAAAGAAGGGATTAGATAATTAATGAAAGTAGCTGTATTGGGCGCAGGTGTATCAGGACTTACTGTTGCAAGAAAATTAAAAGAAAAATGTTATGATGTAACTGTCTATGAACAGTGCGAAAAACCAGGCGGTTTAGCAAAAACAAGAAATACAAATGGTTTTGTATATGACCTTCATGGTGGTCATATATTTAACTCGAAAAATCAAGATATAGTTGATTGGATATTTTCCATTTTACCCAAAGAAAATTGGCAATACTCTGTTAGAAACGCAAAGATATTTTTCGAAGGTAAATTTATATCTTATCCATTTGAATTATCACTTTGCGAACTGGAACCAGAGCATGCAATAGATTGTGTTTATAATTATATTTTAGCACAACAGGGAGAAGAGCCGGATAATTTCAAAGACTGGCTTATTTGGAATTTTGGCAAGAGTATTGCGGATTATTATTTGCTTCCGTACAACACAAAAATATGGTCTTATCCGCTTGAGGACATGGGAATAAGTTGGATTTCAGGTAAAATGCCTCTTCCGGATAAAAAAGACGTCTTGCATTCTCTTATTATGAAAAACCCATCAGAACGTAAAATGCCGCATTCTACTTTTTACTATCCAATAAACGGCGGTATTCAATCAATGATAAACGCTCTAGCCGCACCTCTTAATATCAAGACTGGTTATACTGTAAAAAACATTGAATCTATAAATGAAAAATGGTACATTAACGGCGAAGGACCATTTAATGAAATAATTTCAACAATTCCATTAAAATTATTACCCAATATAATGAAATTGCCGACAAATATTATTAACGCTATTCATGGTTTAAAATATAACAGTCTTACAACTATATTAGCTGATTTTCCCATAACAGATATTTCTTGGCTTTATATACCTTCATTAAATTATCGCGCTCACAGAGTATGTTTTCAAAGCGCTTTAACTCCTAATTCAACACCAAATAAGCAAATTGGAAGCGGAGCGTTGGAGATAATTGGTAAATCATTTAAAGTGAATGATAATCTGCTTTCCGGTTCCATATTATTGCCCGAAGTTTTAAACGCTGGTAATATAATAGACAGTGAGTTTACAGAATACGCTTATGTAATTCATGATAAATCATATATAAAAAATACTGATTTAATAAAAGAATATTTTAATGAAGTATCCGGTTTTGATCTGCTTGGACGCTGGGGTACATGGAATTATAATAATATGGATGTTTGTATGGCTGAAGCGTTTAAATTGGCTGTAAAATTATAATTAAAATAAAATAATATCTGGGATATATATGAAAGGAATAATCCTCGCCGGAGGCTCCGGTACACGGCTCTACCCTATCACCAAAGCAGTTTCAAAACAAATACTTCCTATCTATGATAAACCAATGATCTACTACCCTCTTTCTGTACTTATGTTGTCGAAAATTAAGGAAGTCCTTATTATTTCCACTCCTCGCGATCTTCCGATATTTAAAGAACTTTTTAATGACGGCTCATGGCTTGGTATGCGTTTTGAATATAAAATACAGGAAAGCCCAAGAGGTCTTGCTGATGCATTTATTCTTGGAGCTGATTTTATATGCAATGATTCCTGCGCGCTTGTACTAGGCGATAATATATTTTATGGCAGAGGCTTTAGTCAAACATTAAAAAATACTTTTAAAAAAATAACAGAGTACGGAGGCGCTTCCATATTTGGTTATTATGTGAAAGATCCGTCTTCATACGGAGTGGTAGAGTTCGATTCTGCAGGAAAAGCATTGTCCATTGAAGAGAAACCTTTAAAACCAAAATCCCATTTTGCAGTCCCCGGTCTTTATTTTTATGATAATAATGTAGTAGAAATAGCAAAAAATGTAAGCCCATCCGCACGCGGAGAAATTGAGATTACATCTGTTAATAATGTATATCTTGATAAAGGAGTTCTTTCTGTTGAGATACTTGGAAGAGGCATGGCATGGCTTGATACAGGCAGTTATGACGGTCTTTTGGAAGCATCGAATTTTATTGAGACAATCCAAAAACGTCAGGGTATGTATGTATCCTGTATCGAAGAAATTGCTTATAACAATGGCTGGATTTCAAATAAAGAATTACTAAAACTTGCATTAGAATATAAAACAGAATACGGAACATATTTAAAATATATCGCAGAGAACAATTAATGCCTTTTACTTTCCTACCCTGTCCTATCAACGGGCTTGTCGAAATCCAACCTAAAGTCTTTGGCGACAGCCGCGGTTATTTCTTTGAATGCTGGTCACAGCGCGATTATGAAAAAGCCGGTATATCTTCTCCATTTGTCCAGGATAATCAATCCCGCTCAGTAAAAGGCGTTCTTCGCGGACTTCATTTTCAAAAAACTCATCCTCAGGGAAAACTTGTAAGAACCATTGAAGGCGAAGTTTTTGATGTTGCCGTTGATTTACGTTCTGACTCCCCCACTTTCGGCAAATGGCATAGCATTACTCTGAGCGCTGAAAAACAGAATCAATTCTTTATTCCGAAAGGTTTTGCGCATGGTTTTCTTGTATTATCAGAAACAGCTGTCTTTGCATACAAATGTACAGACTTTTATTATCCTCAGGATGAAAGCGGTTTATTATGGAATGATCCGGATATCGGGATAACGTGGCCTGACGTTGGTACAGAATATATACTGTCAGATAAAGATAAACAATTATCAAAATATATGGAGCTTTTTTAATGCGGAAATTAAGAAATATCCTGGTAACAGGCGGAGCCGGTTTTATTGGCTGTAATTTTATTCATTATTTATTAAAAAAAATAATAGACTTTTCAGGTACTATTGTTAATCTAGATTTTTTGACATATGCAGGAAATAAATCAAGCCTGTCAAACATGGAAAATGATAATCGCTATATTTTTATTCATGGTGATATTTGTGATCGTAATATTATTAATACTATGTTTGAAAAATACGATATTGATACTGTAGTTCATTTTGCTGCTGAAAGCCATGTGGATCGTTCAATTCTGGGTCCTGAAGCATTTATAAAAACCAACATTATCGGAACTTTTACATTACTGGATGCTGCACGCAATTTTTGGAAGAATAGAAATGATGTTCTTTTTCATCATATCAGCACAGACGAGGTCTTTGGGTCACTGGGAGAAACAGGTTTTTTTAGTGAAAAAACAGCGTACGATCCCCGCTCTCCATATTCTGCAAGCAAAGCCGGAAGTGATCATCTGGTAATGTCTTATTATCATACATATGGTCTTCCGGTAACAATTTCAAATTGTTCCAACAATTACGGACCGTATCAGTTCCCGGAAAAGCTTATTCCCTTAATGATATTAAATATTTTAGAAGGCAAACCTTTACCTGTTTACGGGGACGGTAAATACATCAGAGATTGGCTTTATGTAGAAGATCATAACAGCGCTGTATGGACAATAATGAATAACGGTAAAACAGGAGAAACATATAATATTGGCGGTGAGAATGAATGGGAAAATATTAAGCTGCTTATGGTATTAATAGATCTGATTTCATTAAAAGCTGATTTAATTCCTGAAGAAGTCAGGAAATCAATTACCTTTGTGAAAGATCGTCCAGGTCATGACCGCCGGTATGCAATTGATTGTTCAAAAATAAAAAAAGAGTTAAATTGGAAGCAGTCTGTTGATTTTAAAAAAGGCCTTGAACATACTATTGACTGGTATATGCAAAATAAAAATTGGGTTGATAATATACGCTCCGGTGATTATATGAACTGGGTTAAGATGAATTATGAAAAACGATAAGGTAATTATATATAAATAATGATATGGCTCATTGGCTGTAAAGGTATGCTTGGAACAGAACTATCTTTACTTCTTGAAAAGAACAATCTGCCGTTCATTGGAACTGATTGTGAGGTTGATATTACTGATTTATCAGCTTTGAATAATTTTACAAAAAACAAATCAATTAACTGGATAATAAACTGTGCCGCATATACGGCTGTTGATAAAGCAGAAGATGATATTGATAATTGCCGTAGAATAAATACTTTGGGAGCGGCGAATATATCTGTATGTTCCAGGACTATTGGAGCATATTTAATACATATCTCTACTGATTATGTCTTTGATGGAAAAGGTATCATTGCCGGAAATAACTTTCGCCCTTATCGTGAAGACGATACAACAAATCCAACAGGTGTCTATGGTTTAACCAAACGTGATGGTGAGTTGGCAGTTCTTGAAAATAATCCCGATTCATATATAATTCGTACATCATGGTTATATGGAATATACGGTAATAATTTTGTAAAAACCATGCTGCGGCTAATGAATGATCGAAAAGAAATAAAAGTTGTTGATGATCAATACGGAAGTCCAACATGGGCGTATGATCTTTCATTTTTAATTACAATACTTATAAATAATTACGTTTTACTAAATAAAAATGTTTTATTTGGTATTTACCATTTCTCCAATGAAGGTACAATAACATGGTTTGATTTTTCAAAGGAGATTTATAAACAGGGAAAATTATTATTATTAATTAATAATGATTGTAATATTTTACCATGCTCCAGTAATGAATACCCTTCAAAAGTAACCCGCCCAGCTTACTCTGTTTTAGACAAATGTAAAATAAAAGATTCATTAAATATTACAATTCCATTATGGCAGGATAGCTTAAATAACTATTTAAAATTATGTATTACGTAGATTACAATAAATCACTAAAATATAAATTATTTCATATTAAATATTTATCTATCTTTTTTAAAGTAATAAATTATTTATTAGAATATGATTTTTTAAGTATAATAAATAAAATAAACATAATATTGAAAAAGTTGTTATATATACGATCCATGTACTTGTATAATGTTCTTTATTTAACTAATTATGAAAAAAATATCCAGAAAAATACAATGTTTCTTAATAATGTAAATTTAAGTATAATAATATTTACTGATAATATTAATAATTGCCAATTTAAAAAATTAATTATGTCAATAATAAACCAGACATCTAACAATTGGGAATTACATATTGTTGATAAAAATTATAATACTTCAGAAAGACTAAAGTATAATATTAGTAAAAATATAAACATACATTATTATAATATTATCAATAATAATATTTCTGATTTAATAAATAATATAATTATTAATACAAACAATAATTATATCGGATTTTTAAATCAGCATTGTTTTCTTCATCCTTCAGCTGTTTTTGAAATATTAAATGTTTTTATTACAGAAAATTCTGATTTAATATATTCAAATGAAATTTTTTATTGTAATAATAAAATAATTAATTTAAGTTATAACATTGAATTTTCATTTGATTCATTAAGATCTTTTAATTATATTAATAATTTATTATTCTTTAAAAAAAATCTTTATATAAATATTACAAACAAATCAAATTATACGAACTATAATGAATGGTATTATGATTTATTATTAAAACTTGCTGAAAAAGCGCAAATAATTAAAAATATATCTAAATTATTATGTTTTATAAAAGAAATAAATAATACTGGTTCACGATACCTGGCTATAAATAATGATATATTATCAGATCATTTTTCCAGATTAAAAATAAATGCCAATATAAAAGAAACTTCAATATCATATATAAAAAAAATAGAATATGAAATTATTAATAAACCCTTAATATCTATATTAATACCTACAATGGATCATATTGAATATTTAGAAAAATGTATCTTATCAATATTAAATAAAACTACATATAAAAATTATGAAATTGTTTTGATAGAAAACAACAGTAAAAATGAATATACATTTAATTATTATAAATCATTAGAAAAATATAAAAATATTAAAGTAATTTTTAGTAAATATAATCATTTCAATTTTTCTGCCATTATTAATTTTGGATTTAAATATACAAGCGGTGAGTATATTATATTATTAAATAATGATATAGAAATAATAACTACAAATTGGATACAAGAAATGCTTATGTTTGCTCAAAATGGCAGTATAGGAATAGTAGGAGCAAAATTATATTATTCTGATAATACAATACAACATGCAGGTATTTATTTCAATAAGGAATATATGCCTGTCCATAATCATAGATATTTTCATAAGAATAAAACAGGTAATTATTACGAACTAGTAATTCCAAGATATGTTTCTGCAGTTACCGGCGCATGTTTAATGATATCATCAAGTGCATTTAAAGAAGTAAATGGACTTGATGAACAGTTTGAAATTGGATTTAATGATATTGATCTTTGTATGAAAATAAAAGAGAGGGGATATTCAATTATATGGACTCCTTATGCAGAAGCTTATCATTATGAAAGTAAAAGTCTTGGTTATTCTGATATAAAAAAAAATAATAAGTATAATAAATATATTTATGAGTCAAATATCTTTTTAAAAAAATGGAAATCAAGAATAATTAATGAAAAAATGTGGATAAATAATATATGAAAAAAAAAATTCTTATAAACGGTTATTTTCACTGTTATAAATTAACCGGTATTGAACGTTATGCAATAGAGATAACAAAACGTCTTGATAGAATATGTGAGAAAGATGAAATATCATTAATTATACCTAAAAATATTTCTAATGTACCAAAGTATAAAAATATAAATGTTATCGAATATGGAATAATAATAAAAAAATCCATATGGCAATTGCTTACATTACAATGGTTTTTATTTATTAATAGACAATATACAATTCTGGAATATGGAAACTTTGCTCTTCCTTTTTTTCCAGGCATTGTTTTTTTACATGATATCTACTGTGAACTATTCATTGATGATTTTTCAAGTATTAAAGAAAAAATTATACGCATTTATAATTGCTGGCAATACAGGTTAATCGCAAAGAAATCCAGACATATAATAACAGTTTCTGAATACAGTAAAAAAGAAATATATTCTTCTTTCAATATAAATCCTGCCAGGATAACAGTAATCTACAGCAGCGCAGATCATTTCAAAACCATAAAATCTGACTACTCTGTTTTTATTGAATTTCCAATCATTAATGAAAAATCTTTTTATTTTTCCCTTGGAAGTCTTTCAAAAAGGAAAAATATCAATTGGATTATCTCTGCTGCAAGAAAAAATCCGGATTCTTTTTTCGCAATTTCTGGTTCCAGTCTTCCAACATTAAAAGCTGATGAATTGGATAATGAAATCCCATCTAATATTATTTTACTTGGTTACTTAAACGATGAAAAAGTAAAAGCTTTAATGCATAGGTGCAAAGCTTTCATTTTACCTTCATATTATGAAGGTTTTGGTCTTACGCCGCTTGAAGCATTATCCTGCGGAGCAAAAATTATCATTTCTAATGCCGCCAGTTTACCAGAAATTTACGGCAATAGCGCTCATTATATAGATCCATTTAATACTGACATTGATCTAGACAAATTGTTACAGGAGCCTGTAGAAAATTCAGATAAATTATTTGAAAAATATTCCTATGATAAATCAGCAAAGCAAGTATATAACATTATAAAAGAATCTATTGATAATGGATATAATAATTACCGATAAAAAAAAATATCTTATACTCTTTTTAATTACATTTTCAATAGCATTCTGTTCAAGTTATAACCCTTTAATATTTAGGATAATGTATGTAGATTCATCAGTTTATGTTACAATGGCACAGGGAATTATTCGCGGATACCTTCCTTATCTTGATCTTGTAGACAATAAAGGACCTCTACTTTATTTTATGAGCTTGCCGGGTTTATTATTCTTCGGACTTACCGGTGTCTGGTTAACTGAAATTATTATACTTTATGTTTCTGTATTATTTGCATTCAAAACTGCCCTTTTTTTCGGAAATCGATTTAACGCACTTTTAGGTACAATATTTACTTTTATAGCTCTTCTTGCTTTCTTTCTTGTTAACGCTGGAGCAGAGGAATACTCTCTTCCTTTTTTATTTATATCACTTTATATTTTTACAAAGTATTTTTTTTCTGAAAAACAAGATATGAGTTTTATACAACTAATGGTTTTAGGCGCATGTCTTTCATGTGCAGTGATGATCAGGTTTAATTTCTTCCCTCTTTGGATTGGTTTTTTTGTTGTAATATTTATTAACTTAATAATTAAAAAAAGATTTCTGCTGTTAGGAAAAAATATTTTTGGTTTTCTTCTTGGTATGTTCATAATTCTTATACCTATATTGTTATATTTAATATTAAATAACATTTTTGAATTATTTATCGAACAGGTAGTTCTTGCCGGAGCAGAAAGAGGCTTTGGTGCAACTGATTTAAAAATTATTGAAAAAAATTTCTGGCTTATACTTAACAGGAACAATTGCTATCTTCCCCTTATGTTCTTTATTTTTATGCTGATTATTAATTTCAAAAAAAAGTTATTTCCATACTATTTGGGCTTATTGATTTCGTATTCTCTATTGGTTCTTTTCCATTCATTCTCCGGCGGCGGAGTCCATTATAATATGGTATTAATACCTTTCTTTATTCCCGTCCTTACATTCCTTATTGATTTTATTCATAAAAGATTTATTGAAAAGAATGTAAAGCATGCTTTATTGGCTCTTATTTCTTTTTTCTGCTGTATGTTTGCAGAAGGATTTATCAGATATACTTATTATATAACAAATAATTTTCATGATAGTTCCGGAAAAAACTTGAATATCGCAGGTAAAATAATAGATGAAAACACAAGACCTGATGATAAAATAATTTCTTTAGGTTTAAACGGATATATATACCCATTCACAAAAAGAGATACAGCATCTAAATATTTTTATCAAGGTTCTGGTCTTGATCACATCTCCGGAGCTAATGAAACATTTATTTCTGACATATTGGAATCAAAACCAGCTATTATAACAACAATTACAGAAGGAGGCCGTTCAGAAATTAACATTAACTGGCATGCTCCTATCATGGAAATGATAAAAAACGAATACCGCCTTTTATCCGATGAATATGGTTTTGATATATATATTCGTAATTATTAAATTATGTACCTATTAATTATTATCCCTACATATAATGAAAAAGAAAATATAATACAATTAGTTAAATCAATATTAAATATTATCCCTGATGCTCATATTCTGATAATAGACGACAATTCACCTGATGGTACCGCGGATGAAGTTAATGCTGTTTTTTCTGAAAATACTTTTCTTCACATTATAAAAAGAAACGGAAAACAAGGTGTAGCTTCAGCATTTCTCATGGGATTTTCCTGGGGTATTGAGAACGGTTTTGAGATTCTTCTTGCAATGGACGCTGATTTTTCTCATAACCCAAAATATATCCCTAATATGCTTAAAGAAATTGAAAATACAGACCTTGTAATTGGCTCACGAAATATAAAAGGCGGAGGAATAGAGAATAGAACCTTCCTGAGAAACCTTCTTACTAAATGCGCTTCCATTTATTGCAGGGTTTTACTGAGATGTCCGATTATGGATATTACAGGCGGTTATAATATGTATCGAAAATCCACTCTTGAGAGAATTGGGCTTGAATCTATTGTTTCTCGCGGATATTCATTTCAAATTGAAATTAAATATAAAGCTTACCGTAATAAATGCCGCATTATTGAAATCCCCATAATTTTTCCGAATCGTACAAAAGGTCAATCAAAAATGTCAGGTTTCTTTTTACTTAAGGCCTTGGTAGATGTATGGAAAATAAGAAAACTCGCTTAATATATGAATTTTTTAGATTTGGAGTTACTGGCGGACTTGGAACTATTACTAATTTGCTAATTTTTTTTATTCTTGTAGATAGGGCAGGTTTACCTGAAATTCCGGTCAGTATTGTTTGTTTTATTATTGCCGGAACACAAAATTATTTTCTTCATCATGTATGGTCATTCAGAGAATATACCGAAAATACACATCCTTCTGTAAAAAAATGGCTTATGTTTCTTTCCGGTTCTTTGGCAGGATTAGGAATCAATGTCGCTGTATTGTATACAATTATACTCAATTTTGTACTTCCATGGAAATTTATAGCCCAGGCCTGCGGAATTGCCGCTGGAATGGCTGTTAATTTTTTTATTTCAAAATTTGTAGTTTTTAATAGAAAAAAGATTTAAGTTTAACAAGCTTATCATATCAAAAAAGCAATTTGGTTTTTCTTTAACAAAATCATTTTTTCTTTTTTAATATTTTTATATTATGTCTTAATAATCTGTTTTATAAGAAAATAAAATGTTTAATATCATACAACATAAAACAAAAATAATGCTCTATATCTGCTTATTTTTGATTACTCTATCAATTGTTTATACCTCAACGTTAAACCCTTTTTCAAATAGAATAATGAATGTTGACACATCTGTATATATAACAATTACTCAAGGTATTACTCGTGGTCAAGTTTTATATAAAGATCTTGCAGATAATAAAGGACCTCTAACATATTTTTTAAGTGTACCTGGTTATTTTATTGGTGGAATTACTGGAGTTTGGTTAACAGAAATTTTGTTATTCTATATTGCTTTTCTTTTTATGTATAAAACTGCTATATTATTTGTAAATAATAATATAGCAGTTTTATCAGTATTTGCTACCTCGCTTACAATACATCCATTTTATTACGTAAATGCAGGTACAGAAGAATATGCTTTACCGTTTCTTGTAATCTCTTTATATATATTCACTAAATACTATTTTTCTGAAAAAAAAATTAGTTTCTTTGAAATAATGGCTTTAGGTTTTTGTTTTACCTGTTCAGTAATGATTAGATTAAACATGTTTCCTCTTTGGGCTGGTTTTTGTCTTATAATAATTATTGAATTGATCATAAAAAAGAAAATTCTTGATATATTTAAATATATTTTTGTTTTTACATTTGGTATTTTTATTGTTCTTCTTCCCATATATATATATATTAAATACAATAATGTTATGAATGATTTTTATTACAATGTAATTTTGGGCAGCATTACAAGAGGTTTCAGATTATTAGTATTAAATGACTTTTTAAAAAATTTCTATGTTGTTCTTAACAGAAGTTTTTCTTTCATTCCCCTTTGTATAAGTATTATTTTATATTTTATTAAATATAAGAATATTAGTTCATTTTATTATTTCGGCTTTTTCTTATCATACTTGTTAAGTAATATTTTTCTTTCATTTGCAGCAGGTAATAGTCATTATAATCTTATTTTAATTCCTTTTTTTGTTCCTGTTATTGCATTTTTATCAGATATATTATTACAATTATTTTCTAAAATCAAGTATAAGTACCTTGCAATACTGCTTTTCTTTTGTATAACATTTTCAGAGGGAATTATCAGGTTATCATATTATATTTTTTTTAAGTTTGATTCTAGTACTCAACTTAGGATTGCCGGAAAAATTATAGATGATTATACAGTACCTGATGATACTATTATTAATCTAGGATGGAACGGATATATATATCCTTATACTAAAAGGCATTATGCGTCAAAATATATTTATCAAGGTTCAGCCTTTAATCATATACCTGATGCAAATGAAAACTTTATATCCACTATTATAAATAATCCGCCAAAAGTAATTACAATTTTTATAGCACAAGACGGTGGTATCCAGCAATTCATACCTGGATGGCACGAAGAAGTGTATATTTTACTGGAAACGGATTATACTCTTATTTCAAGCGAACATGGTATAAAAATATTTTTACGGGAGTATTAAAGAAAATCCTATGCTTATACGATCAAAAGCTCCCCTGCGCCTTGGTTTAGCAGGCGGTGGAACTGACATTGCAGATTATTACAACCGTTTCGGTGGTTATGTTCTAAACGCGACTGTTGATATGTACGCTTATTGTACAATCGAGCCGAATGATTCCGGTAGAATTGAATTTTACGCCGCTGATTTGGATATACATGAAGAATATGAGGCTAATGAAAAGCTGCCGCTGTCTTCTTCCCTGCCTCTTCATTGCGGTATCTTTAACAGAATTGTTTCTGATTATTCGCATAATGCTTTTTCTTTTAAAATGACAACATATTCTGATGCTCCTGCCGGTTCAGGTCTTGGTTCCTCTTCCACAATGGTTGTCACAATTATAAAAGCATTTGTTGAATGGCTTAATCTGCCTTTTGGTGAATATGATATCGCTGCGCTTGCGTATAAAATTGAACGTGAGGATATAGGACTTGCAGGAGGAAAGCAGGATCAATACGCGGCGACATTCGGTGGTTTTAATTTTATGGAATTTTACGGTAATGATCGTGTTGTTGTTAATCCTCTGCGACTTAAACGCTGGATACGAAACGAAATCGAAGCGTCCCTTGTTTTGTTATACACCGGGGTTTCAAGAGAAAGCGCGAATATAATAAGTGAACAGATTCAGCATACTCAAAAAGGCGACATTAAAAACATTGAGAGTATGCACGAAATGAAAAAACAGGCTGTTTTCATGAAGGAAGCGCTATTAAAAGGTGATTTTAATCGGTTTTCTGATTGCCTTTTACAGGGGTGGTTTGCTAAGAAAAACGCTGCATCTTCAATTTCAAATTCTTTCCTTGACGATTTATACCAATACGCGCTTGATAACGGAGCAGAGTCTGCAAAAATATCAGGAGCTGGCGGAGGCGGTTTTATGATGATATATTGTAATCCCTGCAAAAAAGTTTCGCTTATCCGTGCGTTAAAAGAGAAACAAGATCTCTCAAATTCCATTTCTATTTTATCGCCAAGTTTTACTGAAATTGGAACCCAGGCATGGCGTTTATAAAATGGATAATAATTTGGATCATTTACAACAATTAGTAGAGCGTTACCCTCAGTTACAAGCTGTTAAGTATAGCATTAACATTGCGTTTGAATTAATAAAAGATTCATATTTAAAAGGCGGAAAGTTGCTTATTGCAGGTAACGGAGGCAGCGCTTCTGACGCGGAGCACATTACAGGCGAATTGATGAAAACTTTTTCAAAAAAAAGAGCGCTGCCTGATTCGTTTATTTCTGATATAAAAAAAGTTGATTTAGTAATTTCTGATTATCTTATCCCCCGTCTTCAGCCAGGGCTGCCCTCTATCGCGCTTTCAGGACACGCTTCTTTAAATACAGCCTGTATAAATGACATTGACGGAAATATTACATTTGCTCAGCAGGTTTATGCTTATGGTAAGGTGGAAGATGTTCTTCTTTGCATTTCAACGTCCGGAAATTCAAAAAACGTTTTATACGCATGCGCTGTCGCGAAAGCAAAAAAACTCAAAATTATAGGTCTTACAGGTGAAAGTGGCGGTAATATAAAACAGTTTTCTGATATTTGTATCTGTGTTCCTGAAACTGAAACCTATAAGATTCAGGAATTGCATTTGCCAATTTACCATATAATTTGTATGATGATTGAAGATTATTTCTTTTAATGAAAACATTAATAATGGCAGGTGGAAAAGGAACACGCGCGGCTTCTATAGCCGACAATATTCCCAAGCCGATGATCCCTGTCTGCGGAAAACCAATCCTTGAATACCAGTTGGATTGTTTAAAGAGAAACAATCTCAAAAATATTATACTGGTAATTTGTCACCTTGGACATCATATAAAAGAGCATTTCGGAGACGGGAGCCGTTTTGGCTGTAATATTTCTTACTTTACAGAAACCGAGCCTTTAGGGACCGCAGGCGCTTTATTTAAGATCGAAAATCTTTCAGAAGATTTTCTTTTATTAAACGGCGATATTATTTTAGACATTGATTTTAATCGCATGATTTCTTTTCATAAAGAGAAAAATGCTTATGTTACACTTGCTGTTCATCCAAATAGCCATCCATTTGACAGCGCGCTTATCGTTTGCAATAATGATAACCAGGTAACAAGCTGGATCAACAAGGAAGATGAACGAAAATGGCACAGAAATCTTGTAAACGCAGGCATTCATATTCTATCTCCGGATTTTTTAAGAAAATATTGTCAATCCAATGAAAAAATAGACCTTGATCGCGATTTGTTAAAGCCTAATATTTCATCAGGCAAAATATTTGCCTACTCTACTCCCGAATATATCAAGGATATGGGAACTCCGGAACGTTACGCACAAGTATCTAAAGATATTGAAAAAGGAATTGTTAACAGAAAAAATTTGAATAAAAAGCAAAAAGCCGTTTTTCTTGACAGGGACGGCACTATCAATATTTATAATGATTTTATAAGAAAACCTGATTGTTTAAAATTAATTGACGGCGCGGCAGAAGCAATAAATATAATTAACACTCTTGGTTATCTTGTTATTATTATTACCAATCAGCCGGTAATAGCCCGGGGCGAAGTTGATTTTAATACTCTTGATTTGATCCACATGAAGATGGAGACAGACCTTGGAAAATATGGAGCTTATATAGATGACCTTTTTTATTGTCCTCATCATCCAGATAAAGGGTTTGAGGGAGAGAGATCTGAGTACAAAATTAACTGCGATTGCAGAAAACCTAAACCAGGAATGATATTTAAAGCAGCGCAAAAATTTAATATTGATCTATCCAGTTCATATATGGCAGGAGATCATAACAGAGATATTCAATGCGCGGTTAATGCCGGCTGTAAACCTGTTTTTATAAAAGGCGGTGAAGGAAAAGAAGAAGATATTTCTTGTTTAAATTATCAAACATTTTCTTCATTAACTGAATTCGCAAAATTTCTGGCATTTCAATGACTATTGCTATTGATTGCCGCATGATAAACTCAAGCGGAATCGGAGTGTACCTGAAAGGCTGCCTTCCCTATTTTCTGCAATCAAACAATATTTTCATTCTAGTTGGTGACTCAAAACAATTACAATCCTATCAATCATTTTTAAACGTAAAAATAATAAACTGCAATGTAAAAACATTTTCTATTAGTGAATTGTTTTTTTTCCCTTCATTTATCAAGAAACAAATCAATAGTTCAGATGTATTCTACTCTCCCTTTTTTAATATTCCCTGCGGTATAAAAGTTTCAATTTTCACAACAATCCATGATATAATATTTCCGGATATGCCTGAGTTATCAACAAAAGTCGGCTTAGCTGTCCGCATGCGGTATTTCCGCAGGGCATTTAAAAAATCAAAAAAAATATTTACAGTTTCGCAGTTTTCAAAATTACGTATTGAGCGTCATCTTGGAACACAAAAACAAATCACAGTCACTCATTCCGCCATTCGGCCTGTGTTTTTGGATTTCAAAGCATCCTTAAAAAACATTCAAAAGAAAGAGACTATTGTTTTTATTGGAAATATCAAAAAACATAAAGGACTTGGCTGTCTTCTTAACGCATTTATACAAGCAAAAAAAGACGGTTTGCCTCATAAACTTGTCATTATTGGAAACAATGAAAATTTACGAAGTAAAGATATCACAATCTTAAACAAAATAGATTCAATCAAAAATGATTCAATATATTTTACAGGCTTAGTTTCTGATGAAACCTTGATGGAATATCTTTCATCTGCTTCACTTCTTGTACAGCCTTCTTTCTACGAGGGTTTTTGTCTTCCCCCTTTAGAAGCCATGGTTCTTGGCACTCATGCGCTTGTTTCTGATATTCCTGTATTAAAAGAAATTTATTATAATTTTCCTGTAACATTCTTTAAGACAGGCGATTCAAATGATCTCAAAGAAAAGATGATGGAGTTATTATATAATAAATCAGCGCCGTTTGTTTCTCTTCCTGAACAATTGGTTTTTAAATATACATTTGATAAAGCAGCATCAATAATATTGGAAAATCTTTATTAGATGAAGGTCGCTGTTATTCATTACTGGCTTGTTAATATGCGCGGAGGAGAGAAAATGCTGGAGGCTCTTCTTGGAATGTACCCGCAAGCTGATATTTTTACTCATGTTTACAATCCAAATGCCGTATCTGAAGCAATCAGAAGCAGACATATTATTACATCCGGAGTAAATCGCCTACCCTTCTCAAAAAAGCTTTATCCTTTTTATATATTCTTAATGCCGAATGCTCTCCTTGATTTTAACATGCAAGAATATGATCTGATTATTTCTAGCGAAGCAGGTCCTGCAAAAGGAATTGTTCCTAACCCAAACGCATTCCACATTTGTTACTGTCATAGCCCAATGCGTTATATATGGGATATGTATCATGAATATTCTATTGGAAAGAATGCATTTATTCGTTTTTTCATGAAAAGGTTAATTCCGTCTATCCGTATTTGGGATATTACTTCATCTAATTTGGTAGACCGTTTTGTAACAAATTCACATTATACGGCTAAACGAATTCTTCGTTATTATAACCGCAAAGCGGATGTTGTATTCGGTCCTGCCTCAATTGAAAAATACCAGGAAGTTATTAGGAATCCTTCCGATTATTATTTATTTCTGGGTCAGATTACAGATTATAAACGCGCCGATATCGCGATTGAAGCCTGCATCAGATCAAACAGAAAACTTGTTGTAGCCGGAGCAGGGTTAAAGAAAAAAGATATAAATAAATTCAGGAATAATAAACTTATTTTATTTAAAGGCAGAGTCTCTGATGATGAAATAAAAGAGTTGTTTTCCGGCGCAAAAGCCTTGCTGTTTCCAGGTATCGAAGATTTAGGACTTGTTCCGATAGAAGCTCAGGCGGCAGGATGTCCAGTAATTGCCTACCGCGATGGCGGCGCTCTTGATACAATTAAAGAAAACATTACTGGAATATTTTTTAATAAACAAACACCGGAATCGTTACTAACTGCATTGGACTATTTTGAAAAAGAATTTAAATTTAACAATCGCGGAATATTTAATGAACATGTTCGGCAATTTTCCAAAGATGCGTTTATTATACGCATGCAGAGAATTATTGAAGAAAGAAGGAGAGTATGATTATGAAAAGGCCTATTAGAATATTTTCATTGAATCTTGTATTTATAATAATATCTATGTCATGTTCAACAACTCCCGCTTCGCATTTAGCTTCAACTATTATTCCGTTGGATTTTTTTGGCCTTGTACATGCCGGCGAATCTTTTGAAGAATACCAACTTTTGGGTGAGTTGGGAGCAGTATGGCTTTTGCAGACATTCTATTGGGATCGTATAGAAAATAAACAGGGAGTATTTAACTTTACATGGTATGATAATTTTATAAATACTGCAAAAGAAAACGGCAAAAAAGTAATTGCTGTAATGGCTTATGGCTCTCCCTGGACCGGGGATAAAGATAGATATATCTCTAATGAAAATATACATCATTTTTTAAATTTCCTTAGTGTTGTTGTTAATCGTTATAAAGGCAAGGTTGACGCATGGCAGATATGGAATGAACCTAACTTTATGTTTTGGAACGGATCTGATAATGAATATTTTGAATTATCAAAGCTTTCGGCTGAATGTATAAGAGAAACATATCCTGATGCGTATATCATAGGAGGAGGGTTGTGGCGGACTCCTAAAGGATTTATAAGGGGTATGCATAAAGCCGGAGCTTTTGAAAATCTTGATGCAATCTCATTTCACCCTTACGCAGTGAATCCATCTGGAGCTATGAAGCTCCATGATGATTTTATAAAAATTTTAGCTGAATTGAATTTTACAGGCGAATTATGGATAACAGAAATTGGGTATCCTACAGGAGGTTGGTATCCAACAAGGGTATCTATGGAGAATTTCTCGTCTTATGTTTTAAAGACTATTGCTGGTTCTATTTCCAGAGGAGCCAGAACATTGTTATGGTATCAATTTGTTGATCCCTACAATGAAGGAGAATATCCCAATGAAGATAATTCTGAAGATTATTTCGGCCTTACTTACCCCGATCGTACAAAGAAAAACGGTGGTTGGGCTTATGAATTATGTGCCCGTTTTCTGCCTGGTTCTAAATATTTAAAAAATCTTCCGCAAAGAGATAATGTCGGCGCTAATATTATTTCTTTTTGTTTTATGGAAGGAGACAGAGGAAATACACTAATAATGTGGAACGACAGAAGCAGTAAACAAAAAATTAAAATTACAATAGGAGCCGCATTTACTTTGCATAATATCTCCACAGGGGAAAGAATTGTTCTGCCCGATGATACCATTCTGGATATTTCCGGTGTACCAGTATTTATTACATGGGAAGGAACTGCTGTTCCGAAAATATCAAGAAATTAGCAAAAGATCATTTTATTCACTAAACAACTATAAAAACAACAGATATGGCACAAGGAAAAACCAGAAATATTTTTAAACAGGTTTTTAAAGGCAAATCAAAAGTTGCAGAATTTGCTATAACCAATGCATGTATCGCAAAATGTTCATTTTGTGATATTTGGAAACAACAGCCGAAAGTATTTGTTGATCGGCAAAAAGCTCTCGATGTAATTGATCGTTTATCGGATCATGGTATTGTTCAAATAACAATCACGGGAGGAGAACCTCTTTTACATCCGCACGTGGTGGATATTGTTCAAAAAGCGACAGATCGCAAAATGCACAATGCGGTTTTAAATGCCGCTCCTCAGCTTTTATTAAGGAATGATATTGTAAAACGCCTTGAAGATGCCGGAAACGACATGATCAGTATTTCTTTTGATTCAGGTGATCCAGTAATAATGGCGGAATCAAGAAAGATTCCAAATATTATGGATGATATGGCGAAAGCCATTGATGTAATTTCTAAAACAAAAATAAAAACAATGGCATCGGTTCTTATCTGGAATGATAATTATGACAAGCTGGAAGAAGTATGCATTCGCGCAAAAAACATGGGGTTTGATGTTGTTTCAATTAACTACCCTACTTTCTCGCAATCCCAGGTGTATCCCCTGGGAGGAGAAGGAATCAGTCTTTCAAGAGAGTATGTAATTAGCGGACTTGAATCTGTTATTAAACTGCGTAGAAGCAGGAAATACGGAATTATTAATTCTGTTTCATCAATACAAAATATTATTCATTTTCTCAAGGATCCAAAACTTGTTAAATACCACTGCCTTGGCGGAACAAGAGTTTTATTCGTTGACTGGTTTTTCGACGCTCATCCATGCATGCAGATTCCCCATACTCTTGGCAACGTTCTGTCCATGGATGAGAAAGATTATAAAATGCGTCCCTGTAATGAATGTAATATGAGTTGGTACAGAGATTTCAGCGCCATGTTCCATGGAATAAAATCAATTCCTGTATGGTTTGAATCTCTCGCAAACATCAAAATAATAAACAGAATTAATTAAATATTCTGAAACCTATCGTCATGATAAAAGATGTATATTTAAAATAATCTCCCTGAAAACTCCGCGGTGAGGTTGTTTGGGGATAGAGAGTATCGTATATGGTTTGTTCAATTTCCCTAAAATAAGTGTGGACTCCCCCAACCTCGCCGAAAATAGTCAGCGGTATGGAATTAAATTTATACTGAACACCCGCCTTGATAATGTGCATCCATTGGTACGCTCCGTCATTTAAGAAATCTTTTCTCAATGATATTTTCTCGCTTCTGCCGTTCGGGTCAAGCTCTGAAAGCAGTGAGCTTCCATCAACCTGCTGCTGTCCGAAGTTTGCTCCGTGACGAATTAGCTGGTATTGCAGGAAACTTGATATGCCGACCATTGGCTGAATATCAAATTTTATTTTAATTTCATCAGAATTCGGCGGAAGGTAATGCCCGAGGCTTACTCCGTTATTCACATAAGCCTGTTCCATTGGTGTTTCTCCGTACCATGGTGTTAATACTTTTGTATGCGTGTAATTATACGGTTCTATTTTCGAATAACTTGCGGTAATTGAAGCGAATGGTAGCGAAGGAATAATAAATTGTATTCCTGCCTGGTATGCAAACATGTGACGGTCAAGATCAAAAGCTTTTGATATACTTGATATTTCCATCTCATCCATAAAAAATGAAAGCCATATTTTGCCTACACCAGGGTACTGTCCTTTCAAATTCATGAAAATGGACATATTGTCAAAATCGCCGATAAAATTCTGATAGAAAAAATTATCAATTAGAGGGAATATATATCCGAATTCAAATCTTTTAGCCCAAACGGCGGCGCTGCCCATGCTTATATGAAAATAATTTTTATAATTTAATTCAAACTGCGAAAGGGAGAAAGCGTTCTGGAAACTTAATGCCGGTTCTGATATACCGCCTGAATTATCAAATTCCAGTATTCCTGTTATCGAAGAGAAAGAAAGCCATGATACAGGATAAAAATTAAATTCAAACCCAACAAACGGGCGTGCTGAAGCGTTGAATGATAAACTGCTTCCATGTGTCATGCCTCCCCATTCGCGCTGTATACGTCCAGCGCGCAATAAAAGCATATCGTTTAATACAGTGCCTGCCATTTCAGCCAGCATCCTTGGCGCAATTGATAACTCACCCGGCCAGCTTTGCATATTGCCCGCAGTCATATCTTCTTTGATGTTAAACATATAACCGTCCCAGCCCTTTTGGTATGTATACGGAAAAAATGCCAAAGGCTGGCTGTATACTGATATAGTGTAGTTTCTTAGTATTGAATTATCTGTTTGTGACGCATAAGTATAATAATTCCCAAGTTCTTTTCTCTGCGCTCTTAATAAACCAGCGGATATATCAACGTTAAACGAAAAGTTTTGCCCTATATCACCGTTAACATATATTGTTCCCCATGTATCAGTTCCAAAGTACCGTTTTTTACTGTCAAAATAAAAAGCAAAAGAATTTAACGATTCCATGCGTACTCCTGCCTCGCCGGAAAAGACTGATTTATTTTTATTTACAACATTAAACCGGTACATCCCATTCCACAAATCAAGTCCTGCTTCTTCCTTAACAAATTCATCCTGTATACCTATAAGTATCCTTCTTTCGCTGTCAGTTAAACTTCCAAAACGCCGCTGTTGTGCATCAAGAATTTCATCTATTACTTCGATTATTTTTGCTCTGGTATATGGTTTTACCGCAGGTAATTGAGAACAGAGCCCCCTTGTTTCAGCCATTTCAATTAAATAATATACCCTGTGATCCAACGGAACAGAAACATGGTTTTGTGCAGAAATAGAAGATATTAATAAAAAGAAAAATATAAAAAAAATAACTTGTATCTTTTTTAAACAATAAATATCATTGAACATAACATGAGAGTGTATATAAATATGAGGATATATGCAATAGGATTCATATTTCTTGTCTTTTGTTTGCCATGCGTTCTTTTTACTCTTCCTGAACAAAAACTGCTCCATCCGGATGACTGGGCTTATGAAGCCATTTCAGTTCTTTCACGTGAGCAGGGAGAGATTTTTTTTACTGATTCACGAATTACCGTCGCTCAGATGCGTAATTACCTTAAAAGGATTGATACAGACTATCTTTCTGAAAGCGGCCTTTTCATTTACGGTAAACTTACTGAGCATCTTAATTCAGCTTCGATATTTAACTTTAAATCCGATTTTGTCTTAATCAACATGGATTTATTACTGAAGCCTGAAATGTATTATAAAACAAACGAGAGCATTCCATGGATATACGATGAACATTCGCGTAATGCAGTACTGCAGATTCCCTTTGGTTTTTCTCTGGGGCCGTGGTTTACAGCTGAAATGGATTTTTACCTTGGGGAGAATGAATATACTGCAAAACTCCATGATAATTACAGTAACATTCCTTTGAATGGCGCTCATATCGATCTTCATACTCCTAAACGCGCGTATGTCAGCGCAGGGCTTCCTTTCGGAGAATCATCCGGAGTAAATCTATCATTGGGACTTGGTGATAATTTTTTGGGGCAGACATATACAGGCAGTATTATTATTTCTGAGTATCTTCAAAGAGCATCGTATGCCCAAGCCGTTGTTTATTCACCGGCTTTTAAATATACAGCGGAGATAATGCAGTACGAGGTAAACAAATTTCAGTATATGCATTACTTTCAGATAAGACCTCACCGCAGTATATCTATCAGCATAGCTGAAGGCGTAATGGTTAACGCTCCCCTTGAATTGCGCTACATGAATCCTTTTATGATTTTTCACAGCTTTGAAGCTTATAAAACCTATAAAGAATATAATGACGATTTAGGATACGATAAAAATGATGATACAATTTATGAATCAGAGTCGACGCATAATTCTCGCATAGGTTCATATTTAGGAGTAAAACTTGAATGGCAGCCAATTAGAAATCTGCGCTTGTATGGCTTATTTGCAATGACCCAATTTCAAATACCATATGAAAAAAAAAACTGGCTTAATCAGCTAACGCCTGACGCTCTTGGATTTCAAGCCGGTTTTAATTTGTCAATCCCGGTAACAAATGGCTATTTGGGATTCGGCATGGAGGGGGTTTACACCTATCCTTACTTATATGTCTTATATAATGAAAAATGGTCCTTCTACAAGGAGGCTCACGAGGTTGACAACATGACATTACGCTACTGGACAGGAACACCTTTTGGTCCTGACACAATCGCAGGCGCATTTAATGTCGGATTCAGATCATCTACAGATTGGTATGCCGGTTTTTCATTTATATTTTCTGCACAGGGTCAGCGTTCCAGCCTTGATATTTTTAATGATAAAATTAATCACTCATATCGTCCTACTCCCTCAGAATATGATGTAACCGTTCCTCCAACAGGAATACCGCTTTTAACTTACACCGCTATTCTGAGAGGTGAATATAATTTTAGAAAATGGCTCATTTTTGGCGCACAAACAGGTTACAGGGCTCTTGTAAATGCAGGACATGAAAATGGCCGAATAGAACATGGTTTCGAGCTTTCTTTTACCATCCGTTTTAAGCCTGACCCAGTAACATGGTTTAATAATTGATAAAAACAGAAAAATGCATTATATTTATTTTAAATGATATTGTCTGACTTTGACGCATGGTATAAAACCAGATACCGGAGGACCAGTTCATCTCTTACTGCTTTTCTTTTTGTTTTTTCAGATTTATTCGCGGTTCTTTTGTCTTTTGCGCTGGGATTTTTTTGTGTCAGAATATATGGTTTTATTATAAATGACGGCAGTGTCATTAACGCGAAATCCTTTATTACCTATTGTCCGTATCTTCCTGTTTTTATTCTTTTTTTTCATATACACAAACTATATCCCGGTGTTTCTCTTGCTCCGTCAGAAGAAATGAGGCGCTTCTTTATAAGTTCCCTGATAACCTACGGCGGTATAATGATGTCAAGACGCCTTGAACGCGAGGTCTGGGACTCAATTAATACTGCGTTTCTTGTCAGTTTCGCGTTTTCAACAATAATTCTTTTAACAGCAAGAAGTTTGACTCACTGGGTTCTATATAAGACAAAACTGGGAGGCATTCCTACTGTTATATACGGTTCGGGAAGAATGGGAAGACGCGTGACCGATTGTCTTCTGGACAGTATCAGATCAGGTTATGTTCCCGTTCTTATTCTGGACGACAATCCGTTAGGTAACGATAGTTACAGAAATATTCCCATAATACATGATACATCGGCAGGCCCTGAAATCGTAAAGCGGTATAATATAAAAATGGCAATTGTCGCTCTTCCGAAGCTTGACAGCCAGAAATTAAAATATCTTATAAATACATCAGTCTCCGCTTTCCGTTATAATGTGATTATACCGCACTTTTTTAACATCTCCAGCATTTGGATGTCTGTCCGGGATTTTAACGGTGTTCTTGGAATTGACACAAGTAATAAATTCAATTTTACCTTTAACCTGGCCATAAAACGTATTATGGACCTTGCAATAGTAACAGTAGGCGGAATTCTGATTCTGCCTTTTCTTCTTCTAATTGCGCTTCTGATTAAAACTACTTCCCCGGGTCCTGCATTATACAAACAACAAAGACTCGGTAAAAACGGAAAATATTTTTTTGCGTATAAATTCCGCACAATGGCAGTTAACGCAGAAGACAAGCTGCATGAAATTCTTGAGTCTAATCCTGTTTTAAAGCAGGAATGGAAAGAAACCCATAAACTGGTAAATGATCCCAGGATAATTCCTGTTGGCAGGTTTTTACGGCGTACAAGCTTTGATGAGTTCCCGCAACTAATAAATATTTTTAAAGGTGAAATGTCTTTTGTCGGACCGCGGCCCATTGTAGACGCGGAAATTGTAAAGTACGGTGAAGATTTCGACCACGTTTTTTCGATAAAACCCGGATTAACAGGAATGTGGCAGGTTTCAGGTAGATCGAATGTAAATTATCTGGACAGGGTCGCGTATGATATATATTACCTTCAAAGCTGGTCTGTATGGCTGGACCTCTGGATAATATTTAAAACATTCGGCGTAATTATTCTTGGAAAAGGCGCATATTAATTAAACAGCATGTTTTCCGCGAATAAATCGTTAAAGCGCGCATGTCCTGCAAGATTGATTTCTTTATAATCTGACACAATGTCATTAATTAATTTCAGGGAATTCTCTTTTGATAATGAAAAGCAAACCGCTCCTGCAAGCGAAGAATTGCCGACAGCAAAAGTTTTATCTTTCATTTCATAAGGGATAAGCTCTATTGCTGCCGCATCATTTACATCAATTGCTTGTCCTATACCGCCTGCGAGAAAAATTGCATCCAGGGAATAACAATCCATTCCCCTGTCTTCAAGCAGTATATTAATTCCCGAACGCAGAGCTGACTTTGCAAGCTGCAAGTCTCTTATTTCCTTCTGCGTAAAGGATGTTTCTTCCAGCAGTAATCCGGTCCTGTCAATTTTCTTCTTTCTTATTAAATCACCTAAATCTTTAATAACTCCCGCCGCTCCTCTTTCATGCGCACAATCCTCAAACGCAGGTCCCGCTGCTGCGGAAGTAACAGTCAGTTTGCCGTCATCGTAAAGAGCTATCTCGCCGTTTGTTCCAAGGTCAATCAGCATAAAATGTTTAATTCTGTTTAAATCAGAATTATTAATTTCCGAAAGCATTAAAAACAAAAGTCCTGAGGTAATGTCTCCGCCGACAAAAGCGGTAATCCACGGAATTATGTAAATTGGAAGCGCAGAGCGCTCAGCACGGGAAAAGGCCTCCCCGAATGTGTATTTGTCTTTAAGAATGTGTTTTGGCTTAAAAGGTGAAACGCCCAGACTTTCACAGGATAAACCCAGCAGAAGATGAACCATCGTTGTGTTGCCTGCAATGATAATTTCTTCGGGTTGTTTTTTATTAAAGGATTTAAGTAATGTATCAATTCCGCTGACTATGCCTTCTGTTATCAGCTGCCTAAGCTCCGGCAGGCGGCCCTGATTTGAAGCATGAATGCGCGAAATAACATCACGACCGAAAACATTCTGCGGATTGTAAAAACAATGCCGCGAAAGAATAGTTCCGTCTGAAAGATCGAGTAACGCAATAACTACAGTTGATGTCCCTAAATCAACTGCGATTGCGTATCCTTCCCTGTGCCGGGAACTCTGCTTCAACAGGTGTTTATATGCAGAATTGGCTTTAAAATCGCTTAGTATTGGGATAATTGTGCATTCAGAACATTTGTTGCAAAGCAGACAGTTGTAAACGCAGCCGTCAGGCATGGCATATTCTCCTTTATTCTTGTATACTATAGGAATCATTATATAACAGAGGTGTACAATGAACGAGATACTAGCACAAATTTCCGAAGAACTTCAAAGGGGTAAAGCAAAGATAGTCAAGGAACTTGTCACACAGGCGCTTTCACAGGGAATATCAGCCAAGGATATTCTTGAACAGGGGCTTCTTGCAGGAATGGATGTTATAGCCGTCAAGTTTAAGAACAACGAAGTATATGTTCCTGAAGTGCTGATAGCTGCCCGCGCAATGAACGGAGGAACTGAAATTCTCAAACCTCATCTTGCGGAAAGCGGAGCAAAGCCAATTGGCAAGGCGTTAATAGGCACTGTAAAGGGCGACCTTCATGATATCGGTAAAAATCTAGTGCGTATGATGTTTGAAGGAAAAGGTATTGAAGTAATTGATCTCGGCATTGATGTGCAAAGCGAAAAGTTCATCGAAGCATACAAAGAACAGAATGCGGATATAGTTGCCCTAAGCGCGCTTCTGACTACAACAATGGGTGAAATGAAAACTGTTATTGATGCGTTTAAACAGGAAGGTATCAGAGATAATGTTACCATTATGATTGGCGGCGCGCCTGTAACCGAAAACTTCCGTCAAAGCATCGGCGCAGATATTTACGCACCCGATGCCGCATCCGCTGCTGAAGCAGCCAAATATGCGATTTTACAAAAGAAAAGCGCATAAAGATAGAAGGCTAAATCATTCACAAGAATATTTAACAGGAGACATTCATGAATATGAGAACCTGGCTCGCCTGCGCTGCGGCTAAACATAAGCCAATGCCGATTCTTTCATTTCCCGGTACGCAGTTAATAAAAACAACAGTACGTGAACTGGTGTACAGCGGAGTTAAACAGGCACAGTGCATGAAAGCTGTAGCAGATCGATGGGATACTCTTGCCTCTCTTGGTTTGATGGATCTCTCAGTTGAAGCTGAATGCTTTGGAAGCCCTGTACGTTTTACAGATGATGAGGTTCCGACTGTAACAGGCGCTATTGTAAAAGATCAAGAGAGTCTTTCACGACTTACAGTTCCTGAAGCCGGAACAGCCCGTACTGGCGAATATATTAATACAATAAGGGAAGCGAAAAAAATAATTAAAGACCGTCCTGTATTAGCAGGTTCAATTGGCCCGTTTTCTCTTTCAGGGCGGCTGATGGACATGACTGAAATTATGACATTATGCTATGAAGAAAGCGAGCTTGTTCACGGAGTTCTTGACAAAGCAGCCCGGTTCTTAATTTCTTATAATACAGCGCTACGAGACGCAGGTGCGGATGGCATCATTATGGCAGAGCCGGCGGCAGGTCTGCTTTCTCCTTCATTAATAGCGGAGTTTTCGACTCCTTATGTAAGAAAGATCATTCAATCGGTTGAAACAGACTCCTTTGTTTACATTTATCATAACTGCGGCAGTACTATCCCGCTTATCGGCAGTATCCTTGAAACTGGCGCTTGTGCCTTTCATTTCGGCAATGCAATTGACTTAAGTGTTATGCTTCCAAAAATTCCGCCTGATAAAATAGTATTCGGCAATGTCGATCCCGCAGGGCAGCTAAAAGGCGGTACACCGCAGTCCGTACATGAGGCGACACTTTCCGTCCTTGAAAAATGCGCTAAATATCCAAACTTTATTCTGTCTTCCGGCTGTGATATACCTCCTGTTTCCCCTCTTGACAATATAGACGCGTTTTTTAAAACAGCAAGTGATTATTATTCAAAATGCGAAAGAAGGTATTATGCCGTTAAATAAAATCATTGATGTTCTTAAAACAGGAAAAGTACTTGTCTCCGACGGCGCATGGGGTACATTTCTTCATAAAAAAGGATTAAAAAGCGGTGAATGTCCCGAACAATGGTGTATTACGCACTTTAATGAAGTAAAAGATATCGCAAAAAGCTATATTGAGGCAGGCGCGGATATGGTTAAGACTAACAGTTTCGGCGCAACAAGTTTTAAGCTGGAATACTATGGTCTTGGAGATAAGGCTTCTGAAATAAATGAGGCAGCCACCCGCGCGTCACGTGAAGCTGCAGATTCCTATAACGAGGTTTCACGCGGTACTGATAAATGGGTTATCTCGTCTGCCGGTCCTGCCGGAAAAATGCTTATAACAGAAGAAGTTACAGAACAGGAACTATACAATGCTTTTAAGGAACAATTTATCGCGTTTGAAAAAGGCGGAGCGGATGCTGTCTGTATCGAGACAATGAGCGATCTTGGAGAGGCAGTGATTGCGATCAAAGCTGTAAAAGAGAATACAAAACTGGAAACTATCTGTACATTCACTTTTGAAAAAACTGTCCGCGGCGATTACAGAACAATGATGGGAATAACGCCTGCGGACGCAGCGAAAGCATGTATCGATGCGGGAGCTGATATCATCGGGACAAACTGCGGCAACGGTATTGAGCGTATGATTGACATTGTAAAGGAGATAAAACTGTCTGTCCCAAACGCTTATATTCTTGTACATGCAAACGCAGGGCTTCCTATAAACATTGACGGTATTGCAGTGTTCCCTGATACGCCGCAGGACATGGCTAAATTTACACCAGCCTTAATTAAAGCGGGCGCTAATATAATCGGAGGCTGCTGCGGGACAACACCCGAGCATATCCGCGCTATAAAACAAATTATTTCCTGCGCGCATTAATGATCTACGGGATTATTGGTTTCACGTTCGGTCTGCATATTATACTCATATCATGTTCCGACGCAGAAATGGATTTTGCACGCTAATATTCTCTAGATTATCCTGAGTTCACGCGGGAAATTATGCAAAATCTCTGTATTACTTTCATTTATTACTACAAGGTTTTCTATGCGAACTCCGAAACGTCCGGGAATATAAATCCCAGGTTCTATTGAAAATACCATTCCTGGTTTAATTACCGTCTTTACTCCACGATTGACCGAATCTCCCTCATGTACATCAATGCCAAGCCCATGACCGGTTCTATGGGTAAAGTATCCGCCAAAACCGTTTTTTTCGATCACATTTCTTGCTGCTAGATCAACATTCTCAAGAGTATTACCAGCTCTCGCTTTTTCCTCTGCCGCAAGATGCGCTTCCAGAACAATCGAATAAATTTTTTCAAACTCGCTGTCAGGCTTTCCAAAATGGAAAGTCCTGGTACAGTCTGTAAAGTATCTTTTATATTGACCCCAAAAATCCACCAAAAGACATTTCCCTTTTTGAATTTTGGTATTTCCTGTATTATAATGCGGAATCGCAGCATTCACTCCAACCTGTACAGAGCCTCCGATTGATGTTAATTCCGCGAGATCAAGTTCCATGCTAAGCTCACGTAGAAAATCTGATTCAGTTTTTCCAAGCCAGTAATCACCTTTGCCGATCAATATCGTCAATGCTCTGTCTGATTCTTTGCAGGCTTTGCGAATCAAACCAAGCTCGGTTTCATCCTTAAGCAGCCGAAGCGGTTCTGTCAGCGAAGAACCTAATACAAACTGTGTCTCACTGAACGTTTCACGAAGCGGCAGTGAAAAAAGAGAGGGAATCTGGGGTTCAAGTGCGACTGTTTTCATTTTGATATTCCGGTTTTTTATTTCTGTTTTTAAAAGCAAAAAAGGATCCTCTCCGTCCTTCCAGTAAACCCGTTCTTTTATAATCAAATCCCCAACCTGTTCTCTAAAAAGAAGATTTACAATTAAAAACGGCTCGTTATCTTTAGGCAGTACCAGAAGCAGAAGCCGTTCATCCGAATCTATACAATAACCAGTAAGGTAATAAAGATTCGAAGAAGGACCTGTAAGAAAAACATCTATCCCCTTTTCATACATTTTGCTTCTGACTTTTTCCATTCTTTCTATCCATCTGTTATTGTTCATAGTAATATCTATTGTAACATTTAATGAGCTGATATGTATCACTTAATTATTGTTGCTGAATCTTTTTCAAAACTTCGGTTTTATTCCAGGCTCAGTTTATTATTTTATTTTATAAACCTCTTGCATAAAAATTGAATATTTTATAACATTTAGAATATCTTATGATAAATTAATTTGGGGAGTTTCCAGAGCGGTCAAATGGGGCAGACTGTAAATCTGTTGGCTCAGCCTTCGAAGGTTCGAATCCTCCACTCCCCACTTTGAGCTGGTTCTGTTTATTATATGAAATTTGCTGTATATAAAGTTCACAGGACAGGTGTTTTTATTACTGCGTCTCGTTTTACAAGTACATCATCTTTAGTTGTGTAAATAAACAACAATCGCCGGAAAAAAATTGCAAACAACTTGTTTATATCTGCCATCCGCGGTTATATTCTTCCTTCTTGGCGGGATATCCCAAGCTGTTGCATCTTTTTATAATACGCATTTTGCTTACTGATTTCTCTTACATCTTTCAAAAAAATCTTATCGTTCATTATCTGTAAAGCGCGGTTATCCATCAATTTCTTACCGTATAAAGCTCCGTCTCCCTGAGAAAGCCCTACCATGTTGATAAGTTCCTTAAGACCAAAATCAAATGAAAAATTAGTTGCTGTTTTAACATCAACTTTTTTTTTGTCAAGGTGAATCTGAAGCATATCGTACATTCTACCGAGAGGTTCGTTTATCTGAGTGTTTGCAAGCTGCCTATAGAGAATCCATATCCTCTCTGACAATAAGGTTGTAAGACGCGATATAAGTTGCGGTTGAGTCATTATCATTTGCTGGAAATTATTACGGTTTACTGCCATCAACTGACAATTCTCATATGCGACTGCGCCGGCAGCTCTAGGTTTGGATTCCAAAAGGGCCATTTCACCGAAAATGTCTCCGGTTTTTAACACCGCTAGTAGTATTTCATTATTGTCAGTAATTTTTACAATCTTTACCGATCCTTTTTGAATAATAAAAAGTTCATCTCCCGGTTCTCCCTCGCAAAATACAATCTGATCTTTTGAGTAAATTCTAATCATCTCTGTCGGTTTATATATCTGCTGGGTATTCTTTACATAAGGCGCTATCTTTTTCAGCCGTTCAACAGTGTCTTGAGCATTAACTCCGTTTGGGCAGTATTTGATGTATTTTTGATATGCATAAAACGCCTGATTGTATTGATTGTGTTTAGCATAATATTCGCCAATATTAAATATATGGCTGGGATCGTTTGCAGCTTTATGTTTTAAAGTAATTCTTGTCAGAGCTTCATCCAGATAGCGCATCCGTTTTGAAAACTGCATAATGATTTTCATTGCCACAGGAGCGTTGTTTTGAATAAGCTGGCTGAATTGATCTTTTTGAACAGAAATAAGGGTAACATCTGTAAGCGCCTGAGCTGTCTCAATATGACTACGACCAGACATGGTAGAAACTACGCCGAAAAAGTCACCGGGACCGAGAGTATCTCCCGACTCCTCTGCAACAATCTGCACTTCCTTGGATAGCTTTACCTTTCCGGAGCTGATGATAAAAAATCTGTCCGCATTCCTCTTACCTTCGACAATAATATATGATGTCGCGGTAAAATTAACAAATGCCAATTGCAATGGCGCAGCCATTTCCCCCTCTTATCCGTCTACAAGTATAGAAATTATATCGACATAATGTCAACAACCCTTAATCTCCTTATCTTTTACAATAATACGCCGATACTTTATATAATATTATGAATAAACGTATTAATTTTGAAGATACTATTTTTATTTTAAATGTCAGAATTAGAATGATTCGCGATTATATTCTGCTTGATACTGACGCAAAAATTTTCTACAGCCAGACTGTAAGCGATCTTGAATTTATTAACACAGTAATGAACATATTATCTTCTAAATTCCTTGAGAATTTAAAATTCATGGATCGTGAGGCAGAAGCTGATAACATTCTTGACGCTGAATGGCAGTTTGGCCAGCTATTAAATGAGATTACAGGCAATTCAAGTCCGTTTTCCCATAACAGTTTTCCTGAAATGACAACATTAATTGGAAGATTGCGAAGAGACAGCGCAAAGCGTAAAATTGAAATTGAAGGATCATATGAACCAGCGGAGAACTCGGTTCCCGAACCGGTAGTAAGTCATGCTGAATTAAACGGTCTGCTGGGAAGCGCGTAAATATCACTCGTGTGATATAATTAAGCAGCATGAGAATCACGGGCGGCCTGCTTACCGGAAGAAAGATCGCTGTTCCTTCATCAAGCGGAATAAAAGAGATAAGGCCAAGTATGGACAGAATGCGCGAATCTGTTTTTGCTTCTCTCGGTGATATAACGGACCTGTCTTTTCTTGATATATTTTCAGGTTCCGGAATTATTGCTATAGAAGCCGCTTCCCGGGGAGCTGCGTACATAGAGGCTGTTGAACAGGATAAGCTGAAAAGAAAGATCCTGCTTGAAAATGTTTCGATTTCTCCTGTATACATCAATTGCAGGTTTATCTCTGCCGAGTTATACGTAAAACGTGCAAGAACAGCATTTAACATAATCTTCCTTGATCCGCCCTTTTCCTACCAGTTTAAATGGAAACTTGCGGCAGACATTGTCTCATCAAACCTTGCAGCTAATGGAACCAAGATATTAATTCACCGCCCAAGACAGGATTATTTAAGAAGTGAAATAGCTAATCTGGTAAAATATAATTTGAAAGAATACGGCAGATCTGTAGTTGATTTTTTTCTTGTTAAAAAAAATGATTCATGCACGGAAGACATCACCGCAAAAAGTATTTAAAGATGATAATTTATCTTCCTGTTTTTCACGCTGGTATGCATCTACATTTAATTCATATATATTATTTTCTCTTGTTTTTTTAATAAAAAAAGCTGATAATGTAATAACGATAAAATATGATTAATAAAGTATTAGATAAATTTGATGACAAAAACGCGTTTATTAGAATAACTACACAGTCTCCTGTTGACGGATCCCAGAAAGCAGCTTTAAACCGCAAAGGCAACCAGAAGTTTAATGAAGGCGATGTTGAAGGAGCGAGAAGGATATTCATGACAACAGGTTATTCTGACGGCCTTTCCAGAGTAGGCGATCATTATAAATTAAAAAACAGGCCCTTAGAAGCGTTGCGTATGTACTGGACAGCTCCTGACCGAAATAAATCACAGCCATTAATCGAAAATCTGGCAATCTTACTGCAGGGTATGATTCACAGCGATGATAATCTGCAAGATAAAGACATCATTCTACAGGGGGAATCAGAAAATAGAGCATGATTGAGCAGTCTCAGAAAATATCTGATATTTCAAAAAACGGTTATCAGCTGTTAAAAGAAAACAGGATCAGCGACGCTATTGACTGCTTTACAAAAATCCTTCTTATGGACGAAAACAACAATTACGCACTTGTAGGAATGGGGGATGCAAACCGTAAAATGGGCTCTGTCCGGGAAGCTGTAAAATATTATCAAAGATGCCTTGATCGCCATCATGGAAATAATTACGCTCTATTCGGTCTTGCCGATTGTTACAAGGCGTTAAATCAGTATCAGAAAGCTATAGAAATCTGGGAGCTTTATCTTCAGCATGACAATAAGAATATCACAGTTCTTACAAGAATAGCTGATGCGTACAGAAAAGTGCGCGATTTTACTAATTCCAAAAATACTTACTTTCATGTCCTTGAGATGGAAGGATCAAATCCATACGCGATTATCGGGCTTGGGCACCTTCATTATGATTTTAAGGAATATAGGGAAGCGCTTTTCTATTGGGAACAAATGCTAGGATTAAACTCCAGTGCAGAATCTGACAATAATAAAATTATAAGCTTTCATGATAACGGCATTGTTGATATACGCGTTCTTACTTCAATTGGCAACTGCCACAGAAAATTAAAAGCTTTTTCAGAGGGAATCCCATACTTTGAAGCGGCTCTTCAAAGGGAGAAAAATAATTTTTATGCGCTGTTCGGCCTTGCGGACTGCTACCGCGGCATAGGGCAGACAGAAAATTCACTTAAATACTGGAACCTAATTCTTGAACATGATCCGAAAAATAAAATGATTTTAACGCGGACAGGAGACGCTTACCGTAACCTGAATGATATGGAAAGAGCGAAATTGTTTTATGAAAGAGCGTTAAATGTTGAATTTGACACATATGCTGTAATGGGGCTTGCGCTCCTTTCCAGGGTTAACGGAAAATATGAAGACGCTGTCGCATCATTCAAACGCCTGATTCAGCAGGATAATAAAAATTACCGTCTTTATATTGAGCTTGCCGATTGTTATCTGCAAATGGGAGACAGGCGCAGAGCGGCGCAGACTCTGGAAGATTTTCAAAAGCTTGGAACAAGAAACGAAAAAGTCATGGAAATGCTTGAGTCTGTTGCGGGGTACAGGCAATCTGAAAACAATTAGAGTCTGTCTATAATGTGTCCACATTATAGACAGACTACCTTAAAAAATTAATCGGAAATGGAAGAATCAAAAACTGTATTATCGCACTTAAGCCTTTATGAACTGGAACAGCAGCTTTCGCATATACCCCGCTACCGCGCAAAACAAATTCATAAATGGATAATAAAAGGCGCGGACAGTTTTGATAAAATGACAGATATTCCTCTTTCTCTTCAGAATGAATTAAAAGAAAGTTTTATACCTATTTCAAGCAGAATTGTTAGCTGTCATAATGATCCGCCATCTAAATCTGAAAATAAAATTACAGGAGACGCAATAAAAGCTGTAATAGCTCTTAGAGACGAATCAAGAATAGAATCTGTTCTTTTAAGCGACGGAAAAGAACGCTATACAGCCTGCATATCAACGCAGGCAGGATGCCCTGCAGGCTGCGTCTTTTGCAAAACAGGAACACTGCGATTTAAAAGAAATCTAGAAGTTTATGAAATAGTCGAGCAGTTTTCTCATCTGCAGAATATATGCTCCTCTGTTTTCGGCGAAGAAAGAAGTCAATATGAACATGTTATAGGCAGCATTGTAGTCATGGGAATGGGCGAGCCTCTTTTAAATTTAGAAAATTTAAAAAAAGCAATTTCAGTATTTACGGATTCACAAGGAATTAATTTTTCAAAGCGAAGAATCACTGTTTCTACATGCGGTATTTGCGAAAGTCTTTGTGATATTGCAAAGAACGGCCCTTACATAAGGCTTGCTCTTTCGCTTGTGACATCTGACGAAAAGCTCAGAGAACGTCTTGTCCCAATATCAAAATCTAATCCTCTTTCTGAAATAAAAAAAATACTCCTTCTCTTCCAGGAAAACGGAGGCGGCAGAATCACTCTGGAAGTGCCGCTCCTCGGTGGAATCAACACACGCGAAAAAGACGCTGTTTCAATCGCTGAATTTGCAGACGGTCTTGTTACAGTTATAAACATTATACCGTGGAACCCTGTCGCAGGTCTTGAGTTTGAAGGCAAACCTTTACGCGAACCGGAGCGTAAAGAAAAAATGGATTTTATTAACATGCTTGAAAAAAGAAAATTGAAAGTAACAACGCGTTTTCGCAAGGGACGAAATGTTTCAGGCGCATGCGGGCAGCTGGGATCGGTAAGCGAAAAATAAATGGACTTGTTCGACAACTACGGACCTTCGTTTCGAGGTAGGTTGTCTCACAAGTCCTGCACTTTTTAAAATTCAGTTTTATTAACCTGTTCAATGCAATCAAGATAGGCTTTTTCAAGATCGTTTTTTGTATTTTCAATCGTTCTTTTTCTGTCTTTTTTATATTCACAAAGGCGCGCGCTTAATTCGATAACAGGAGCGGGTTTAATTATAATTTTATCTGACGGAATATATTTTCTGTCGGCGATTGCGCCTCCCATTGTCCTGCTTGCATAATCAAAAAGGTTCTGAACATACTGAACTTTAACATGCAGTGCAGAATCCTCTTTTGGAAGCGGATGGCTGAAATACCAGCCAAAATCCGCAAGTTCCTGATGGCGCGCGATATGCCACGCTTCTCCTGCGCTTATATCCAGTAAGCTGCGTTTTGCCTTCGAAACGCCGTCAAAGTTTTCTACATCCGGAAGATATATCCTGTCCCAGCAAATATGGCGTACTTTATAAAGCCTTGTAAAAAAGTCGCCCTCGCTTTTTATTCCAAGCATTCGTTCAGCGGCGACAAGCGCCGCATCGACAACTTTTTTATGACGCTCTTCAAATGAAAGAGATTCATTTTTTATATTATATCTTTCTTCGTTAATTTCCAGAATTTTATTTCTGCACCGGCTGAGTCTTTCTTCAAGGGAAAGCGGGCTTGTATCTTTGGAAAAAAAGCCGCATGTTTTCTCAATCTTTCCGAGGAGTTTTTCCATTGCCTTTCTTCCGCGTTTACCGTAACGGAAATGAATCGACAAGGGCAATAACCGCACAGAACAATTTTCATTTGTCTGCGCAGCCTGAAAACCTATTCTAATAACGCCTGTTTCAAGCCGCGGGACAGTATCTGTTGAATAGGAAACCTGCCCTTCAGGGGCGAGCGCCAATGGATAAGGACCGTTATGAATTGAATCATAAATCCTGGCCATTCCTTTGGAATCAAGTTTTGAATGATGAATAGGTATCGCTCCTATTTTCGGCATGACAAGCCTTGCCGCTTTGCCGCCCCATCTTGCTACTTCATATCCGTAAACAAATATTACATGCGGCCTCTTTGTAAAATGAATCCCTTTTTTTGCCGCAAGCTTCCTGAGTTTAAAAATAAAAAACCATGCCAATAACTGAGATTCTCTACCGTCAGGATGGCGGAAAGCGATTAGAGTACGGTTATTTCCTGAGGGCGGCTCATTAAATATATCAAAAAGAATTTTCTCATCATGCAAAACAATTTTTGCAGGGCCGAAAAGAAGCAGTATATATGGTTTTGCGATTATTTTTAAAATAAATAATGCTAATTTTGAAATAACTGGATGCGCTACCTTTACATCAGGTGATGCTGCAGTTACCGGCCGACTGTAAGGTTTATACATGCTAAAAGAATAGAAACTAAAGTACAGTTTGTCAAGAAATGACAAAATTAATTAAACAAGAAAAATGTATAAACCTCAACGGCATTCATTCAGCTTTAGCGTCATCCTTTGAAGCTTTAGCAGGTTTAGCGGGTTTAGCTTCTGTTGCTTTCGCCTGGGGGAATTCCCTTCCCGGGAAAATAAGTTTGCGCAGTCTTGTTTCCAGTTCTCGCAGAAAATCCGGATGCTGATCAAGATAATCGCGCGTATTGTCCCTGCCCTGCCCTATTTTATCTTCATTATAGGAATACCACGCGCCGCTTTTTTTGATGATTTCGTATTTTACCGCGCAGTCCAAAAGGCTTCCTGTCGCAGAAATGCCTTTACCAAACATCAGCTCAATCTCTGTTTTCCTGAAAGGAGGCGCTACTTTATTTTTTACAACTTTTACGCGAACCCTGTTTCCGATTGCGTCAGTGTCTTTGCTGACTTCGATTGTTTCCGTTTTGCGGACTTCAAGACGTAACGATGAATAAAACTTAAGCGCGTTTCCGCCGGTTGTTGTTTCGGGGTTTCCGAAGAATACGCCGATTTTCATGCGGATTTGATTTATAAAAATAAGAATTGTTCTTGATTTCCCGATAGTCGCTGTAAGTTTACGTAAAGCCTGACTCATAAGACGGGCTTGTGCGCCCATCTGCGCGTCGCCCATTTCACCCTCAATTTCAGATTGCGGGGTAAGAGCCGCTACAGAGTCTACAACAATTACATCAACCGCGCCTGAGCGCACAAGGCTTTCGGTGATTTCCATGGCCTGCTCTCCGTTGTCAGGCTGGCTTACCCACAGCTCATCAATGTTAACCCCGAGATTTTTCGCGTAAACAGGGTCCAGAGCATGCTCAGCGTCAATAAACGCTGCGTTTCCGCCAAGTTTCTGAGCTTCAGCGATTGCGTGAAGCGCGAGGGTGGTTTTCCCCGATGATTCAGGACCGAATATCTCAATAATGCGTCCGCGCGGATATCCGCCGATACCAAGCGCTTCATCCAAAAGAATAGAACCCGAGGGCACTACATCGATACCGGCAGCCGCGTTATGTGTTCCAAGTTTAATTAATGATCCCGCGCCAAATTGTTTTTCAATCTGAAGCCGGGCCGCTTCCAGGGCTTTTAATTTCTCCTCGCTCGTCGCGTCAGGATTGATCCTGGTTTTTTCTGTCTCATTTGACTTAGCCATAATTATCTCCTCCCTTATATATGGCGCCTATATCGCATAGCGCATGACCGAAACTTGAAATATTTTATCATATTTTTAAAAATATGTCTACAGATCACTACATGCTTGTAAAGTAATTAATTGAAGCTGTTTCGGAACTTCAGCTTTTGGAACAGGTTTAATTTTATTGCTTTTTTAATGAATAGTCATGATACTGATATTTATGAACTCTTTTATAGTATGCGCGACACGCTCGATGCGAAATTACGCTGAACAGGTAATCGGGCATCTGTCCAAATATTTAAGTTTTTCAAAAATAACCGAACAGATAAACGGACTTAATCTGCTTACAACGGATCGTTTCGCAAACGGCGAAATGGAAGTCCAGGTTAATTCGTCTCTTAGAGGCAGAGATGTTATTTTATTCACGTCAAGCGCACGCAACGAAGCGGAGATCGGCGTTGAAGAAGCGAAAATTGAGTTATATCATGCCGTAGACGCTTTAATACGCTGTCAGGTTAACAGAATCCTTGTTTTTGAACCGTTCATTTCATGTTCAAGATCGGATCGTACAACAAGGCGAAGTTCTGTAGGTTTATGGGTTCATTTAAAAACTCTTTCAAGCCTTGGGGTTCGGCATGTCGTCACTTTTCAATTACATTCTGATAAATCCAAAACTATGCTCGATCCTTCTTTTTGCGCTATTGACGATATTCCCGCGCTGACGTTGTTAAATAAATATCTGTGCGATAAATATATCAAGACTTTTGAAAAACTGGAACAGGAAGTCAGAACAAACTGGGCTTTCTGTTCGGTTGACGCCGGCGGTGAAAAACTTGCCCGTGTATTCGCAAACTCATTCGGCGCGCCTTTGGTTGTCGCCCATAAACAGCGCGATTATTCAAAACCAAATTCAATTGAATCCATAAATATCCTTTCGGCAGAGCCTGTAGAGGGGAAAAGTCTCTGGATAGTGGACGATATGATTGATACCGCAACCTCTGTCGAAAAACTAATCCGTGTCTTATCAACATTAAAGCCAAAAGAAATAAACATCATTTCCGTACATGCGCTTTTCTCACCGCCCGCTATGCAAAAATTAAAGACCCTTTGTGATGAAGGCTTACTTACCCGCACAATCGTAACCGATACCGTATGCTGCAGCAATTTAAAAGAAACCACACCCGGTTTTGAAGTTGTGTCTTCCGCTGAGCTGGCATCGCAGATAATAAAAGCTATAATCTGCAATGAATCAATGAGTAAGCTGCTGCGTTCTTTTGATGCGGGGATTTACCTGGAAGGGAAATAAAAAACAACCTGTCAAACCTTGGTGCGACTGTCCACCTAGCCTTGACGCGACTGTCCACCAAACCTTGACGCGATCGTCCACCAAGCCTTGACGCGGTCTTACACCAAGCCTTGACGCGCCTTTGCGCCATGGTACAGAAATATACCAGTCACTTTGACAAAGCAGAAGAAATGCCGTTTTCACCGCTCTTGACCATTTTTCCCTATTCAAGCATAATTTAACGGTACGGCCTGAGCCGTCATTATTCAAATCCTAGGAGAGTTTAAGTGCCCTGCGGAAGAAAGCGCAAACTGCGAAAAATAGCAACCCATAAACGCAAAAAGAAATTACGAAAAAACAGACACAAGAGCAAATAGGCCGGACGCGAATTAGCATATATTAAGCACGTTTTTTCACGAAAGTTTTGTAAGCGATAGTTTGAAATATTATTGTTTAATTAAAATATTTGTATAATTCGATTGGTTTTTGTCGTTCTGTAATCGCTTTTAATAAAAAATGTCAGGAGATGATCATGAGTGTATCCGCATTACAGAAAGTTCGTTATGGGTATAAACCAAAACTTCCTGCAATCCTTGGCGGCAATGTTGAAGATATCGCGATAGAGTTTGGTTCTCCTACCGGGGCAATTTCGGACAAGGAAGAACTGCGGAAAATATTTAAGCTTACTTACGGGAAACCGGCCGCAACCTTTACAACCGGAAAAAACGACAAGTTAAAACGCGAGCTTAAAGTTGGAGTAATACTTTCAGGCGGACAGGCGCCGGGCGGGCATAATGTAATCGCGGGTTTGTTTGACGGTCTTAAAAAGGGCAATTCCTCTTCTGTTCTTTACGGTTTTAAAGGCGGGCCAAGCGGCCTTATCGAAAATAAAACAATTCTTTTAACCAAAGAAATAATTGACGAGTACCGCAACACAGGCGGTTTTGACATAATCGGCTCCGGCCGCACCAAGATAGAAACTCCCGAACAGCTGGCCGCTTCTCTTGATACGGCCAAAAAGCTTAACCTTGACGCGGTTGTCGTAATAGGAGGAGACGACTCCAATACCAACGCCGCGCTGTTAGCTGAATATTTTATCGAAAAAGGAACGGCAATTCAGGTAATAGGCTGTCCTAAAACGATTGACGGCGATCTAAAAAATGAGCATATCGAAGCATCGTTCGGCTTTGATACCGCGTGCAAGACATACTCGGAATTAATAGGCAATCTATGCCGCGATACAAACAGCGCAAAGAAATACTGGCACTTTATTAAACTGATGGGCCGCTCCGCAAGCCACATAGCGCTTGAATGCGCTTTGCAGACTCAGCCCAATATCTGCCTTATCTCCGAAGAGATCGAAGAAATGGCAATGTCTCTTGAAAAAGTTGTGGATCAGATATGCCAGTCAATAATTAAACGTTCGGAAAACGGGTGCAACTTCGGAATTATTTTAATTCCCGAAGGCCTTGTTGAGTTTATTCCCGAAATAAAGAAACTGATAAACGACCTAAACGATACAATCGCGGATGAGGAAAAAGATTTTTCGGTTATCACCAGTTTTATCGATCAGATGTACTGGCTCTCAAGCAGAATTCCTGAAACATCATACAGGATACTGCAATCGCTTCCACCGGATATCGCGCAGCAGTTTTTGGTAGATCGCGATCCGCACGGAAATGTTCAGGTTTCCAGAATAGAAACCGAAAAACTTTTAATCGGAATGGTTGAAAAAAAGTTAGCTGCAAAGAAAAAGGACGGACAGTACAGCGGAAAGTTCAGCGCGCTCGGGCATTTCTTCGGTTATGAAGGCCGCTGCGCATTCCCGTCAAACTTTGATTCCGATTATTGTTATTCGCTTGGTTTCAGCGCGTTTGTTCTGATAGCCTCCGGGTTAACAGGTTATATTTCAAGCGTAAAGAATCTTACCGCTCCCGCCTCAGAATGGATAGCGGGCGGCGTCCCCCTTACAACAATGATGGACCTTGAACACCGGCACGGCGCAAAAAAGCCGGTAATTAAAAAAGCGCTGGTCGATCTTAACGGAAAACCTTTTAAGACATTCGCGGAAAAACGTGGCGGCTGGGCCGATAAAACATGCTTCCTTGTTCCGGGCCCGATTCAATATTTCGGGCCCGCCGAAGTATGCGACGCGACGACCATAACGCTCGGTCTTGAATATAAATCATAAAATCTTCCCATGTTTGATATTAAAAGTGAGGTATAAGAATGAATAGAATTATTATCACTGTTCTGGTTTTAATTATTGCACCCTGTCTTTTTGCTCAGCCAGTAATTGAAAATCAAAATACTCCTGCGGTTCCAAACCAGGTAACTACTCAGGTAAATCAAAGTCCGTCCCAGAGTAGCTATTCCATGAATAGTAACTATCCTTTGGACAGTAGCTCTCTTCCCCTGAAGCGGGTTGTGATCCTGACATCCGGCCTTGCGTATTATGAACATTCAGGCGCGGTGACAGGGGATGTAAACATCGATCTTCAATTCAGGATTGACGCTGTAAATGACGCGCTTAAAACCCTTATTATAAATGATCCGTATTCCGCCAATCCGTCTGTCACATATCAATCGGAGCAGACGCTGCTGCAGACGCTGAGAAGCTTATCTATAGATCTGTCAGATGAACCCAGCCTTGCGATTATTCTTTCCAGGCTGCGCGGCGCCGAAGTTAATATTAACGCACCTACATTATACACAGGCAGAATTACAGGCATTGAATACAGGGCAATGGCAACTAACGGGTTTGTACATAACGCTGAACCTTGGCTTTTACTCAGTACTTCTCATGGCTTAAGGGCATTTGATATAAAAGATATTAACTCAATTAGTTTTAAAGACCCTGTAATCGAACAGGATTTAAGCAGGGGGCTTGATTTAATCGCGGCTTCCCGTAATTCCAATTCACGGCAGCTATTGGTTAATCTTCCTGGCAGCGGCAGAAGGGATGTAACAATAAGCTACGTTATTCCCTCTCCTGTATGGAAAGTCTCCTACCGCCTGGATCTCGGATCAAGGGAGCCGCTGTTTCAGGGATGGGCCATTGTTGACAATGACAGCGACAATGACTGGAACAATGTCTCCTTGTCTCTGATTGCCGGCCGCCCGGCATCTTTCATTCAGAATCTTTATCCGCCTTATTATGTATCGCGCCCTGTTCTTCCGCTTTCTATAGCCGGAACCGCCGAAGCCGCCGTTCATGATCGCAGCTACGGTGTACCTTCCCCTGCTTACCAAACGGAAAGCATGGTTATGATGGATATGGAGCAATCCGCGTATAGAGCGCCAAGTTACGCCGCATCTCCGACAACAAATCTTGCAGGCGGTACTGTGCAGACAGCGGCGGGAAGCGACGCCGGAGGCCAGTTTGAATTTACATTAAGGAATCCTGTCAGCCTTGACCGCCGCATGAGCGCGATGCTCCCTCTTGTGGAATCTGCGATTAACGCGCGAAGCCTTTTAATCTACACAGGAGGAAAGAATCCACGCCTTGGCGCGGAAATTACAAATACAAGCGGAATGAAACTCCCCGCCGGTCCTGTCACTGTTTATGACGGCGGTGTATACGCAGGGGATGCGCTGCTTGAGTTCTGGAATGAAAATGAGAAAAGGCTTATCTCGTTCGGAGAAGATCTTTCCGTAACAGCTTCCTCAAGCGATACAAGCACGCGTAATGTAAGCACGGTGACTGTTTCAGGCGGCGTTATGACCATCATCAGAAACCTGATTTATAATAAAACATATACTTTTATCAATTCAGGCTCTTCTTCAAAGCCGCTGATTGTCGAACATAATAAAACATCCATGACAGAATTAATATCACCAGCCGCGGCGGAACAGACAGAATCGCTTTACCGTTTTAATGTGACGCTGCTTGCAAACAATACCGCAACGCTTGTTGTAAGCGAACAAAGACCGATTAGCGAGAGAATCACGCTTCTTTCACAAAGGCCGGAGGCAATTTTAAGCTATACGACAAATCAAGAGATTCCCGCAAATGTGAGAGCGGCATTGCAGCAGGCTGTCGAATTGAAAAGGGCATCTGACGCAGCCGACACCGCGGTAAGGGATATTGAGACGCAGCGAAGCCGTCTGATTTCCGACCAGGACAGAATACGGAGAAACCTTGAAGCGGCCGGAAGCCAAACTCAGCAGGGTCAGGAATATCTAAGACGGCTTACCGATCTTGACATTGAAATTGACGCGCTGTCCCCCGCTCTTGAAAAGGCGGTATCAGATTCAAGAACAGCGCAGCAGGCCTATGAAAATTACCTTAACGGTCTTAATCTGCAGTAAGGACTAAAAAAATGTTTAGCATGAAGATATACCCCCGTTTCGGAGACATTGATGTGCTGGGACACGTAAATAATACAGTTATCCCAATCTGGTTTGAAATGGGGAGAACAGAAATAATCCGCTTGTTTGATCCGGAGTTAAAGGTGGATTTAAACGCTTTTCCGTTAATTATGGCTCACCTTGATTTTGATTTCTTACATCAGCTTTACTTTAAATATGAAGTAACTATTAAAACCGGTATCTCCAAAATAGGGACGAAATCATTTACTGTGTATCAGGAAGCATGGCAGGACGGACGCCTTTGCGCCAAGGGAAACTCGGTAATTGTGTACTTTGACTTCATTACGGATAAGACAATACCAATCCCCGATGACAAGCGCAAAATCCTTGAGGCTCACTTGGTTACCGATTAATTATTTTTATCCCAAGTTCATCCAGCTGCTTTTGATCTATTTCCGAGGGGCAGTCGTCCATAGGGCTTACTGCGAAGGAGTTTTTGGGGAAGGCGATAACATCCTTTAACGATGTAACTCCCGCCATGATCATTACCAGGCGGTCAAGGCCGGGAGCTATTCCTCCGTGGGGCGGGGCTCCGTACTTAAACGCTTCTGTTAAAAAGCCGAACTTTTTCTCAGCCTGCGCAGGATCTATTCCCGCTATCTTAAAGACGCGCTCTTGCATTACAGGATCATGTATACGGATGGAGCCTGAAGCAAGTTCATAGCCGTTTAACACAAGATCGTACAAATCGCCCTTTACTGAACCCGGATCGCTTTCCATTGTTTCGTGATACTTTTCCTGAGGCCATGTAAAAAGGTGATGAGCCGCTTCCCATTTTTTCTCATCTTCGCTGTATTCAAACATGGGAAAGTCAACTATCCACACAAACTCAAACTTGGAAGGGTCGTAAAGGCCAAGATCGCGCCCTAGTTTTGACCTTAGCGCTCCAAGGGATGTGTTTACAATTTTGCGGTCTGCGTCCGCTACCATGAGAATCAGGTCTCCTTCTTCCGCGCCAAGACCGCCCGTTACCTCCGCGCTGTTATCCGCAAAGAACCTGGAAGCGCCTCCTTCAAGCGCGCGGTCTTTCGCTACTTTCATCCATGCCATGACTTTGGCCTTGTAGATTTTCGCGTGCGCTTCAAGTTCTTCTATCTGTTTCCGCGAGTAAGCCGCTTTCCCCTTGACAACAAGCGCTTTTACAGTACCGCCCTGCGCGACCGCATCCTTGAAAGCCTGGAAACCGCTGTCTTTTGCGTATTGTTCAAAGCTGCATAGTTTCATGTCAAAGCGAAGGTCGGGCTTGTCGCTGCCGTAATTTTCCATCGAGTCTTCCCATGTGAGACGGCGGAATTTTTCAGGAAGGTTGACATTCAGTACCTGTTTAAATACATGGCGCATCATTCCCTCTGTCATGTCAAGAACATCGTCCCTTCCTACAAAGGACATCTCTATGTCTATCTGCGTAAACTCAGGCTGCCTGTCGCCGCGCGAATCCTCGTCGCGGTAACAGCGCGCTATCTGAAAATATTTATCAAAGCCTGCCACCATTAATATCTGTTTGTACAGCTGCGGCGACTGGGGAAGAGCGTAAAACTTTCCGGGGTATAACCTTGAAGGGACAAGGTAATCGCGCGCTCCTTCGGGGGTGGATTTTATGAATGTGGGCGTCTCTATTTCATAAAAGCCGTTAGCTGTCATCCACTGGCGCACGGCGAAGGTGGTCCTGCTTCTTAAGGCGATCCTGCTTTGCATCGCCGCGCTTCTTAGATCAAGGTAGCGGTACTTAAGGCGCAAGTCCTCATTTGCCTTGCTCTCTTCTTCGATCTGAAAAGGCAGTACGCCACTCTTGTTTAATATTAATATCTTTGACGCTGTTACTTCTATTTCCCCGGTATCCATGGAAGCATTAATCATATCAGACGGCCGCAGATTTACTTTTCCTTCGGCCGCTATGCAGTACTCGTTTCTCAGTTCGCCGCATATTTCTCCAAGAGAGGCGTCCGCTTCGGTATCTACTGTTATTTGCGTTATGCCGTAACGATCGCGAAGATTTATAAAAAATATTCCACCATGGTTTCTCTTTCTATGAACCCATCCGTTTAGTATTACAGCTTTCCCCGCGTCTGTTTTTCTTAAATCTCCGCAGTTAACTGTTCTTTTCATGTTTTCCATAATTCTGTCCTCTGCTGTATAATATCTTTTTTGACTTAATTATGCTACGATGCGGTTATGCGTTTTGAAATGGACGACACCCTTCTCAGCGAGATTCTCTTTTACATGGAAAATCAGGGCGGCGAGTTTCTTCTTGATACGCAGGAAGCCAATGTTATTGACGTTTACAATAACGGCGGTGAAGAAGAAGAGCATGATTTTGACGGCGGCAGATTTATCCCCCTGCCTGAATGGGACTCTCAGGACGGCTACCGCCTGATGGAAAGCTTTTCATCAGGTTTAAAAAACCCCATTGTCCGCCATGAGTTAACTAACGCGCTTAACAGAAACAAGGGCGTCTTCCGCGCGTTCAGAGACGTTCTCTCCCAATATCCCGAAGCTGAAAAAATGTGGTACGCGCATAAAGAGCGGCATATGAAAGACGCCGTTATTGTCTGGTACAACGCGCTCAGGGAAGAATGGGGGCTTGAGCCTGTCGGCATTGAGCCGGAAGACGATTTATCACTTATCTTTGAGGATTTTATTATCAGACAGGGAACGGATGAGTTTTCTTTTACCGCCGAAACTGTTAACGGCGACCAGGTCGGCGAAGTTAAAGCGAACAGCTGTATATCATCCTCAGGCGGCCGGATTCTGCATATCAATTTCCTTGAAGTAAACCCCGTATACCGCGGCATGGGCCTTGGTAAAGCGCTTCTCGGTAAAGTCCTTGAAAAAGCCGATGAACAAAAGCTTGATGTTACGATTGATCTGCCTTCCTCCTCGGAGTTTTTCTCCCGTTCCCTTCATCTTGAAAACTTTCAGCCTGTTATGAAAAGATTCCTGCGCGAAAGCGGCAAGCGATATGAGAAGTGAAATAAAAATATTAATAATAACAGGATTTTTGGGAGGATATACGACGTATTCGGCATATTCATTTGAAATAATAAACTATGCCTGACGGATATGCCGGATTAAAAAAGCACGCACAAAGGCGTCACGAATATCTTTTTTATGGTTTGTACTGAACGCAGAGCAAATACATGGATAATATCTGCCATCCGCTTCTGATTTTTTCTCCTGCTGCCGGAGAACGGATTCTTTAAACAGGGAGGCCCTGGCGATGAGGATTCTATAACCGTAAAGATAATAAAATTTTCATCAATCGGAAAGGAAAATCGTCTTTTTTTGAATATTTATCTCTACCAGCTCAGTAGAACTATCTCTACTGTACCGGTAGAGCTTTTTCTACCGCGCCTGAATTATCTTTAATTACTAATTTGAATGGGGTTAACCGCCTGAAAGTAATTTTTTATTACTGTATAAATGCGACATTCTTTTTTTGCAGTTATTAGTGAGGTAGACGAATTTTGTCTAAAAGTAGTTATACTAAATGTACGTTTGACTGTATAAATTATGAAATTATTTGAAAAGCATATTAAAATAATGTGAAAAATAATATAGTTAACTATTTAAATTTGAGGAAAATATGAATAATAAAAAGATAAAATATATTATTGTTGTATTAATTATTTTGTTAGCAATTATTGCAGGCTTATGTTTTGTTTGTTATCGTGAATTCAATCGATTAAATAACCCTATTATGGCAGGAGTTGAATTAATAAAAATGGTAATTTTCAATAGGGACTATGTATTAATACAGGAAAATCCTAAAACAATAATTGCAAAATCCAATAATGCTTTAAATATACTTAAGGAATATATGAATAATCATGGATTTAAATATTATAGAGCAATTGGGATCATTTATTATTTTTGAAAATGATTTATTTGAAAGACAATCTTTCTCATTTCGTGTAAATAGATTTTATTCAATATGGGAATGGAGGTAATATATTATTCTAAATATTTGTATATAAAATATTAATTTTAAGGCAGGAATTTCGTATTAGAGTATGTTATACCGGCAAAAACAGTCTTTTATAATCCAAATGGCAACATAGAATGGAAATAAAACAATCCGTTTGAATTCATAAAGCGAAGCTGTTTTATTTTTGGAGACGGGTAATTAAACCTGCTTTATCGCTGCTTTCAAAAAACGCCGTGCCCATAACAAGCGTGTCAGCTCCGGCTTTAGCGGCATCCTGCGCTGTCTGCTCGTTTATTCCGCCGTCAACGGAAATTCTAAAGCTGTGTCCGGCTTCATCTCTCATTTTTGCAAGTTTCTTTACCTTTTCAAGACATTCAGGGATTAGAGTCTGTCCGCCGAAACCGGGGTTTACGGTCATAATAAGAGCTAAATCAATAAAGGGAATAACTTCTTCAAGTACGGAACAGGGGGTGGAAGGAACAATCGCTATGCCGCATTTAAGCCCGAGGCTGCGAATCTGCGAAAGATATTTTTGGGAATGGAGTTCTGCTTCATAATGAAATGTGATTGAATCCGCTCCGGCCTGTGCAAATTCATTAATAAAACGCCCGGGCTGGGTAATCATCAGATGAACATCCAGAAAAATCTTTGTTCTTTTGCGTAAATCACGTACAAGCTGCGGACCAAAGGTTATATTAGGGACAAAAGAGCCGTCCATTACATCCATATGAAGCCATGAGGCGCCTGATGAATCAATGTCAAGGAGCGCTTCGGCGAAATCTGCGCAGTCAGCTGCCAAAATAGACGGCGAAACAATGGTTTTATTCATGTTAATATAAGGCCGCTCTAAAACTCTCAAACCGAAGGTTTGCGTTTTAGGGAACAAGCTCATACATCTTACCTTTTTACCTTGCTATTGTCAAACGTTTAAAAAATGTTATACTGAAATCAGTAATAATGATTAACGAGCAGGTTTCGCCTCCGCGGGAAGTTTCACTGGAGATTTCACAGGAAGTTTTGTCAGAGTTTCCGTGTAAAGCTTTGCCGAAAACTCCGGGAAGCGCGGAGTTATTAAAGAAAGCATATGAAGAGCTGAAAGCCTCAAACGCTCATTCGGCCTATACGCTTTTGGAAGAAGCACTTGATCTTGATTTTGAGAACGAAGAAGTCAAGCACGCCTTGAAATGCGTACACTGGTGGCTGATACATACCAGGAGGATAGATGATATAAAAAACCTTTTCGAAAAAGGCTCTTGTTTGGTTTCCCTGCTGAAACCGTATCATGCCTTTGTAAAACAATTAAATAAACAGATAAACGAAAATTATGAACAATGTCAATATGTTGTCCGGTTTTTTGTTTATTCAAAAGCCCTCTTTTTTTTTGATGAACTGCTGAAGACCGGAGCGTATAAATATGATCCGGAGCTTTTGCTTCTAGTCGGACGGTGTTACAAGGGAACCGGTAATTATGATGAAGCTCTTGTTTACCTTGAACAGGCTGTTCGTATCAAAAAAGACGATGCGGAAATCCTAGCGGAAGCCGCCGATATAAACGCCCTTTTATCGCAGGCAAAAACAGCCAAGGCGCTTTTTAGGGAAGCGTTCTTTATAGATCCTTCAAAAGTTGATATAAGGTATCTTGAATCAGCGTTTATTTTAAAACTATGCGACAAGGTTTCACAGATGGGTTACAGGGACGAAGAGTTATGCGAATGGATACCTGTTTACGCCCATTTATGGGGGGTATTTACTGTAAAACGAGAATTAAAACAGACAGAAGTCGGCAGGCTGAAACAGTCAATCTTTTCGCTGGAAGCGGAATATGAATCAAATCCGGCAAGAAAAGGGTTATTAAAGCCAAGATTATTGAATCAATATTTCCGGCTTATTGACTATTACGAGATAAACCGCGAGGATTCTTCGCTTGTTGAAGAAACATTGCTTAAAATAAAAGTTACCGATCCGGATATTTATAGTATGTATGTCGGCTAGACAAATGAGGAGTGAAAATAAATGAGTAATAGCGAAACAGCACCTGCCCTTTCACAAGGCGCCCAGACTCTGCTTAAGAACCTGCAGGAAACATTAAACGAGGAAAAATGGACAAGGGCAAGCCTTGGCAATTATTCAACCAACCAGTTCAAGGAACTTGACGTAATCCTTAAGAACGCGCGCAATGAAAAAGCCGTAGACGAATTAAAAAAGAACTGCGACGATCATCTGTCGCATACAAGAAACAGTATAATCGCCCTTTACCTGTCCGGCATGATTGCCCTTTCCCGCCAGATAATCGACGATTCGGCGATGGTTAATCTTGTATCAATATTTCTTGATAACCACAAATGGACTATTGTTAAATACCTGTGCGAAAGAATTCTGGATCACGGCGAATCCAAATACGCGCTTCGCACTCTTGCCGACTGTTATAAAAATGATAATGAAGATGAAAAAGTTTTTGAAATATGGGAAAGGCTTGTCAAGGTGGATTTTGACGAGGCCGACATTGTAAAATCCCTTGCCGATCGTTATGAGAAACTAAAGAAAACAGAAGACGCAATTGATTACTACAAGAAGGCGCTTCATCGTTATGTAAATAAAAGTAACTTTGCGAATATCCGGGAGGTATGGGAAAAGCTTATCAATATAGACATTGAAGATATTGATTTCTTTCTGCACATCCAGAAAAAAATCGCAAAGTCCATCAGTGAGGATAAAGCGGTTACGCTCCTTAATGAACTTTACGTAAAATACAGGGAAAGGGACATTGATATAGCCATTAACATACTGAAAATTATTCTTGAATACGATGAAAAAGACACTCACGCGCGGAAAGAAATAATAAACTGTTACAAGAAAAAATACGCTTCCCACAGTCAGCTTGAAAAATACTCAAGCACAATCCTTTCCCAGAGTTACCGCGCGGTTCATCTGGCAATAGCAGATTTTGAAAAACACATCGCTTTTGACAAGGGCAACTTTGTTTTTCACCGCACATGGGGCGTAGGGCGCATAGCGAGCATTGTAGGCGATGAAATAAAAATAGATTTCTCAAAAAAGAGAAGCCATGTAATGAAGTTAAAGATGGCTGTCGACGCGCTTCAGACTCTTTCTAAAGATCATATCTGGGTACTAAAAGCGACCAGGAAAAAGGACGAGTTAAGGGAAATTATTCTTAAGGAAAAAGAAAAGGATACAAACAATAACATAATTTGGACCTTAAAAACCATAATAAAAAGTTTTGACAATTGCTGTGATATGAAAAGGATTAAAGCAGAACTCTCTCCGGATCTTCTTACAGCAGGCGAATGGGCAACGTGGGGTTCAAAAGCCCGCGATATATTAAAATCAAATCCGGATTTTGGAATAAGCCCTGAAAACAGCGATTTCTTTATTGTCCGCGAAAGGCCTGTAAGCGTTACGGAAAAACTGTATAACGAGTTTTCCGCCCAGCGGAATTTCTATGACAAAGTATCGGCGATAAGAGATTATACCAATAACAAAAAAGCTGATCCTGATTCTGAATATTTTACGGAAATGTTTTCCTGGTTTTTATCGTTTCTGCGCGCTCCGAAGTCGGAAACTGAAAGCCGCAGAAACGCAGATACTGCAAATCAGAACGCGGAATACTCTGTATCAAGTTATCTTTTAATTAACGAGCTTTCGTCAAATAAGAATTATACACATCTTAAATCAGCCGTTACTGCAGGTTTTGCGGATGTTTTATCAAATGTTAAAGATATACCTCAGTTTTTCAGGAATATAAAAGACGGAAAATTAAGAACAGAATTTCTTGACAATGTAAAAATATATATCAATGAATGGCCGGATATTTATGTTAAGCTCTTTCCTTATTCGCAGTTGACAACAATTACTGAACAGCTTGAGGAAGCAGGCCATAAAGAAAAACTCTCACAGTTATGCAATGATTGCTTTGACAATTACCGCGATAACCGCGAATCGATTGTCTGGCTTTATAAAAACGCAAGGGGAAAAGATTGGTTTAAAGGTGCTAATATCAGCATTGAAAAACAGTTAATAACTCTCATTCATATTCTTGATATTACATACCGGGATATTGATAACCACAAGGATACAACCGAGAATAAAAAGATCAATAAACAGGTTCATAATATCCTTTTTAAAGACAGCGAGCTCACGGATTTTATTAAGAACGCAGATGAAGACGCGATTACCAGGATATTCGCATTTATTAACGGCGTAAAAGACCTCGATCCGCAGGATAAGCATAACCTGCGTATTATTATCATCAACAAACATCCAGGCTTTAAATTCTTCGGAGATGTTGAAAAGAAAATATCAATCGGATTTATGGTTACTCTTGCAATGTACGAAGAGCAAAAGAAACAGCTTGCTTATATCCAGGAAGTGGAGATACCGAAAAATTCCAAGGAAATCGAAGACGCCCGTTTATACGGCGACCTGAAGGAGAATGCTGAATATAAAGCTGCTAAAGAAAAACAGGATAATCTTAATTACCAGATGACAAGGCTTAAGGAGGAAATTGAAAAGGCGCAGTTATTTGATCCAAAATTAATAAATGCTTCCATGATTTCTTTCGGAACAAAAGTAGTTTTATACAACGAAACAGCGGCAAAACATGAAGAATATACAATCTTGGGACAATGGGAATCAGATTCTAATAAAAATATAATCTCCTATCTTTCTCCGTTTGGAAATGCTATACTTTATAAAAAAGAAGGCGAGAGGTTTGAGTTTGCTATAAATGAGGAGAGAATTTCCTATCTGGTAGAAAAAATAACACCGGCCGAGTTTTGAAAGGTTTTAAGGGGGGATTATGAAAAAGACCATTCTGGCATTTTTTTTAATTTTATTCACATGCTTTTTTGCTTTTGCTCAGAGTTCTCCGATCGATCTTATTGTGCTTCTTGATATATCAACAGGCATGAGTTCCTCATATGAGGATGTTAATAATTATTTAACAGGAACATTTCTTTCCGAATTCCTGCGTGTAGGCGATACATTTCATTTTATTGCGTTTTCAGAGGATCACAAGCTTGATATCGCAAGACGCATTAACGGTATCGGCGATGTTGAAACAGTAATCGGCAGAATGATGCTCCAGTATCCTATAGAAACCGGAAGCAATGTGAGCGGCGTTTTAAATTATGCTGAACAATATATTACTTCTCTGCCTGCCCGTCCAAAAAAAATAGTTCTTGTAAGCGTAGGCGATTCCAATGTTGAAAATCTTGTAAGTACAGCAAGACAGCGTTTAAACGGCAGCACCACGCTTGATTATGTACAGGTGAACGCAGGACGGCCTCTTGCAAATCTTCCCAGCTCAGGGCGTTCCCCCGCTGCAAGAACAGCTGCACCGGCTCCGGTAACCAGTACTGCCCAAACAACAACACCGTCAACAACCGCGCAGACTCAACCCGCACAAACACAGACTCCGGCTGCTTCAACTCCGTCTGCTCAAACACAAGCGCCGACTGCTACAACTCAGCCTGTTCAAACTCAAACGCAGCCTGTAACAACTCCCTCCGCACAGACTCCGTCTGTGACAACACCGTCAACAACCGCGCAGACTCAACCCGTACAAACGCAGACTCCGGCTGCTTCAACTCCGTCTGCTCAAACACAAGCGCCGACTGCTGCAACTCAGCCTGTTCAAACTCAAACGCAGCCTGTAACAACTCCCTCCGCACAGACTCCGTCTGTAACAACACCGCTGGTTCAGACAACACAGACTACGCCTGCTCAAACATCACCTGCTGCAACACAGCAAGGACAGACTCAACCGGTTACTGCTCAGCCGGAACAATCTCAAACTCCGCCTGCGCAAACAACTGTAACGCCTTCTCCGGCGTCATCAGGTATCACATCGGGAACATCATCATCTTCACAACCTTCTCAAACACAAAGTAATTTAAGCGATTCATGGTTTTCATCAATACCGTTTATTATCGCTCTTATAATTCTGGCTCTTTTAGTCCTTGGCCTGATAATTTTCTTTGCTTCCCGTAAACTGGGATCAAGTCCAAGCCGCGTAATGACAAATGCAGCGTCAACTGCCGCAAAGGAACAATCTGCGGATCATTCAAAGGATCTCGCCAGATTCGCGTCAAATCAGAGCAGAAGAACAACTCCCTATGATAACCTGGATAAGAATAAACCTGTCGAAATTAATCCTAACGGTCCTGTCCTTCTTAATCTTTTTGTTGACGATCAGAATACAAACATCGGCAAACGTAATATTCACTCGCTGAAATCCGGTTACAAGCTAACAGTCGGCGGCGGAAAATCCGACGACTTCCTGGTATTCCTTGTGCCAATGCCCGCGCGTATCGGCGAAATCCGCAGGAATGGAAGCGAACTTGTATTTACTCCGTACAAACCAAAATATTTCCCGGATATCGGATCAAGCGAAGTCAGAGACTGCATAAATAAAACAATAAGAATTATTTCCGATAAGAATTATGAAATGCGTTTCCGCTTTGAAATGTACGAGGATCCGCTGATTGCGCTTAACCGCATACTTATGTCGGTTAATGTTCCGATATAGGAAGCGAATAATTCTTGAACGACTGCCATAAATTATCCATGACAGGCGGATAAGATGAGACTTCAATGCGCTCATCTTTATTTAGCGGGTTTATAAAGGAAAGGGATCTTGCGTGGAGCCTGATGCCTCCTTCCTTTTCGCTTCGTTTCGCTCCGTATTTTAAATCGCCTTTTATATGAATACCGGCCGCTTCAAATTGTGATCTTATCTGATGATGCCTTCCTGTAAAAAGCCGCACTTCCAAAAAAAGATAATTTTTACCGGCTCCTGCAACTTTATATGCAAGAGAAGCCTTTTTTCTTCCATGAGCATTTTCGTTATGCGCAAATGTTTTATTAATACTTGTATTTGTTTCAATCCAGTGTATAAGTTCCCCGCTTTCAGGTAAATCCTTATCAGGCTTTTCAATAACGGCCCAGTATTTTTTTATTACGCTCTCATTATATTTATCTGCAAAAGCCGCGTTTAAAAATTCAAGAGAAGATGAGTTAAGCGCAAACAATAAGCAGCCTGTTACGGGAACATCAAGACGGTTAACAGCTTCGGTAAAACCGCTTTTTAGATAATCTTTTAACATTAGCTGCAAATTCGTCTGCCCTTCCCCTGCGCCTTCAACAGCTTCACCCGCCAGTTTGTTAACAACAACGCAGGCGCTGCTCTGATAAAGTATTCTTGATTGCAATGAAAAATCATTCATATGTTATTTGTTTATTATTCATCTTTATTGTAATTCTGAAGAAATTTAAGAATTGGCTCATACCATATCTTTGCTGTTTTTCCTTCTTCAAGAAATTGCCTGTATAATTTAAGAATATGATCTTTAATTTGCACTTGATCAGATGCATTTATCCGGGTTAAAGGAGCTGCCGCCGGATGAAAACGGCAGCCTCCGGGTATGTTTTCTTTTGAAGACGCTGGAGAGAAAAGAAGACTGATAAACTTTTCTGCTTCCTTTTGCGGAAAAAGATCGGGGCTGTAAACAGTCATCGCGTATAAAGCCGCGGGAATACAGTTGATGCTGTGCTGCTTTACAAAGAAAATCGCCTGGCTTATCGCAAGAGCGCCCTGTTTCATTTCCTGAATCTGCGATGATAATTTTTCCCCGTCTCCGAGATGTTTGGCTATCTCCTCAAATTTTGTATATGTTAAAATTACCACCATTACATGAAGGCTCGGTATGCACATCAGGTGCGGATCAAGCAAATGAATAACAAGAAAACGAAACCGTTTAATATAAAACGGACGCTTTGTTGTTGAAAGGTTTTTCTTATAAATTTCCGCGGCGTATGCGTAAAGGTTTCCCATTGAAGCGATAAAATCCCTGATAGGAACATACGCTCTTCGTCCGTAACGGCGGATGAAAAAAGACAGTATTCGTATCCAGAATTGAGTGAAATCAATATAAATTGTTACCCAGGATGGAATAAACGGAATTTTTTCATCAAGGGGATGATCAACATTTGTAACAGGAACTCTTCCGGGAAGAAGCGCTCTTTTAAACTGGCAAAGAAAAAAATTATAAAAAATGGAACCCATTGTTCCCAATGCGGTTGGGCGAAAAAACGAAATCGATAAAGTTTTCCAAAACGCGTACACGGTTGATTCACAATAAACGCTGTCCCTGCCGCTCATAATCTGAATAGTAACAAAAAAAATTATAAGAGACTAGCTGTGAATGTAAAATGAAAATTTATTCCTAACTCCTAACTTCTCATTCTTCTCTTACCGCTGTACAATAGCTCATGGATAAAGTACGGCTTGGAGTTATCGGCGCGGGAGTTATCGGCACATCTCATATTAAAACAATTCTTGCTAAACACGCGCCCGATATTAAATTAACCGCCGCCGCGGAGAGCTCTCCTGAAAAAAGGGAAGAGATTTCCGCATTGCTCGGGAAAGGATATCAGATTTTTGAAACAGCGGACGAGCTTATTGATAAAGGCCAGATTGATGCAGTCCTTATCGCGGTTCCGCATTATCAGCATCCTGAAATCGCGGTAAAAGCTTTTGAAAAAGGCCTTCATGTTTTATGCGAAAAACCGGCAGGGGTTTACACAAAACAGGTGCGTGAAATGAACGAAGCCGCCGCCAAAAGCGGAAAGGTTTTCGCGATGATGTTCAACCAGAGAACAAACGCGCGTTACAGGAAAGTACGCGAGATTGTTACAGGCGGAAGTCTTGGTGCCATTATACGCGCAAGCTGGATCGTTACCAACTGGTTCCGTACACAGGCTTATTATTCCTGCGGCGGCTGGAGAGGCACATGGAACGGCGAAGGCGGCGGAGTGCTTTTGAATCAGTGCCCGCATCAGCTTGATCTGTTCCAATGGATCTGCGGAATGCCCGATAAAGTGCGCGCGTTCTGCCACAACGGTAAATGGCATAACATCGAAGTTGAGGATGATGTCACCGCGTATCTAGAATATCCAAACGGAGCGACGGGCACATTCATCACAAGCACAGGAGAAGCGCCGGGTACAAACCGCCTGGAAATAAGCCTTGAAAAAGGAAAAATTGTATGCGAAGGTAAAGACGACCTTACAGTTCACAGTCTTGAAACAAACCTGCGCGAGTACAGCAAAACATCGAGTGAAAAGTTTGCGTCTCCCAAGTGCGTAATTGAAAAACCGGAAATAAAAGAGGAAAACAGCGCGGAGCAAATATCAGAGCATGCAAAAATTATGCGCTCATTTTCAGGGTGCATACTAAGGGGAGAAAGTCTTATCGCGCAAGGAGAAGAAGGCATAAACGGACTTATGCTTTCAAACGCCATGCATCTTTCAAGCTGGCTTGATAAAACAATCGAAATACCGTTCGATGAAGATCTGTTTCTTGCGGAATTAAATAAAAGGAGAAAAATATGAAAACAGGCGTTCAGACTTACACAATACGGGAATATTTAAAAACACCTCAGGATATCAGAACATCATTTAAAAGAATAAAAGACATGGGTTTTGATATGGTTCAGCTTTCCGGTCTTGGCCCGATTGACACAGATGAGCTTTCCGGTATTTTAAAAGAAAATAATATAAAAGCTGCAGGGACTCATTCGCCGTGGGATCGTATTGCTGACAGTAAAGAGCTATCGGTATTAATTGACGAACATAAAAAACTTGGATGCGAACAGGTCGGAATCGGCATAAAACCGAATTTATATCCCGATACATATGAAGGCTACAAAAACTTTTTTAAAAAGATAAACGAAATATGCGATCAGATTACAGACTCAGGACTTGCTTTTGGTTATCATAATCATGATTTGGAATTCATAAGATTTAATAAAGCCGGTACAGCCAATGCAGTATGCGCGTTTGACATGATGATTGAAGAATGTCCCAAGTGCGAGTTCACTCTTGATGTTTTCTGGGTACAGGCCGGAGGCAAGAATCCGCTGGAATACATCGATAAACTTAAAAACAGAATTCGAATTCTGCACCCGAAAGACTACCGTATGAACGGCCGCCAGCGCCAATACGCTGAAATCGGACAGGGAAACCTTGACTGGCAGGGCATCTATTCGCGATGTGAAAAATACGGCATTCCTTACGCAGCAATCGAACAGGACGCCGATTTCCTTGTTAATCCTTTTGAAAGCCTCGCTCTCAGCAGAAAGTTTCTTGTAGATAACGGCTACTGGGTATAAACTCTTCTCTTTATTTCATATTTTTGTTACAATTAATAAAAAATAAAGAGGAATAAAATGATTCGTGGCGGAGATATTGTAAAAGGTTCATGCCTTCTTCAGAAGGGGCAGCCGTACCTTGTTGTGGACAGGGAATTTCACAATCCGGGCAAGGGAACGGCGGTCGCAAGAATTAAAATGAAAAGCATTAAAGACGGCTCCGTATTGAGCCTGACTATTCCCACACAGCAGGAAGTGGAAGACGCTCAGGTTGAGATGCGAAACGCGCAATTTCAATATTCAGATCAGGATAATTATCATTTTATGGACGGTGAAACATTCGATCAATACGAAGTCTCCATCGAAGAAAACCCCGAAAAAAAGTTTTACCTTCAGGAGGGAAACTCTTATCAGATAATAATCTGGGAAGGTAAAATTATTGATATTCAGATACCGTACAAGGTCACTTTTACGGTTGCGGAAAGCGAGAATTACATAAAAGGCGACACGGCTACAGGCGCTACAAAACCAATTAAAACAGAAACCGGATTAACGGTACGCGTTCCACTTTTTATCAAACAGGATGAAAGAATCCTTGTTAATACCGAAACCAATGAATATGTTGAACGCGTGAATTAAATCACTGAGGTTAAAATGAACGACGATAAATCGAACCAGAGTTACGCCGCGTTACTTGGCGATGAGGCTGTTGCATTAGGTGCAATCCACTCCGGAGTAAACGCGTCTTACGGGTATCCGGGAACTCCGTCTTCGGAAATAATGCAGTATCTTATTAACGAATACGCAAACGGAGGACCTGTCGCGCGCTGGTGCGCTAATGAAAAAACCGCGATGGAAGCGGCATTGGGCGTTTCATTCGCGGGAAGAAGAGCCCTTGTTACGACAAAGCATGTAGGGCTCAATGTCGCATCCGATCCATTAATAAACTCAGCTCTTGTACATATAAAAGGCGGGCTTGTAATAGCCGTCGCAGATGATCCCGGCATGCACAGCTCCCAGAATGAGCAGGATTCCCGCTTTTACTCTGACTTCGCGATGATTCCGTGCCTTGAGCCGCGCAATCAGCAGGAAGCGTATGAAATGGCGCGCGAAGCCTTTGATGTTTCAGAAATCTTTCATATCCCTGTAATGCTTCGCCTTGTTACGCGCCTGGCGCATTCAAGAGCGGCAGTTCATACAAGAAATCCGAGGCTTCAGAATGATGTTTCCAAAACACAGGAGAAGGATTCATGGATATTAATCCCCGCCTTCGCGCGTAAAAATTATTCTGCCTTACTGGAAAAACAAAATGTATTTGAAGAATGGTCTTTCCAGCACCCTGTTAACAAAATTGAAAGCTCCGGCAAAGAATCTTCTGATTCAAAGAACAGCCTTGCGGTTATTACTTCAGGTCTAGGCGGAAATTATTACGAGGAGAACCTTAAGGATTTCCTTGCTCTGCGTAAAAAGCAGGGTAAAAGAGCGCCTGTCCGCCTTCATATCGGCGCGTATCCGCTTCCTGAGAAAAAGATCCGAAAAGTCATCTCTGACGCGGAAGAAGTAATCGTTATTGAAGAAGGACAGCCTTTCATCGCAAAAAAGATTTTCGGTATGACCGGTTTCATAACAAAGCCGGTTATTCAAAGCGGCGAGCTTGATCCTGACAATGTGCGGGAAGCTTTAGGTCTTCCGCCGAGAAAGAGAGTCAAAGCGGATACAAGTTATATTCCCCCGCGCCCTCCGGTGTTGTGTAAAGGCTGCCCGCATACCGACAGCTTTAACGCAATTAATAAAGCCGTCTCCTCCATTGATCCGCGTCCGGGTCATCCTGATGTCGGCGTAAACTCCGATATCGGCTGTTACTCTCTTGCCGCCACTCCTCCGCTGTCCGCTGTCGAAAGCATTGTCTGTATGGGCGCTTGCGTCGGCATGGCAAAAGGCGCGTCTGACGCCGGTTTAAAACACGCGCTTGCTGTTATCGGCGACTCAACTTTTATTCATTCGGGTATTACGCCTTTGATCGACGCGGTTAACGGAAATACAACAATGACGCTGATTATTCTTGACAATTCATGCGTAGCGATGACAGGCTGCCAGCCCACAATTATTCCGTCTGATAAACTGAAAAACCTTATTTTAGGCTGCGGAGTAAGCCATGAACGTATTCTGGAGCTTGAAGCAAAGCCAAATCTTGTTGATGATAACGCTGTTAAACTGAAAGCTGAGATTGAGCAAAAAGGGCCGTCAGTCGTTATTTTCCGGCGTGAATGTTTGGAAGCATTCAGGAAAAACAAGAAAGAGAACTTTTAATAATCACTATTATCATTGTTGACATAGCCGCAATTTACTGTTAACCTTTATATTATTATGGTTAACAGTTATCAATTATTAAAAAACATTCGTAACCGCTGTGTATTCTCCGCCATGTTCGCGGCTTTAATAGCAGTCTCTTCATTTTTTATTATTCCGCTTGGAAGCGTGCCGATTGTATTAAAAAATCTTTTTGTAGTGCTTTCAGGCACTGTGCTTGGAAGTTTTTACGGCGCAATCGCGTTATTAATCTTTATAACAGCAGGTTTACTTGGAGTGCCGGTTTTTGTAGTCCCCGGAATCGGCGTCATTAACACTCCGCTCGGCGGCTACATTTTAGGCTATTTACTTGCAAGCCTTGTATCAGGTTTAATCTGCGGCCTTCCAAAAATTAGCGAAAGAAAAATAAGCCTGCTATTCTTAATACGGTTAACAATAGCTTCACTATCAGGTTTTATTTTAATTCTGATATGCGGCGTCTTATACATGATGCGGCTCAATTCAATGTCATTCACCGCAGCCTTTATCGCTGGCGCGCTTCCCTACATCCCAGGCGATTTAATCAAACTTGCAATAAGCATCCCTCTTGCGTTAAAGCTCCGCCCAATCGCCGCTAGATATATAAATTAACGGAGAAGCATCATCGAAGTAATAAGTGTTAAAAACGTAGTTAAACGTTTCCCGGTTTATGACGCCTTGTCCGGTAACGAACAGATTCGCGGCGGCTTTTTTTACGCGCTTGATGATGTTTCCCTTTCAATTGAGAAAGGAAGCTGTACCATAATCGCCGGGCCAAACGGCTGCGGAAAAAGCCTTTTAATGTCTATCATCGCGGGTTTGGAAGAGCCAACATCAGGCGCTGTTAAAACAAGCGAAAAAACGGGGTTAGTGTTTCAGGAACCTGACGCGCAGATACTGGGAGAAACTCCACGCGAAGATATCGCTTTCGGACCGCGAAACATGAAGCTGTCAAAGAGCGAAATACAATCGCGGGTAAACTCTGCGCTTTGTGAAACAGGCCTTGAAAAGCGAGCGGACTTTCCCGCCCGCTCGCTTTCAGGCGGAGAGAAACGGCGTCTTGCGGCGGCGGGGGTAATCGCGATGAACTCTCAAATAATCATCTTTGACGAACCTTACGCCAACATGGACTATCCCGGTGTTACGCAAATAAATGCGCTTTTTAAAAAACTTATATCAGAAGGTATTACATTAATAATCCTCACACACGAACTTGAAAAATGCCTGGCTCTTGCCAATCATTTTATTGTTCTTTGCAAAGGGAAAAAAGTTTTTGACGGTACTCCTGAGCAGGCTCTTTTACAGGATTTGGAGGCATGGGGTATTCATCATCCCCTGCGCGGCAAACCGGAAGATTTAATATGGTAAGCAGACAGACAATTTTTAAATATAAAACAATTAAAGGCCTGCTTCATAAAGTTCCTGCATGGATAAAACTAATCCTTCTTCTTCCGGTATCAATTCTTTGCATAACGCTTACTCCCTTTTGGCTTTTAACCGGAATAATAGCGATCATAATAACCGCTTTCCTGTGCGGCTTTACTTTACAGGAGCAGCTAACGGATTTTAAACCGGCGCTCTTTTATGTAATCATTTTGTATTCATTCTTTGTTCTAACAAATTTCATTTCACTTCTTACATCACATTCCTCAATCTTTACCCTTTCTAGCTCATGGTTCAGCGCCTCATTCCTTATTCCCAATTCCGATTTTCTTCGCACCGCTCTCCGCCTTATTCTGATTGTTCAGCTCTCCGCTTTAGTTTTCAGAACGACAAGTTCACTGGAAATAAGAGATACGGTCCGCCTTGATATAATCGCAGTCTTTATCAGCTTTATTCCGCAGATTTTTCAAACATGGTCAAACCTGAACCTTGCATGGAAAGCGCGCGCAGGAAAACAGGGAATTAGTAAAATTAAAACCCTTGTGTTCGTATTGATTTCAATCAGTTTTGAAAAGGCCGCTGTTAAATCAAAGGCACTGGAAGCGAGAGTGTAATTACGCTTTATTTTGTCCAATCCTCTATTTTTAAATCATTTATTCTTTTAAATTCATTTGTATTATTTGTCACTAATGTCATTTTTAATGATTTTGCATGCGCTCCTATTAACATATCAAAGGGTCCTATTAAACATTTCCTATCCTTTAAATCCTTTTTTATTTTTCCATATTCTTTTGACGCGTTTTCATCAAAATTCATAATTTTAAATAATGTTAAAAATTCCATTAATGCAATTCTATTTCGGGTATAATATTCTGGATTTGCATTTTCTATACCAAATTCCAATTCCGCTAATGTAATATTGGATATATGTAATCCTTTATTTTTCTTTAAATGTTTTAATACATTGTCGCATTTTTTTTTAATAATAAAAATACATATATTAGTATCAAGTAAAAACACTAGATTTTTTCCCTGTTTTGATCCATATCCTGTAATCTTCCTTCTGACATAAAATCATCAGAAAAATTATTTAACCCATGCATAAAAACTTCCCATTCTTTATCAACCGGAAATAAAATCACAGCATCCCCTACTCTTTGTATATATACATTTTCTCCTTTAAATTGATATTCTTTTGGAAGTCTTACAGCCTGACTCCTGCCATTTAAAAATAACCGTGCAGTTTGCATAAATTTCTCCAATATTTGTAATATATACCATGATATATACTTTGTCAAATTTTTTTTATTTTAGATTTAAAGCGTATGTTATAAAAACGGTTAAAGTGTACAAGCTACTCCATCGGCGCGAAATACCCTGTATTATCCCTGCCGGATCTTTCCTGCAGATAGACTTCTGCTTCTACAGAAAGCCAAGCACGGCCGAAATCCGTATGCTGGCGTGAATCAAAAGTAAAGCTGTATAGACCGCAAGGAGTATCGGCGATGTTCTTTATCAGGCTGCCTATGCCCTGCGGACTGTAAAGGTACATTGCGCCGCCTCCGGTTTCCCTGCATAAATACTCTATTGCAGGTGTTACCTGCCCTGAGCCTATTATAACCGCGTTAAATACAATTCCGTTGTTTGCAAGATAACTTGCCATTTCCGAAAGGCTGTACTGTTCAAACGCCAAATCGCCGAGGCTTCCCGATCCGATATATACAACAGATCGTTTCGGAGCAGCGGATAAAAGATCAGTTGCGGCAAGACGAAGTCCAAGATCAAAACGCCAGAGCGGAGTGCTGATATTATCCGTACCGCGTACTGCGTTCTCAAGGGAAGATGTATGCTGCTCGCGCCTTGGCTGAGCCGCGGCTGATATAACAGAAACAACTTTCGAGTTGGTCATTTCCTGCAGGGCGCGCCCGATATCGCGCGAGGCTGCGCCAAGATCATCGCGCAGGCGGGAAGTTGCATCTGATCGTTCAACGAGAAGGGAAATATCAGCGCCTGAATAGCGGAACCCCTGTGAAACTAAAGTTTGGCCGGATACAGGTATGCCGTTTTCTGTAATCAGAAAATTATTATTATCAAGGCCGATTATCGGACGGCGCAGCCTGTCTTCGACTGTCAATTCCAGTGTTACATGAGGGAAACGATCCGTATTTACATTGCGTATCTGAACAAACAGGCCGGAAGCAATATCATCAAAACGCGTCATTACAGACACTTCGCTTGCGTTAAAATCCGCCGCAACTATGCTGCCGTTTTTATCCATATCAGCACCCGTTATGCGCACACGCTCAGTGCCGGCAAGGCCCAGTTCGCGGACAATCGCAGAATCTGGATCAATCTGCAGAATTCTGTTGCCGTCTGCGGCAATTAGCGTTCCGTCTGAAAGAAACCTAAGACTTTCAGGGCCTGTGAGGTTATTCACAGCAAGGCGACCCAAATAATTTCCGTTTGGATCAAACACATAAATGGCTTTGGCCGCACTGTCCGCAGCATAGATTTTGCCGCCGCCTGCCGCTATACCTGTAGGAGAAAGCATACCGGGAAAGACCGCGCTCCTTACCCCGAAAGACAAAATGAATAAACCGTCAGGATCAAATTTGGAAATACGCGCGTTTCCGTAATCTACAACATAAAGGTATCCGTCTTCATCAACCGCAAGATGCTGAGGCCCGACAAACTGCCCTGCTCCCAATCCTCTTGAACCGATATAAAAAAGCCAGTCTCCGTTTGAGTTAAGCACGCTTACCCTGCCACCTCGGTATTCGGAAAGATACATACGTCCGTCAAGACCCCGAACCAAATCATAGGGGCGGTCAAAGCCGGTTAAAGGACCGCGTTTGCGTTCCCTGATAACTCCGTTAACATCAACTCGTACAATTTCGTTGCTGCCGTAAGCTACTATCCAGACAGACCCATCGTTATTCGCAAGAACAGATGTAGGCTGGCGGTAGAGAATTATATCATTGTATCTTCCTGGATAACGTCCGGATCCTACATAACGCACTCCGTCATTCGCGACCGGAAAAAGGATACGCCTGTTGGCGACTGTCTCTATCCGCGCGTTAAGGAGCATTCCAACGCCTGTTCCCCTGCCGTAATTATCAAGAGCTGCGCGCCACTGTCTTAACGCTGTTTCCTCAAAACCGGAACGGTAATAGGCTTTTCCAAGCCAGTCAAGGATGAGCGGTTCGCCGGGACGGAAAGAAAGAGCCCGTTCAAAAGAAAAAATCGCTTCGTTATACGAAAACCGGTTATATGCCTGCACTCCGAATCTGAATTCCTCAGCTGCGGAAAGCGCTGCAGCTCCTGTTCCGCCTGTAGGCCCTGAATACACAAGCTCATCCTGTGCACGGATATAAAAAACAAGAGAAAGAAAAAGAATAACATGAAAGGCGCAAGAAAAAATCCTTATCACTTCCTTTCTCCCGATGCAATTTTAAAGTGCCTCTGTATTTCCTTCTCGTCAGGCGCAATGTCAAGTGCACGCCTGAGCCATGTGCGGGCTTCAAGTATTTCGCCGCTTTTATAATAAGCCCAGCCAAGTGAATCAAGATATGCAGCGTTCTGGGGTTTAAAATCCACCGCCCTTCTGCAAAGGCGGAGAGCGCGCATTGTATCCATTCCGGAATCGGCAAGAATATAACCCATACTGTTCATCGCTGTCGCGTTATCTGAATCAATTTCCAGCGTCTTTTCATAAAGCTCAACCGCGTTTTTGATCTGCTTTTGAATCCATGCTGCGTACGCCAACGTGTTGTAGAGTATCGGTGATTCCATGCCGCTCGATTGCAGTTTTTTAAGTTCGTATTCCGCCATTTTAATGCGTTTTGTTATAACATAAATATATGCAAGCGTCATGCGGCATTGATAAACGCGGAGTATATCTGCCCCGAGAGTTACAACTTGTTCAAGACAGGCAAGCGCCTCGTCATATTTTTCGAGTTTTGTATAACACAGCCCCAGATAATATGCTATTTCATTTTTTTCATCAAAACTAAAACCTGATCTATCCAGCGATAAAAATTCTTTCAGGGCATTATCCCAATCTTTTATCCGGTAGAGATTTACGCCTTCCTGTATTTTTCTGTTAAAAGGAACAGTTTCCCCTGACGAACTTTCCGCCTGCGCGTTCTCCTTGGGTTCCGGTCCGTATTCCGTCTTTCCTCCGTTATTACTGTCTTCCGTACCGCTTTGCTGCACAGACATCCTCTAGCTCTCCTCCCATTGCCAAATACTTGCAGGACACTGGTTAACAGCCATTGAAAATTACCGGTTGAGATATTACGATGCTGAACGCAGCATTGCCTTTCAGTACCTCAGCCCAATCAGAGCCTTCTTCGGGAATATTTTCTACTTTTCCAGGTTTGGCAAAACAATACTTATCTCCATCAGGAGATGTATATGTAATTATACGATCATTATAACACCTCATTGAAGGAAAAGAAGGAACAAGGACGGAAAATTTTTTATCAATATTCGGAAAATTAATATTTACAAATGTATCTGTTTTCCAGAGATTAATAATCGATGTCAGGTTTTCGGAAACATACGCGGCAACGTGTTCCCATTGCCAGGGAAGATCATTATCAACCAGAGATAAAGCTGCTGAAGGTATACCGAAAACACTGCCCTGCCTGGCTGCTGCCGCGGTTCCCGAATAGATAATATCAGTACCCAGATTCGCTCCGGCGTTAATCCCTGATAATATCAAATCCGGAGATTTTTCCATAATTAATGTACCGTCATCTGCGGTAATACAGATTTCGGGAATTGCCCCCATCAGGGCTGTTACTACACAATCCGCAGGGGTTCCTGAGCAGCTCCATGTATCATTGTCAATTTCCGTGAACTTTAAAGGGCCGTTAAGAAATTCGATGGAATGCGAAGATCCCGAACGGTTTCTATCTGGAGCGACAATAAAGACCTTGAATCCGGCAGAACGAAGAGCTTTTGCAAGTAAGTTTATCCCTGCGCAAGTAATACCGTCATCATTAGTAAGCAGTATCCGCAATCTTAGGCTCCTTTACGTTTCGGGCGGACACTTGCTACCTGACGTGATTTGGAAATCGATGCTTCACTTTTCGTTTTCTCGCTTCGCGGCCCTTGAACTTTGGGTTTGGATACAGTTCGATCGGGAATTACCCTTGCTCTTGTTGCAAGTTCAACCTCATAAATAACAGGGCAAAAACCGAATATCCTTTCATACTCTTCCATGCGTCTTTTATATTCATCCGCGAGTTCGCGGCGGATTATTGTATACGTACAGCCGCCGAATCCAAGACCAGTCATGCGTGAGCCGGCATTCCCCTCGATTTCCTGCGCTCGTTTTACAAGCCAGTCAACCTCGGGACAGCTTACTTCGTATAGATCACGCAAACTGTCATGAGAATGATTTATAATCTTTGCAAGAGATGCAAGATCATTTCGCTCCAACGCGTCTTTTGCATCGTTTACCCTGCGTATTTCTTCTACAATATGAATACTTCGCCGACGGATTTGCTCCGGAAAATCACCTAATACTTCCAAAAGATCAGACGAGGCAAAATCCTTAAAACTTGCTCCTTTGCGTTTTTGCGAAAGCAACTCAAGCCCTTTTGTTATTTCAGCGCGGCGCCCTTCAATTTCATTTTCTGTCCCTATCCTAGGGACTCGGGAATCAACAAGTAGGAATTTAAAACGAGAAAACGGTGATTTAATCAATCTTATTTCACCGTCTGTTGTATCCACAACTACAAATTGATCCTTACGCGCCATAAAACAAATTAAATAATCCGCAATTGGAGGCGCACTGCCAAATAATTTAAAATGCGCTTCATGTAATTTATTAGCAAAAGTTAAATCATTTATCTGAACATGAAAAAGGCTCCTGAGCGCTGTAGCGGCCGCCACTTCTATCGCTAACGACGAAGCAAGTCCAATATTCTGCGGAATATCTCCACAAAATGAGAAGTTTAACCCTTTCATCGTATGAAGAAGTTCACTAAAAAGGTAAATTACAGGTTTAATGTAATTAGCCCACCTATCTTCTCGTTTGTATTTTAAATTAATAAGTGTACTTCGTTTACGTTCGTTTATATCAGCTGCATAAAACCGGAATGAAACGTCTTTTCTGAAACTAACAGCAACATTAATAAAACGATCTATGGCTGCGGACAGAAAAAAACCTGATTTTAATCCATTCTGAGCATTTACGGGATGTATTTCATCAGGTAAAAGTTCCTGATTATCATCTTCTGATACATCAGTACGCGGACTGGGTGCAAGTTCACCCAAAAAGTGAATTCTGCCTGGTGCTTCTGCAATAGTGAGAGGATTAGACCGGTCTCCTTCCAGATCATATTCTCTCCGATGAACTAGACCGATATCAAGCATTATCTCCCTCACTTTAGTTTTAAATTAATATAACAAAAGGAAAATATTATTACAATGAGTTTTATTTTTAAATATTGTTTTTTTTTAACATTTTATTAATAATAATATGGTAAAAATCTGTAAATACTCATTCCTGAGATTGCATTTATTAGGGATATTTCTTCTTAAATCCGCTGACTTTTGCGGATGCTGTCAAATTTAAAGGAGATGTCTCTCCCCTTGCAAGATACTGATAACCAATACCGGCAATCATAGCGCCGTTGTCTCCGCACAGCTCAATGGGAGGGAAAATACAGTGAAGGTGAGTCTGCCTTGAAAGACGCGAGCGCAGGTAACTGTTAGCCGCAACACCTCCGCCTGCGACAATTGTTGTAAGGCCGGTATCCTCTGCCGCGTTAAAAAGCGCTCGTAACAGAATATCAACGGCAGTTTTTTGAAAAGAAGCGGCAATATCTTCATTTGTGTGCGGATTTTTCTTTTTTTTAAACAAGTCAAGCTGATTGATTACAGCGTTCTTAAGGCCTGAATATGACACATCATAACGGTGATCGCCCTTATGCAATGAAGGCATAGGAAAATGAAAAGCTTCACTGTTACCATAATTCGCCATTTTATCAATTACAGTTCCTCCAGGATAACCAAAGCTGTAATATTTCGCAACTTTATCAAACGCTTCTCCTACCGCGTCATCAATTGTGGTTCCAAGCACTGTAATATCATCGAAATTATCGGCTTTGCAAATAATTGTGTGCCCGCCTGAAACCAAAAGCCCAAGAAACGGATAACCGGACTTCTGTATAGGCACCGGAAATTGTGAATTTGAAAGATCTGTCATTAAACGCGGTGCGTATAAATGCGCGAGCATATGATCGACCGCGATATAAGGAATGTTACGCGCCCATGCAAAAGCTTTTGCGAAAGTAAGGCCGACCAAAAGCGAGCCCAAAAGCCCTGGACTGCTTGTTACGGCAACTGCGTTAATACTCTCTACTGATAAACCTGCTTTTTCAATTGCTTCCTTTGCTACCGCATATATCCATTCAATGTGTTTGCGGCTTGCGATCTCCGGCACTACTCCGCTCCATGGCGCATGAAACGGTATTTGAGTCATAACGATGTTTGAAAGAATTATTTCTCCGTTTTCAACAACTGCGGCAGCACATTCATCACAGGAAGTTTCAATACCTAGAACTCTCATCTTTATTTAATTGTATCAGAAACAGTCTTGATAATATAACCCTTTTCAATAAAGAGTGGCAGTTGTTCAGAAAGAAGCAGTGCAAGATCCGGCGACCATGTGTGACCAATCATTATTACGTTACCGTCTTTTTGCGCTCTTGTAAGACCGCTTTCAATGTAACGAAGCATCGCGTTTTTATTCTGCTCATTGTCAATAAAAATATTTCTTTCGGTAAATTTCGCGCCAATCTGCCGCGCTACATCGGGAACGACAGTATCGGCGGTTGTTCTTGAATCAAGAAAATAAATGCCGTGTTCCAGGCAGAAATCCAAAATTACCCGCATTATCTCCCTGTCCATTGTAATAAGCGACCCCTGATGATTATTAATGCCTGTCACAGGCCCCACTTCTTCAATGTTACGCGAAAGAATCTCCCTTATTTCCTGCCTGCTCATGCCTGAATAAATCGCGCCCGGGCCCGGATTCTGCGCTCCTAATGCTTCCATAGGCTGATGCAAAATCACTTCCTTTCCTGCGGCTCTTATTCTTTTCGCTGCTTCTGCGGAATAAGGAAGGCCCGGCAGAACCGCGATTGTTAAAGGGCCTAAAATACGAAGAAACGGATCGAGTTCCCTTAAATTATTTCCCGCGTCATCAATAACAAAAACAAGCGCGCCTTTTTGTTCACTCAAAGAAGGAGTTACAACAGGGCCCGTTGTATTTTGCACCTGCTGAGATGAATTTGTATTATGATTTTGAACAGGCCGCGTTGAAACAATATTCTGATTTTGCGTCGGCTGCACTGAAGTAATATTTTGAACAGGTAGTGGCACAGTTGTAACATCAGGAGAAACAGATGAAGGATTTGAATTATCCGTATTTTGAAGTTCTGTTTTAGTTTCTGTAATTAATTCAAAATCAAAATTTGTTTGTTCAGATTCTGATGATGATTTTTCATGAAGAGAAATTTCTTCATTTTGATTTAATAATGAATGGATTTTAATTATGGCAAATGTAATTATCACAGTCAAAGTTACAATAACGCCAACAAGAAGAAACGCCTTTAATGCCTCGGTGAAACTGCCTTTTTTACGTTTTTTTAATTTTTTATGAGATACTTTCCTGCTTTTTACGGCCTTTTTCATGTTATGCTTTCCATTATCGGCAAATATTTCAATAAAACGGCTAAATAACCGTATAAACTATCTTGTAATAAATTATGCATTTATAGATAATAAAATATCTTTTAAATTAATCAAAATTAAGGAGTATTTTTAATGAAAAAGAAAATTATCCTCGCCTATTCAGGTGGTCTGGATACCACAGTTATTATTCCATGGTTAAAAGAAAATCAGGACTGCGATGTAATTGCCGTTTGCGTCGATGTCGGACAATCTGCAGACTGGAAAGCAATTCAAAAACGCGCTTTATCTACAGGAGCGTCCGCCTGTTATGTCGCGGATGTTAAAAAGGAATATGTAGAAGAATATATTTGGCCGACTCTGAAAGCAGGAGCGGTTTATGAAGATAAGTACATTCTTGGCACAGCTACTGCGAGGCCTTTAATCGCAAAAGCGCTTGTTGAATACGCACGCAAGGAGAAAGCATCCGCCATTGCGCACGGTGCTACCGGAAAAGGAAATGATCAGGTTCGCTTCGATCTTGCGATCATGGCGCTTGCTCCCGATCTTGAAATTATAGCTCCGTGGAGAGTCTGGAAACTTAAAAGCAGAAATGATGAAATGAGATATCTGGCCAGAAGAAAAATTCAGACGCCTTTTAATAAAAAAAATTCCTACAGCGAAGATGAAAACCTCTGGCATATTTCCCATGAAGGGCTTGAACTTGAAGATCCGGCAGCAGAACCAATTTTAAAGAAAATGCTTACAATTACTGTACCTCCTGAAAAAGCGCCTAATAAACCTGTATACATTGAAATTGAATTTGAAAAAGGAATTCCTGTTTCTCTTAACGGAAAAAAGATGGAAGGAGTTGCTCTTATAAATGCGCTTAATAAAATCGGAGGCGCCAACGGTATTGGCATTACAGACCTTGTTGAAAACAGGGTTGTGGGAATGAAATGCCGCGGCATTTATGAAACTCCAGGCGGTTCCATTCTTTATTATGCACATAACGAACTTGAACACATTTGCCTAGACAGGCAGACTTATTCATTCAAACAGCAGATTTCTCTTAAATTAAGCGAGCTTATCTACGGCGGCCAGTGGTTTACACCGTTATGTGAAGCGATCTGCGCGTTTGTAGACAGCACCCAGCAGAATGTAAGCGGAAAAGTAAAACTTAAACTCTACAAGGGATTGATTAGTTCAGCAGGGGTAACATCTGTAAACTCCCTTTATAACGCTAGCCTTGCAAGTTTTACAACAGGCGAATTGTACAATCACGCGGATTCAAAAGGCTTTGTAAAGCTTTACGGACTTCCCATTCTTGTCCGCTCCCTCATGGAACAGGAAAAGAAAAGCATCGCAAAATCCGCAGCAGGCACAACAAAGAAAAAACCGGCGGCCGCTAAACCAAAAACCGCAAAGAGGAAATAAAGATTTTTTTTAGGATTATGGGTTGTGGGTAAAACGCAGAAAGTTAAGAGTAAAAGTCAGAAAACAAGCACAGGCGGTCCTAAGTCAAAACCTCTTTGGGCAGGAAGGTTAGCTGAAATCCCAGAGGAAAATGCTTTTGCATTTCAGTCCTCCATTAATGTTGACAAGCGTCTTGTATTTGACGATATAAATGGAAGCAAAACGCATGTTACAATGCTCGGAAAACAAGGAATCATTCCAAAAGACAGCGCTTCAAAGATAGCGAAAGAACTTGACGCGATTGCCAATGATTTAAAGACAGGCAAACTTGATATAGAAAGCGAGCATGAGGACATTCATTCGTTTCTGGAAGCGGCCTTAACAGAGCGGCTAGGCAATACCGGAAAAATGGTGCACGCGGGACGAAGCCGAAATGATCAGGTAGCTCTTGATTTTCGCCTTTATCTAAAAAGTGCCGTGCCTCAATTGCAAAGCTCTCTTATGTCTCTTATAAATATTCTTCTTGATACAGCGCAATTGCACGTAACAAGCATAATGCCCGGATATACCCATCTTCAGCGCGCGCAGCCTATAACACTTGGCTACCACCTAACGGCATGGTGCGCGGCGCTGGATCGCGACAATCTCCGTTTTTCCGATGCGCTTAAAAGGCTGGATGAGTGTCCTCTGGGAAGCGGAGCTCTCGCAGGCTCTACCCTCCCCCTGGACAGGAAAACCACCGCTTTTGCGCTTGGTTTCAGAGATCCTGCGTTAAACGCAATGGACGCTGTAGCGGATCGCGACTTTGTTCTGGAGCTGTCAAGCGCATGCGCGATCACAATGGTTCATCTTTCGCGATTTTGCGAGGATGTAGTTTTATGGGCAAGCGAAGAGTTTAAATACATCGATCTCGCCGACGCCTGGAGTACGGGATCTTCCATCATGCCGCAGAAAAAAAATCCCGACTTCGCGGAATTAATCCGCGGAAAAAGCGCAAGAACTACAGGAAATCTTGTAACTCTTTTTACGCTCCTTAAAGGACTGCCGTATGCGTATAACAAGGATCTGCAGGAAGACAAGGAAGCTCTTTTTGACAGCATTGACACATTGAACAATTGCCTTTCCATTTTCGGCGGTATGATTAAAAGCGCGCAGTTTAACATAAAACGCATGAAAACAGCTTGCTCAGGCGGCTTTTTGGAAGCAACCGACATCGCCGAATATCTTGTCCGCAAGGGAATGCCTTTCCGCGCGGCTCATGAAACTACCGCTCTTATCGTGCGTGACTGCGTTAAAGCCGGACATAAACACATTTGCGCTCTTGATATTTCCGAACTTAAAAAATATTCAAAGTTTTTTGATGAAGATATTTACAAATTGATAACCCCTTCCGCCTGCGTTAAAGCGCGTAGTTTACAGGGCGGCCCCGCGCCCAAAGAAGTGCGCCGCCAGATAAAAATACTTCGAAAAAAAAATAAATATGAATGATAAAGAAAATTTTATAACAATTATAGAGAAATTAATTAACTTGACCGCTGTTAGACTGAGCGATGATGTCATGTCCGCATTGGAAGAAACTCGCAAAAACGAAGATTCGCCTCTTCAGAAAGCTGTTTATGACAGCTATTTTGAAAATTTTAAAATGGCAGTTGAGCAAAATCGTCCGTGCTGCCAAGATACAGGCCTTCTTCAATTTTATGTAAAAACGGGAACTTCATTTCCTCATTTAGATATAACGGCGGAAGTTTTAACAGAAGCGGTCCGCAGGGCGACAAAGAGCGTCCCGCTGAGGCCAAATGCGGTTAATTACTTTGATAATGAAAACACAGGCGATAATACGGCAGAACGCTGTCCGTGGGTTGACTGGGAACTGATACCGAGTTCTTCTGAAATGGAAATCACTCTTTATTTTTCAGGCGCAGGATGCAGCCTTCCGGGTCAGGCGAAAGTTTTTAAACCGTCAGACAGGCTTGAAGTAATCATCCCTTTTATACTTGATATTGTCTGCGGACAAGGAATTAATGCGTGCCCTCCCCTGCTTGCCGGCATCGGGCTTGGACACAATATCGAAAACGCCGCATCCCTATCCAAAAAATCGCTCTTAAGACCGTTACGCTCTAACCACCGCAGCCCGCAGGGAGCGCAGCTTGAAAAGCGCATAACGGACGCACTTAACTCGCTTGGCATGGGCGCTCAGGGACTTCGCGGGAACAGAGCGGTTATGGGAGTGCATATAGAATCATCGGCAAGGCACACGGCGACAATAGCCTGCGCTGTCAATGTTTCCTGTTATATGCTAAGAAAAGCGGTAATCCGGTTTAAAAATAATTTATCATATGAAATTCTTTCGCATAAAGGAATTGATTTATGAAATTAATAAAGCTTCCGTGTAATGATGATGATATCCGCAATTTAGAGATTGGAAATATTTTTTATTTATCCGGAATGCTCGTAACAGGGCGGGACGAAGTCTACCGCAGAGTCGCAGAAGAGAATATAATGCCTCCTGTTGATTTAAACGGAATAGCTGTCTATCACGCGGGACCGATTGTAAAAAAAGGTTTAAGTGCCAATGAATGGGAATTAGTTTCGATAGGACCGACAACATCCGCACGAATGGAAAAGTGGGCGGAGGATTTTTTAATTAAAACAGGCATAAAAATAATGATCGGAAAAGGCGGTATGGGAGAGCAGACAACCGCCGCCTGCCGTGAAAAAAAGGCGGTTCATTGCGTGTATCCCGGAGGATGCGCTGTTTTGGGAGCAAACCAGATAGAAAAGATTGACGCCTGTTTCTGGCCGGAAATGGGAATGGCTGAATGTATGTGGCGCATGAAAACTCACAAATTCGGTCCGTTAATTGTAAGCATAGATACGCACGGGAACAATCTATTTGCTGAGAATTACTCATTCTTTTCAGAAAGAAAAACATTAGCCATGGCGGAATAAGTTTCTATTCCTCTTTCTTGTCTTTAGGCATTAATATTTTTAAAAGCAGCATGGTAAGCAGCATAATAAAACCGCAGACAATAAAAATGCCTGCCATGCCCTTCCACATAATTTCAAGAGAGCCGAATAAATCGGCGTAATTGATATTCATACTAACCTCACTAACCTATATAGCTCAAAATTAAACTTAAAACAATACCACTGGCCGCGACAGAAGAAACCTGTCCTGAAACATTAGCGCTTACCGCGTGCATTAAGAGAATGTTTTCAGGGTCTTCTTTAAGAGCCATTCTCTGCACAACGCGCGCGGACATCGGGAACGCGGAAATACCGGTCGCGCCGATCATCGGGTTTATTTTTTTCTTTAAAAAGAGATTCATGAACTTTGCAAATAACACTCCCCCTGCCGTATCAAGGATAAACGCGACAAGCCCCAGAAGCATGACATAGATCGTGTCTATCTTTACAAAGTTTTCCGCCTGCATTGTAAAAGCGACTGTAAGACCCAGTAAAAGCGTGATTAAGTTCGAAAGATTTTTCTGCGCCGCCTCTGAGAGCGAATCAAGAACCGTACACTCCCTTATAAGATTACCGAACATTAAAAAACCGATAAGGGCGACAGCAGCGGGAGATATAAGACCGACTATCATGGTAACAGCAATCGGAAAAATTATTTTTAAGATCTTGGGGATATCCTTATCTTCTTCCAGAGGCATGCGGATCATTCTTTCTTTTCTTGTAGTCAAAAGCCTGATTGTAGCGGGTTGAATAATCGGCACGAGCGCCATATAGGAATAGGCCGCGACCATAATGGGCCCAAGATAATTCGATTTTAAAACCTGCGAAACAAGTATCGTAGTAGGCCCGTCTGCAGCGCCGATAATCCCGATTGCCGCCGCGTCATTCATGGGAAAGCCCAAAAGAACAGCCAGCGTAATTGTAGCGAAAATACCGAAAGTCGCCGCCGCGCCGAACAGGAAATAAACAGGGCGCGTTAAAAGCGGGGTAAAGTCAATCATCGCTCCTATTCCGATGAAAAGCAAAAGCGGCATTATTTCCGCTGCGTCAATACCTGTTTCAAAGAGCCACTGTATCGGCCCGTGAACTACCCCAATCCCGGGCATTATCTGATTTATAACACCGCTTAAAGGAAGATTCACCAATATCGCTCCGAAGCCCATCGGCAGAAGAAGGCTCGGCTCGTATTCCTTTTTTATCGCCAAAGTTATCAAAATAATCCCGATGGCATACATAATAAAGTGCTTCCATGTCAGAGCAGCGAAGTTCGAAATAATAAATTCCATAAATAATCCTCTAAGGTACAATATCGTATTACGAGAGAAGATACAAGGTTTTTAATTGCTAAGGTTATTTAATTTCATTTAATTTGGTAATATTAACAAAATAATTTATTATATATATATTATATGTAAGTACTCACTCGCCAAAAAGGTACCTTACACCATTTTGTCAGCTCTTGTTTCTTGAAACCGTAGTCGGGCGTGTGCCAATTGCCGGAACACCTTTTGTGCAGTATTACTACACCAAATTGAAAGCTCACGATGTTAGTGTTGGTTAGTGGTAAATTCTTCACCCTCTTCTCTATATCTCCCTATAATTTCCCAAAAACACAAGCTGCCTTGTTGTTTCTTTAAGATTTAAGAGCAAATCCTGAACTTCTTTATTCTCTATATTCGCCTGAACGTCAAAATAAAACATAAACTCAAAATCAGTGTCCGCTATCGGGCGTGATTCAAGTTTTATCAGGTTGAGTTGACGCATGGCAAATTGCTTTATAATTTCGTATAACGCACCGGCTTTGTTTTCCAGCGAAAGCATAAGGCTGATTCTGTCAGCATTGTCAAATATTTCGCACTCTTTGGAAATACAGATAAACCTTGTGTAATTATTATTATTGTTTTGAATATTTTTTAACGAGGCGGTTAAATTGTAAAGTTGAATGCAATTCTCAGACGCGATTGCAGCGATGTCAGTTCTTTCGCTATCCGCGACAAATTGAGCTGCCGCCGCTGTGTTGGCGCTTAAATTAATCTTAATATGATCATTTTGTTCTAAAAACCTGCTGCATTGCCTTGCTGCCTGTTCATGAGTAAAAATCTCTTTTATTTTTTCTATGCTTGTTTTCTTCTTTTGCAGCAGCATATGAGAGATATGAACTTTTACACTTTGCACAATAAAAAATTTATGCGTTTTCATTAAGTCGTAAACATCTGTTACAGAACCTGCATTGGAATTTTCAAGCGGCAAAACTCCATAGCGGCAAAGCCCGCTGTTTACGGCGCGAAAAACACCGTCAAAAGTGCGCATATACATAACATCAGGCTGTTTAAAAAGAGCATTAGCTGCAATCTGCGAATACGCGCCTTCAACTCCCTGACAGGCAATAGTTGCGCGGTTCGTTTGAACTGAAGTTTCTTGTAATTGTGATTTCTTGCAATTTATAATATCTATCATATTAATTCCGTTATATCACTAATAAACAGGATTTTTACCCACTGCTTGCAAAATATTGTTCAAACTGCCGACAAGTTCCGCAAAAGCATCAGGCGTTAATGACTGCGCTCCGTCGCATAACGCGTGAGATGGATCGTTATGCACTTCGATAATCAATCCGTCTGCGCCTGCGGCGGCTGCCGCCAAAGACATCGGTTTAACCAACCTTGAAATTCCTGTCGAGTGGCTTGGATCAACAACAACCGGCAAATGCGTAAGCTCTTTTAAGAGAGGAATGGCCGAAAGGTCGAGAGTGTTTCTTGTATATGTTTCAAAGGTTCGAATTCCGCGTTCGCACAATATTATATTTTTATTTCCCCCCGACATTATATATTCTGCGCTCATTAAAAGTTCTTCGATAGTATTGGCAAGTCCGCGTTTTAATAAAATCGGTTTATTAAGACGGCCAAGTTCCTTGAGAAGTTCAAAGTGCTGCATATTTCTCGCGCCAACTTGAATTACATCAACATTTGCAAACATATCGATATGATTAACATTCATTATTTCAGTTACAATAGGCAGCCCTGTTTCTTTTTTCGTTTCATGCAAAAGTTCAAGCCCCTCAGCTCGCAGTCCCTGAAAAGCATACGGCGATGTCCTTGGTTTAAAAGCGCCGCCACGGAGCATTGCAGCTCCGCAGCTTTTCACTTTTACAGCAATATCCAAAATCTGTTCACGCGATTCTATTGAGCACGGGCCCGCGACAAGCGTAAAATTTCCGCCGCCGATTTTTCGTCCAGCCACATCGATTATGGTATCATCAGGATGAAATTTGCGGTTCGCCGCTTTGAACGGTTCCTGAATCCGCTTAACGCTTTCTACGATATCGATCGCTTTAATCATGTCGATATCTACTACCGAAGTGTCGCCGATTAAACCCAAAATCGTAGACTGCTCGCCTTTTACCAAAGTCATTTTTAAGTTCAATTCGGACAGCCATTTGAGCAGATTATCCAACTGCCGCTGCTCGTGATTTTGCTTTAAAATTATTACCATGTTTTTGCTCCCATGTTATGCCTGATAAATTTAGAATATCACAACACATAGTGACTGTCACCATGTGAGAAATTAAGTGACAGTCACCTTCTTGACAAATAATGAACTATCCACCATAAATAGTAAGTAAGCACTCACTCACTAAAAAGGTGCCTGACACCAAGGGAAAAATGAAAGAAACCAGTATCAACCTTGATAAAATCAATCATTCTTTTGGGGATAAACAAGTTCTTTATGACATAAGCTTAAATATTCAACGCGGCATCATATATGGATTTTTAGGACCGTCAGGCTGCGGGAAAACAACAACCGTTAAAATAATGGCGGGGATTTTGGAAGCAACCTCAGGCGCCGTTCAGGTTCTGGGGGAAGCAATGCCAAAACTTTCCATTATGAAACGCCTTGGATATATGGCGCAGTCAGACGCGCTGTACACCAATCTGACCGCGGAAGAAAACCTTGTATTTTTCAGTTCGCTTTATGGAATGAAAAAGGAAAAATCCAAAGAAAAAATTGATGAGGCTTTTGTACTGGTAAACCTGACCGATCACAGGTCTAAACTTGTGTCGGCTTATTCAGGCGGAATGAAGCGCCGTCTCTCACTCGCCATGTCATTGCTTCATGAACCTGAAATATTGATATTGGACGAGCCGACAGTGGGTATCGATCCGGTTCTCAGAAAATCAATTTGGGACGCTCTGACATCCATGACAGAACGCGGAATGACAATTATTGTAACCACTCATGTTATGGATGAAGCGGAAAAATGCCACGAACTTGCAATGATGCGCGACGGTAGGCTGATAGCGCAGGGAACGCCTTACGATCTCCGCGCCGGTATCGGCGCTTCAAGCATTGAAGAAGCTTTCATTTATTACGGTAAAGGAGGTAATGATGAAAGCTAAAGCGCTGTTCTCGGTAAAAATACAACCTATGGATGTTCATCCTGTGGTCGCAGTCGCCATTCGTATTTTGCAGCAGATGCGCCATGATAAAAGAACGCTTGCCCTGATGCTTATGGCTCCAGTCCTTGTTTTAACGCTTCTTTATTTTATCCTTGACGACACTAACCTTGAAGGTCATGTAGCTGTAATAAACGCACCCGTTAATTTTATAGACACTCTTTCGGATTTTAATATTACCGCTTCCTATTACAATGAGCGTGATGCGCAAATTGCGGTCGAGAGGGGAGAAGCGGACGCGAGTATAAATATAATCAACGGAAAATCATTTATCCAAATTGACGGCAGCAAGCCTGATAAGGCAAAATTTATCCTTAGCGCTCTTGAAACAGCAAAAGTAAATATATATCAAAACAGGCCTGATTTAAAATCCGATGTTTTTTATGTTTACGGATATGATGATTTTAGTTCATTTGATAACTTTGGTTCTGTATTGATTGGATTTTTGATTTTTTTCTTTGTTTTTTTAATCGCGGGCATTTCATTTCTGCAGAAGAGAACGACAGGAACCCTTGAAAAACTTCTTTCTACGCCGATACAAAGATGGGAAATTGTTGCGGGGTATGTACTTGGCTTTGGAATTATTACCCTGCTTCAGTCTGTCATAATATGCCTTTATGTTGTTTACATTCTCGGCGTAATGATGATTGGTTCCATATTCCTTGTCCTTTTAATAACCTTTTGTACAACAATGATGGCTCTGACGCTCGGTATCATGATTTCAACAGCGGCAAACAACGAATTCCAGATGATACAATTTATCCCGATTATTATTGTGCCGCAGGTTTTTTTCTCCGGGCTTTTTCAGCTCTCGCCTGTTTGGGAAACTGTAGGAAAATTTATGCCTCTTCATTATGTAGCCGAAGCGTTAATGAAGGTGATGATAAAAGGCGGCGGCTTTTTTGATATTTATATTGATATTCTTGTAATGCTTGGATTATCGTTCTTTTTCATAATTATAAATATACGTCTTCTTAAGCGCTACAGAAAAATTTAGCGGAGGAAGTTATGGAAGAATACAAATGGCTGAATAATATTCTCAATAATGAAGCTGAAAAGATAACAGACAAGCAAAAATTAATTATAAAGACGGCAATAGAACTATTCAGCAAACAGGGATATGCCGCGACATCAACGAGGGAAATCGCTCAAAAAGCGGGAGTAGCGGAAGGGTCAATTTTTAAATTATTCCCGACAAAAAAAGATTTGATTTTATGGATAACAAAACACATTATTAATACTGCCCTTTTCCCGCTTATCTCCAGCGGAATCGGCGAATTAACGGAAAAGCCATTTAACATCCGCGAAGACTTTCTTGCCGCTTTTTTGGAAAACCGCCTGGAGCTTATACAGGAAGGAGTTCCGCTGTTTAAGATATTAATTCAGGAGATTCCTTTCCAGCCGGAAATCCGCGCCATGCTTTTAGAGCAATTTAAAAAAATGCCTTTGGACATGATAGCGAAAAAACTGATTGCTATGGAAACACAAAGCGATTTTAATGAAACAGATATCATGAACATAATTATCTCCTGCATAGCAGGCTTTTTCTTTTTCCGCATTATGGTATTTCCGGAAAATTTTCCTGAGTGCCAAATAAAACATGACGCGGCGGTTCTTGCGCGTTTTATTAGCCGGGGATTGGGAAACGCCTTATGCAACGAAGTTTCCCGCGCATCATGCAGCAAAGCTACCCGCACAAAGGAGGAGGATTTATGAACAATAAAGATATGCATGTAAAAAAAATTGTTCCGGTTTTTATTCTGGTAATTATTGGTATTATTGTATTATTCAATCTATTACGCGGCAGCGATTTGAAATTACCGGGGGTTATTGAAGGAACAATATACCCGCAAATATCGGAAGTATCCGGAAAAATTATTAAAATGGAAGTACAGCTTGGAAGTCCTGTAAAAAAGGGGGATCTGATAGCGCGCCTTGATTCCACAAATCAACAGTACAGCCTTGAACAGCTTCAAATCGCGCTTGAAAAAATACAACTCATGAATCAGGATGAACTTGTAAGAGCGCGAAGCAGCGTTGGTATAGCGGAAGCCAATTACCGCGGCGCGCAGGCAAGTTTAGCTCAGGCAAGGAATGACCTTGCTCCCCTTGAACAAATGTTTGAAATAGGCAGCATTGCGCGCATTGACCTTGACAACGCGAAACTGAGGGAAACGCTTGCTTCTCAGGCGCTTGAAGCCGCGGAAAGCCAGCTTCAGACTGCAAGAGCCCATTATTCACTATTGCAAAACGGAACTGACAACAGAAATACCGCTCAAACAGGGTTTGAAAAAACAGGTTTTGCGTTAGCCGAAATAGATATAAGAGATATAGAAAGCAGAATAAGACAGTCTCAGGATATGCTTGAGAAATATGAAATCAGGGCTAATTGTGACGGTATTGTGGTCAGTGTTAATTACAATATGGGTTCAATGGTCAGCACTGGATATAACATAGCGGACATATCAGCGGAGAATGAAAAATTTGTTGTTTTTTATATGCCTAACGAACACATAAACAAAATTTCATACGGACAGAAAATATCAGTTATATACGGCGGTGAGGAAATTCAGGGGGAAGTTCGTTATATTGATGTCAGAAGCCAATATACGCCGAAAGACATGCAAGTCTCAGCGATGAAAAATAAATTCAGCGTAAAGACAAAACTTCTTCTTCCTTCCGCAGCCGCAATGATACCAGGTAATAAAGTTGATGTTTTTATTAATTGAAACTTGATCAGAACCTGATCAAGGCGGCCGTTAATAATACCCCGCGCAAACTCAAAACCGCGTACGTGTTCCGGCTGGGGCTGTTCAAGAAGTTGGTTACTTCTTGAACAGCTCTCGTTTTTTCTCCTATTTCTGCAAAATAGTACGAAAAAAACATAATAAAGAAGGTGTCCGAACAAGTATTTCATACTTTTCGGACACTGCCAAGGGCGTCGATACCCTAAAAACGGTTCCTGATACCAGTGCGCCTCCTCCCTCGCGCTGCCTATTAATTCTTCGTCCACGTATTGCTACCGGAAGACCGTGTATAGGTTCCTATACCGCCTGAAAGGTATTTAGCTCTTAAATCACCATAAGCACCTGGGAAAGAATAATTACTGCTGAAATTACTGGAAGTAATCGTTCCCTGGAATGTTACGCTTGTAAGATTGCTACAGCCAGAGAACGCTTGATAGTTGATAGAAGTAACGCTTGAAGGGATTGTAATGCTTGTAAGGCCGCTGCAGTTATAGAACGCATTATTGCCGATAGAAGTAACGCTATTACCAATTGTTACGCTTGTAAGGCCGCTGCAGCCAGCGAACGCACTACCGCCGATAGAAGTAACGCTATTGGGGATTGTTACGCTTGTTAGGCCGGTGCAGTTCTCAAACGCAGAACTGCCGATTTCGGTAACACCTGCCGGGATTGTTACATTTCCACCAATAACTCTTGGAACATGTATAATCCCGGTTTTTGCTTTATTGTATAATATGCCGTCCTGGCTTGAATAATTTGGATTAGCAGCATCTACATTAATACTTATAAGACCACTACAGCCAGAGAACACACCACTGCCAATAGAAGTAACGCTATTGGGGATTATTACACTTGTAATGCTGGCTTTTCCCCCGAATGCTCTGTCTCCTATTGCCCTGACAGGTTTTCCGCTTATTGTCGGTGGTATATTTACAGTTTGTTTACTGCCTATATATCCTATAATTGTAATATACGTATTATCAGTGATTCCTGTAACATCAAAATCGCTTTCATCATTATACTGCTGTACGGCCCGCGGTCCCTGCTGCGCGTCATTTTTCTGCACGCAAGAGCAGAAAATCATTAATGACATTAAGGCTAATATTAAAATCAATTTCTTTTTCATAAAAACTCCTTGTATCCATATGTGGATACAATAATATTATATCCTCATGCAGATATTATCAAGCATAACATATCCAAATCTGGATATTATTTTAAAATGGGCTTTAATGATAATTTGAAGGGAGAATTGGAATTTAAGGGAATGCCCGTTAAAGAATTAGCTCACAAAACCGGTATACCCAAGCAAACTATCGATAAATATCTGCTTTCAAACAACAGTATACCTCCGGCTGATAAGGCGGTATTAATAGCTAAAACTCTTGGAGTAACGGTTGAGTATCTGGTTACTGGAAATAAGCTTGAAGACCACGAATTGCGCGATTTATTAAACCCGGAAATGCGTACAATTTATAAATGTTTAGAGTTACTTTCCAGAGATGACCGAAAAATCATTGAAAAAGCGGTTATTGAACTGACTAATATAATATGCCAGCCTTTAAATGAAGAACAGCTTACATTTACTCCATTACAAAAAATCTTTTTGGGGTTATTTAGAAAATAAATGTCATGTATTTTTATACGTCTACAGCCACTATCAAACTCAACAACCGTATGCACTTGCCTGTGACAACTTAATTAAAAATGATAATATTATAAATTATTATCAAGTTTTTCAATCACAAAACCACATTAACAAACAAAAATACAAGTTCAAGCGGTTAGTATTTCTCTTCTTCCCTCTGTGCAGCTCTGTGTCCTCTGTGGTTTTTCTTCTTTAGAGTGCAGGCCGAAAAAGCCGATTCTGCCGATAATATTACATGAAAAAAAGCAGTTTAATGTTCCTCTTTCTTGCCTGCTTCACTCTTTCCCTGCACCCGCAGGATTTAAGCATCGCCTCAGGCGACCTTGTTCTGGAACTGCGCGCCGAAGGCGGATTTCATCTTTTTATCAGAAAAAAAGCCGATATAGCTTCCGTTCTTTTAACCGAATCTACAAGAGACCCCGCACTTCGATCCGACAATTACGCCTACCGCGCAGGCGAATGGAACGCGGTTAACGGCGATGAAATACGTCTTTTAAACGGCGTCCCGATACCTGCGGAAAACCGCGTCTACTCGCTTGTTTCTTCCACCGCCGTTAATCATCCTGCGCTGGGGCAGGCTTTTCACATATACCTTCCTTACGTTATCTACTACGGTTATGAAGACACAAGGCACGGGGAGGTTCACATAGGAGAAGGAACATATCTTAATATCCGCGCGTTCGCCCTGCCTTACGCCGATTACCGCGGAGCGTTCGCCGACAACCCCTTTGTGTTAGCCGCAATGCAGGAGCCGCCGCCCGGTCCTCCTGAAGGGCTTTACATTCCGGAAACCCTTGCGGCTTTCAGCGAGATTGCAAGAAGCGGAAGCGGAGAGCTGATATATTCCCGAACTCCCGAAGATGTAGTAAACCTTATCAGAAACGTGCTTGAAAAAGAAAAGGGAAAAACCCTCGATATCGTTATCTGCTTAGACACGACAAACAGCATGAGAAAATATATCGACGCCGTGCGCCAGAGGCTTATCCCGATGTTAGACGAAATCCTTGGCGGCTTTGAATCTTTCAGAATCGGCATGGTGCTGTTTAAGGATTACTATGACATATACCTTACAAGGATAATTCCTTTTACAGACAACTTCTCGCATTTCCAGCGCGAACTTAACGGAATCCGCGTACAGGGCGGCGGCGATATCCCCGAAGCTGTCTACGAAGCACTTTACGACGGCGCCACCGGCTTTCCCTGGGAGGCTCAAGCCCGTATCATGATACTGATAGGAGACGCGCCTCCTCATCCGAGCCCGAGAGGCCGGGTAACTAAAGAAATGGTGGATAAAGCGATTAACGAAAGGAACATCACTGTTAACGCGATGATACTTCCGCAGTAGGAGTTATGTAATGAGTGTTATCGAAGCTGTAATATTGGGCGTTGTGCAGGGTCTTACGGAGTTTCTTCCTGTAAGTTCCTCCGGGCATTTAGTGTTGTTACAGAAAATATTTAACATAAAAGAGCCCTCCCTGTTTTTTGATACGATGCTTCACGCGGGAACTTTAACAGCGGTCTTTGTTGTTCTGTGGAAAGACATCTGGGAGATACTAAAAAAGCCTTTTCAGAAACTTACATTGTTTTTAATTATAGCGACAGTTCCCGCGGTTATCGCCGCTCTTTTATTTAAAGACTCGATAGAAAGTATTTTTATATCAGCGAAGTTTCTCGGCTGGTGTTTTTTATTTACAACTGTCCTTCTTGTTACGGCGGAAATATTGTCAAGGAGAAAAACAAACTCCGTAAACTTAAAAACTGCGGACAGCATGAACTGGATTGACGCTGTCATTATCGGCCTTATGCAGGCGGTTGCCATTCCTCCGGGGATTTCGCGCTCCGGCGCTACAATCTCAGGAGCGCTCTTTCGCGGCCTTGACCGCGACTTTGCCGCGCGTTTTTCCTTTTTACTGTCGATTCCCGCGATACTGGGTGCTGTTGTTTTACAGGCAAAGGATCTATTACAGGGAAGCGCGGCAGCAGAGACTGCTGTAACATCTGCGCAAACAAGCGTTAACGCAGGCGCTGTTATCGCAGGGACAATTACAGCCGCGTTTGTCGGGTTCTTCGCTGTTAAGTTCATGTTAAAAATAATAAGGGAAAAATCACTTTACGGATTTGCAATATATACAGGCGTACTCGGCGTTCTTGTGTTACTCGATCAGTATGTTACGCGAATAGTGTTTTGATTACGTCATCGTGCTGTAATCAAGCTCGTTTCTTAATGTTTCTTCGCTCAGGCCGTAGCCTTCGTCTTCCTGATTTCCGGCGGGTTCAATATGAACAACAATATCATAAACATTTTGTATTTTTTCCTTGATTGCCGTTTCAACCTTGTATGAAATCCAGTGCGCTTCTATTACTGTTTTGTTCGGCGGAACTTCGATATCGATATTGATATCCCATAAACCCGCTATACGGCGCATCCGCACCCGGTGAGGCCTGTCTACCTCTTCCACGGATTTAACAGCGTCAAACACAATATGATAATGTTTCTTGTGATATCCGCCGTCCATCAGTTCCTTGTTGGCTTCCACAAAAATATCGAACGCTGATTTTATTACCCACATGCCTACAAGAATCGCGGCTATCGAATCAATCAGTCCAATATTTAATAGCATTGAAAGGCCAAGGCCCGCAAGCACTCCGGCTGAAAGAATGACATCCGCCGTCATATTTTTCGCGTTTGCCTTAAGCATGGCGGATCGCGCCTTTGTTCCGAATAAATACTGAGACCACGCAAGTAAAAGTTTTCCTGCTATTGAAACAAGGGTGCCTACAATGGCGATGAAAGACGGCACTTCTTTTTCAACGCCAAAAATAATATCGCCTGCCGAATTAAATATCAGCTGCGCTCCTGCGAAAAATAAAATGAATGAAAGCATTGCTGTCGCTACTGTTTCGGCTCTGCCGTGTCCCCACGGATGATTCTCATCGGCGGGACGGGAAATTATATTCG